>Ga0181581_10001843_pt1 | contig 16508 bp, 14 predicted proteins | sample 071ome_22_FD_132433 | JGI IMG/M metagenome (GOLD analysis project Ga0181581, IMG submission 132433) | Coastal salt marsh microbial communities from the Groves Creek Marsh, Skidaway Island, Georgia - 071404AT metaG (megahit assembly) | ecosystem: Environmental > Aquatic > Marine > Intertidal... | reverse complement strand
TGTCGCGCTCGATGAACGACCGCGCGGTGGAAATAACGTGCGTGCGCGCGTCGTGTGCGTTCGAATGTGGTGTCTACCGTTTAAAATCAATATTACAACGCGTCTCTCTCGTCTCGCGTCGAGCTCGAGCCCCGCCTCCTCGACTCGCCCGCCGTCTCGTTCGTTCGCTCACGACAACGTCTCCGCGTCGATGTACGGCGCCCCACCGCCGAACGTAAACGGCGTCCATCGTCCCTGTACGCTCGGTCTCTTGGTGAAGTGCCGTCCTTTCATCGGTTTCGACCCGGGTTTGCCCTTTTCGCTCGCCAGCCACGCGCAGTGCGTCGCCACCGCGTCCGCGCTCAGATTCTTCAACCCCACCGTCTTTTCGTTCCCGTTCGCGTAGGACGCGCGCACGTGCGGATCACACCCGCGCTGGACCTCGGACGTCGTCGACGTCGACGCGGTGGTGCCGACGCGGGCGACGAATTCTCCCCAGCCGCCCGAGGTTATGAAATCTTTCGCGCCTCGGGACGAGCCCGTGACGTCGCAGTACACGAGTCGAAGCGCGCGCAACTGCGGCACGCCTCGAATGGACATCGCGCGCGCGTTCTTCGGCGCGTCCGCGCGCGCGGTCGCTCGAGCGCGCGGTGACGACGAGACACCGAGCGACGGTGAGTGCGGTCGAGTCGAGTCACGTCGACCACACACGTCGCCTCCGCGCGCGCGAGCGACGAGCGCGACGCGCGGACGCGAGACGATGGCGTCGCTCACCGCGCGCGGTGCGATCGCCTCGCGCGTCCCGACGACGCGACGACGACGATGCCATCGGGCGACTCAACGAGACGTCATCATCACTCGCGCCGAGCACGCTCGGCGCATCAACGTCCCCGCGGGCGCCCCCGCCGACCCTCTGCGCGCTTTGAAAGGCGTCGAGATCACGCGCGCGACGGACGGTGCGCGCGTCACCGTCCCGGACCTCGTGCTCGACGAAGGCACGACGGTGGTGACGTTTCTCAGAAGTTTTGGGTGATTCTTCGCGAGCGAACGGGCGGTGGAGCTCGCGCGCGAGGCGATTCCTCTCTTCGAGCGACGAGGCGTGCGTTTGGTCGTGGTGTCCATCGGTGTTTTGGACAGGGCGCGAGATTTCGCGAGAGAGAATGATTTCCCGATTGAATTGCTACACGCGGACGAGACGTCGGCGACGTACGCGGCGTTGCGTCTGCGAAAAGGCGCGAGAGAGACGTTTTTGGAAAAGGCGACGCCCGAAAGTATTCTGAAGAGATGGGAAAAGGATGGGGCGAAAGATTTACTCGGTGTTTTGCGGCGTTGGAAACCGTGGTTACCGCCGGAACCGTCGCAGGGATATCAACAGGGTGGTACGTTTGTGTTTCGAGACGGCGCGCTCGCGTACGCGTCGTACGACGTCTCGACGGGGAGTCACGCGCCTTTAGAGGACGTGTTCGACGCCGCGGGTATCATCGAGGTATAATGTACGATTCTTTCTCGTGAACGCGCGCGAGGGGCGCTCGCGACGCGATCGAGGAGCGCTCGTGACGCGTCGTCGGTCAAGCGGCTTCGCCCCGCCGAGGTCCCCGACGTCGCCGATTCGATCCTCATCGCCGTCCGTCTCCCGCTCGCGCGCACAAAGCTGTAACATCACATGACGATTCACGCGCACCGCATCGCTCGCACGTCGTCGTCGGTCATCGCCGCGCTTCATCGAAAAGAGGGTATATATTACACACGTCGCCGTCGCCCCGCCGCTAAGAACTCTCACTCCTTCGACGCCTTCATGGACGCCACGCGCTTCATGTACCTAGTCATCGACAGAGAAGGAGATTGGAAATGTTACCGTCAGTCTCGCGTCGTCGTCCTCGCGTCGTCCTCCCGTGTCTCTGTATCGCGTCTCGTGTCGTCCGATCGCGCGTCCGTCGTCCACCGCTCGATCGCCACCCCCGCCTCATCGACGCTCGTCACGCGCGCGTCGTCGCCCGCGAACCCACGCGCCCGTGGCGAAAACAATAAACGCATCACCGCGCATCACACGCACTCCTTGTATTGACACTTCTCGTACACGTGACGCTCGTGTCCGCACTTCCACGGCAGGTAGAAGGATTTCCGTCGGCACTCATTCAGAGGGATGAGCAAGTGCGCGCAAAAGTCTCTGTACCCGAGATCGAGCTTGGCGCGTTTCATCTCCTCGCGCGTGGCGATCATCTCGCTCGCATCGTCGTTCGCCATGACGCGCGCGCGTGTGACGAGCGATGATTGATTCTGTTGCCGACGGGTCAGAGGGCGGGTCGGGACAAACCTCGACGGAGGGGCGACGGGACGGCGGCGATGTTACAAGCGGCTCGGCGATATCGCCGAAAGAAAATTAATCATCGGGACGCATCATCGTCGACGTCGTCGGACTTTCATGGGTAATCCGCCGGCGGTGTGAATGGTGGCGCCCATCTCCATGCCGACGTCGGCGGGGTTCTTTTGGAGCTCAAAGTCAAAGCGGCGAAGCGTCATGGTCATGGCGACGGTGGCTTCGAGCATGGCGAATTGATCGCCGATGCACTTGCGCGCGCCGGCGCCGAATGGAATGAACGCGTAATCGCTCGCGATCTCGTTCGGGTAGAGACCGGTCAATAAATCGGGGTTATATCCCGCCCAATCCTTCACGCCCGGGTTGGCGAACGGGCGCTTGAATCGAAACGGATCGAATTCATCCGGGTTTTCCCAACACTCTGGCGACCGGTGCAGATTCCACACGCTGATGAATATGTCCATCCCCTTGATGAGGGTCACCTCTCGATCGCCCGCGCCCTTGGGAAGGGTGACGTCCTCCAAACATCGTCGAATGAGAATGGGCGGTTCGGGATAGAGACGCAACGCCTCGGCGATGCACAGACGCACCGACTCGAGTTTTTGAATATCCTCGTACGTCGGCGCGCGATCATCGTCTCCGAACACCTCATCGATGTCCGCCTGAATGCGTTTCATCAATTCAGGTTGTTGCACGAGACAAAACAATCCCCACGTGAGCACCGCCGCCGTCGTCTCGTGTCCCGCGATGAGCATCGTCATCAAATCGTCGCGAAGCTGCGCGTCGGTGACGTCTGCGCCGCGCACGTCCACCAAGAAACGCAACAACGACGGGTCCTTCACCTTGCTGTAATCGCGATTTTGCAACTCCTCTAAATCATCCGTGCCCTCGAACTGCTGCGCCTGCGCGATCAATCCATTCAGCGTGTCGTTGATGATGCCCATGTTCTTTTTAAACTCGCGCTGCCGGGGGACGATGTCGGTGGCGAAGGGCAAATTCCAGTACGGGAAATAAAACGTGCTTCGATGCGCCGCCTCTTGTAAACAGTTGTACACGGCGCTGATGATTGGAGATTCTTTCGTCACCGACCCGAAATCGTAGTTGAACACCGCGAGACCGATGATGTCGAGACTCACCGAACAAAATCGTTCCTCCATGTCCACCGTCTCGTCGGCGTCGGCGGCGGCGTCCAAATTCCGCACCAACTCGCTCGAGCAGTGTCCGAACAATCCCACCATGTGATCGAGCCACGCCTTGTGAAATCCCGGCACGAGTTGACGACGACGGTTTTTCCATATCGCGTACGGCGCGGGAATCAACCCTTGACCCATGATTGGCTCTAAAATCTCCGCCAAGACGCCCTTGTCGAATGAAAACGGCTTCTCCTTGAGCACCTCGCGCACGACGACGGGATCGCTCAACACCATGAACACCTTGGGACCGAACGCGAGTTTAAACACACCCCCGTATCGACGAAAATACGGGTACAACGCCAAAAAGATGGGCCCACCGACCAAGTCGTCGATGACGCCCTCGCACACGGGCGCGTTATCTTTGCTCTCGCGGTCGCCGTACGTCTGTAAGATTTGCGTCACCCACAGCGAGACAATGTCTCGGAATTTGAGTTCCTCGGGTTTGAAATCATCGGACGGAATCGCGTCTTCCTCGCGCTCCGGGGCCTGGACGCGCGCGACGACGCGCGCGCGCGGGAACGCGACGGGCGCGCGTCGCGTGACCCTGACCGAATTTGTGGCGCGCGCGCGCGCGAACGCGGACGCGCGCGAGAGAGAGGCGACGCGCGCGCGAGGCGCGACGGCGACGCGCGCGGTCGGGGCGACGCCTCGCATCGTTCGTCGCGGTCGGTCGACGACGCCGACGACGGACGACGGGGACTGGCGGGGCGAGGCGCGGCGGTTGCGAATGAATGCGAGACGACGCGCCATCGCGAGACGCGCGCGAGGCGTGACGCGCGTTGGGTATGCGCGCGCGGACGACCGGCGACGCGTGAACGGCGAACGGTCGTCGAGTCGTCGACGCGTACCGATCGCGGTCGAGTCGAATGACGCGCGCGAGCGACCGACATCTCACCGGTGAGGAAATGGACGCCTCGTTGGTTGCGACGACGCGCGACGCCGGTGCGAGCGCGAGCGCGAGCGTCAAGCGACGACGTCTTCCGGGAAGCGTGCTCGCGGCGGCGCGACCGCCACCTGTGAAAACGGCGCGAGGGAAGGGGAAGACGACGAAGAAGAAGGACGACGCCGACGCCGACGCGAACGCGCCGGCGCCTCGCGACGAGCGCCCGAGATCGAGTCTGTTCGACGTCGTGTCCGATTCCGAGGGCGACGACGACGGCGTCGACGATCCCGCCGCGCGCCCGACGACGACGATCGGCGCGTCGGCGACGGGCGCGAGAACACTTATGTCGTCGGCGTACGCGTGCGTCAGACGCGTCACAGACGAGGCGCTTTTAGAGGAAGCGCGACGACTGTGCGGATCCAACGCGCGCGCGCGCGCGTTGGCGACGACGCCCGAACCCGCGCCGGTCCCTCGAGAATCACTCGTCGAGGCACCGGCGGTGCGCGCGGTGCCGTCGCCGACGCCGCCGACGAGGGAGACGCGCGCCGAGACGCCGCCGCGCGTCGCCGTCGCCGCGCCGCTCGAGACGTTCGACGACATGTTCTCCATGTTCGTCGGCGGTGGCCCCGCGCCAGCGTCCGCGCCAGCGACGACGTCAGAGGCAGCACAGAAACCACCATCCGCACCGGTTCGACGCGCGTCGCCGCCGCCCGCGCCGCCTTCGACGACGACGACGGCCAAACCCAAACTCAGTTTCGCCCAACTCATGGCCTCCGCCGACGACGACGGCGACGACAGCGACGACTGAGCGCACGATTGCATAGCGCATACATACCACGTAGACTAGTACACGCATCACGACGCACCGCGCCGCGCCGCGCGACGTTCCCGCGCCGTCCCCGCGAGAGCCGCGATAAACCTCACCACACCCGGGTTTTTCCCCAACGACCGCGTCGACGCCGTCCTCGACGCGATTCATCGACGCGCGATCGTCATGCTCGGCGCGATCGCGAGACGCGCGGTGGCGTCGACGACGACGCGAGGACGGGTGCGCGCGAGACGCGAGGCGAGCGACGCGACGACGCGACGACGCGAGGGTGCGGCGTCGGGGTGGATGATCCGACCGGTGATGGATGCGATCGCGAGACGCGCGGAGACGAGACGCGATGCGATGAGACGGGCGGTGATGACTGACGCGGTGTGTGTGTGTTTTTATCGGTGCGCGATAGGCTGCGACGCGGGCGACGCGAACGTTTTCAGCGGCGAGCGGGACGGATGACGAGCGCGTGACGGTGGAGACGCCGGTGGCGTTTGAGGGACACCTGATCGAACCGCCGTCGCAGATCGTGGAGACGTCCAAGAGAGAGATCATCGATATGTTTACGCAGGCGTACATGATGCGACGATTGGAGATCGCGGCTGACGTGTTGTACAAGGGGAAGTTTATTCGCGGATTTTGTCACCTGTACGACGGGCAAGAAGCCGTCGTCGTCGGCATGGAGACGGTGTTGACGAAGGATGACGCGGTCGTGACGTCGTATCGGGATCACTGCGTGCATCTCGGTCGAGGTGGGACGCCGTTGGAGGTGATGGCAGAGCTCATGGGACGCGTGGACGGCGCGGCGAAGGGCATCGGCGGGTCCATGCACATGTATCGCCGAGAAGCCAACTTTTTCGGCGGTAACGGCATCGTCGGCGCGCAGACGGCGATCGGTGCGGGTTTGGGATTCGCGTTCAAGTATAACAAGCAGCCCAACGTCGCGGTGACCATGTACGGCGACGGTGCGGCCAACCAAGGTCAGTTGTTTGAGGCGCTCAACATGGCGGCGCTCTGGGATTTGCCCGTGATTTTCATGTGCGAAAACAACCATTACGGCATGGGCACCGCGCAAGACCGCAGTGCGAAGAGTCCGGTGTACTACAAACGCGGTGATTACGTGCCTGGATTAAAGGTGGACGGCATGGACGCGCTCGCGGTGAAGCAAGCGATGAAGTTTGCCAAGGAGTATTGCGTCTCCGGCAAGGGACCGATCGTCATGGAGATGGACACGTACCGGTACCACGGTCACTCCATGAGCGACCCGGGGAGCACGTACCGCACGCGTGATGAGATCACGGGCATCCGTCAAGAGCGTGACCCAGTCGAGCGCTTGCGCAAGCTCATCATCGAGCACAAGCTGCTCGACGCGACGGAGATTAAACAAATCGAAAAGGAGCAGCGCCGCATCGTCGACGAGGCGGTGACGCAAGCCAAGGAGAGCCCGCTCCCGCCGATCGAAAACTTGACTAAAAACATGAACTTAAACTTGGATAACGTTGTCGTTCGCGGCGTTGATTCGCAAACTTTCCACCCCGTAGCGTAGGACGATGATTTTAAACAATCAAAGAGAGATTTCACATCACAAGCGACAATACGAACCGACTCGCGAGATATCCATCCGCGGCGAACACTCTATCTCGTGAAGGCGTCGTAAAGCGTGCCCGCGGCAAATACAAGAAAGAGAGAGCCACCCAAATAGGCGACGACTCGCTCGGAGATGTAATCACCGACGACGTCACCGATGGTGACGGCGCCGGCGGTGGCGACGAAGTGCCCGGCGAGCGCGCCGGCGACGACTTGACCCGGATCCGCGGCGGCGGCGAGCGCAATCGTCGCGAAGAACGACTTATCGCCCCACTCCGCACCGAACACGAGCGCGGCCGTGGTTACGATGAGCGCCATCTCATCGCTAAAATCGCTCCCGAGACCCTCCACGGCTTCCTTAGCGTCCTCCTCCTCCTCCTCGGCTTTGCTGTCCTCTGCCGAACGAATGGTTTGCACGCCGAAGAAAATCAACAACGCGGCGGCTAAGAAATCGTCCCACGGGAAGCTAGTGTCGAAAGGCAAGTTCTCATCCAATTGATGCAAGAATTGACCGAGCGTCACCGAGATGAGCGTCATCGCCGCCAACGCCCCGTACGTCCCCGCGAAGACAGCCTTTTTATCCTGTTGCAACGCCAACAACACCGCGATGAAGAACGTCTTATCGCCAATCTCACTGAACAAAATTAACAACAAACCTTGCAAGAAACCACCGTCGGCGCCCTCATCCGCGACGACGTCCGCCGCGACGTCCGCCGCCGCGAGCGCGTGTTCGGGAAACAACGCCGCCGTCGCCGCCGCCGCAGCCCCCACCGCGCACACGCGCATCGGCGCCTCGAACGCGTCGAGCGCCGCCGGCGCGCGAATCACATCCGTCACCGTCGATTCCTTTGCCCGCGACGCGCGCGCGCGCGCCACCGGCGCGTCGGTCGTCGCGACGGCGGCGACGTTGGATAAAGCCACGATGGCCCCGCCTCGAACACGTCTCGCGCGCGCGGTGCGCGCGAGCGCGCGCGCGGTGCGAGACGCCGTCGTGGACGTCGTCATCGTCGCCGCCGCCGCGCACGCGCGCGCGCGCGTCGCGCCCATCGTCATCATCATCGCGCGCGAGTGACGTACGGGTGGGATGGACGGTCGGTCGTCACCATGGGACGCCTCGAGCGCGCGTCCGCGATCGACGTCGCGCGCGGTGCGTGCGCGCGCGTCGCGTGGTACGCGTTCGGTCGTCCGTGCGCGTGGTCTCTGTGCGCGAACGATCGCGCGCGCGTCGCGTGGGGCGGCGAATGCGATGACGATGGATTAGTCGACGCGCTCGGCCCGTCGAGTGTGGACGTCGTCGACGACGACGCCGAGGCGACGCTGCTCCGCGCGCTTCGCGAGGCGAACGCGGGAAAGACTGCGCACGTCCGTGGGACGTTCGAGACGCACCTGACGTGCGTGCGGGATTGGTTGCGAGACGCGCTCGAGGCGCCGGCGGCGTGCTCGACGGCGGGACTGGGACACACGGCGTACGGGAGCGAATTGTTTCCCGTGCGTCTCGCGCGATTCGGGCGGGATCGATCGTTTCTCGCGCGCGCGTGCGGTGGTGCGTGCGAACGGTTGATGTTTTTGTACGGCACGGCGAGTCAGAGACGATGGTACAGGACGGTGCTGGAAGACTCTCGGAGTCGCGACGACTCGGGATTCGAGGCGGTGAATTTTTACACGGGGGAGACGATGCGCGCGCGTCCGCTCGAGGCGGGACTCGTCACGTTGATGCACGCGGCGGATATATTATCGGTGTTGACGCCGACGCGCGAGAGAGCGGCGAGCACGGCGTTGGGATTCGCGATGTATTTGGTTTCGCGCGCGGCGGACATGTTGCGAGCGGCGGCGCGAGACGCGAGACGCGACGGCGAGACGTTCGCGTGGAACGTCGAAGAATACGCCGATCGTCTCGACACGTCCATATCGGACGAGATCGTTCGACGCATGGTTCTCGACGCGCCTCCCGACGCGCGAGCGTTCAGAGACGCGGCGGCGGCGCGCGCGAGAGCGCGTCTCCGCGCCACGCGTTTCGACGTCGTCCTCGTCTTACGCGCGACGGGCGCGTTCGACTGAACTCACACGCACTCATTCACATAGTCTCATAGCACGCATGTACTAAAGTAGCGCACGCATCATCACGCATCATCACGCACGCACGCCGCGCGCGCGCCGCACGCGTCCCCATCCTCTCCTCTCGACCTTCGTCGCGCGTCGCCATTGTACATTTCGAGAAATTTCCTCGTACATCTCGAACACCACGCGTCAGTGACGGCCGATGCCCGGAGGACGCGCGCGTCACCGATTAAACGCTGCACGGGACATTCCTCGCGCGCCTCCTCGCGTGCCCGTCGACGTCGCCCTCGCCACCGTTCGCGAACTCATCCTCGAGGTGGGATGAGAGGTGAACCGAACCGTTTTTCCCAAGACTGACCGCACCCACCCTCGTGACGATTCGTAGCTGGACGACGCCGTGCGAGACGACGCTCGAAGTTCGACGTGGTCCGCCGTGCGCGCGTTTTTCAAGAACACGGTCGCCCCGATCGGCTCGCACCGCACCACCGTGTCGCGCGTGGCGGTGGCGCTTAGAGACCTCGAAGCTTCCTTTTTGTGCACGGCTCAGACGAACGCGTGGTTGGAGAGCGAGCGAAGCGCATGGTTACGACGCGTGCGAGAGTTTAGTCGCGTGGACGCCATCGTCTTGGCGGGCGATGATGACGTGATCGGTACGCTCGCGGGCTTGTTGAACGAGCTGGGGAACTCGTTGGTGGAGCGATCGTTTCGCGCGGGATTCTCGGCGAGGACGCCGACGACGGTCTCCGCGAGGGCGGCGTGGCGCGCGCGCGCGGAAATTCTAATCGCCGGCGTGTCCACGAATGAGAGGCACGTGGCGTACGAGTCGAGCGAGTCGACGGATGTGATTTTGTGGAGACAACGCGCGCGGCGGTTTCCGTCGTATCCCTCGGGAGTCGTAATCGAAGACGACGAAGACGAAGACGAGGACGAGTTGGACGACGACGATCATCTCGACGACGACGATCCGTTGTCGCCGCCGGCGCCGACGCGACGTGAGGAGCTCGAAACACTTCGTCAAGAGGTGTCGAGACTGCGCGTCGAGCGAGAACAGGAGCTATTGTGCACGATATGTTACTCGAAGAAACGAGACACGCTCGTGTGCCCGTGTTTGCACCTCATGTATTGCCACGAGTGCATCTCGCGCGTCGCGCGAGGAAACGAAGAGGCGAGATGTCCACACTGTCGATGCGTCATGAGCGGAACGATTCGATGCTTCTCTTGATGTAATACAACACGATATTGTTTAATCGGCCAGCACTTTGCTGGACCAACTCAACGCGAATTTGCGAGCAATGTTGGGACCGTCGGCGACGGCATTTTGAACCACTTTTTGTACGTTAACTTCTCGTTGGAGCACAGCGAGCAAACGTGTGATTTCGTCCACTTGCAGACGGTCGTCCTCCGTCAACGCCAGCACGAGCTGTTGACGCAATTTTGCATCCGTCAACAACAGACCCGCGCCATCCGTTGCCGTCTCCGTCAAATCCAAACTCCCACCACCGTCTCGCGCCAAGTCGATCAAATTCTCCAATCGACGCCACTGAAACTTATCTTGCTTGAATAACACCTGAATCAAGCGCTCGCGAAGCGAGACGTCTCTGTCCGTGAGCAAACGCTTCGCGACGTACGGATACGCCACCTCGAGGAATTTAAAATCCGGCTTCAAAGTCATGCAAATCCCCTCCTGCGTCAACAGCGATCGAATGACGAGAGAAAATCGTTCGGGAATGCGAATCGGGTACTGATACACGAGTTTGTTGAAACTCGACGTCACGGTGCGAAAGTTGAAATTGGCGAGCGACGCCGTGCGCGCGTCTTGCCAAATGTCCTCGAGCGCGGGAACGATTGGTCGAACGTCCGTGCCCGGGCTCAAGAAACCGAGGCGAATGAAATCTCCCGCCATGGCGTCGTAGTCTTCGTTGACCGCGTGCACGACAGCATCGATGAGTACCTCCTTATTTGTTTGCGTCAATTGCGCGACATTGCCGAAGTCGACGTACGCGATTCGTCCGTCGCGCATGGCGAATATGTTCCCCGGGTGCGGGTCACCGTGAAACAAACCAAACTCCAATAATTGTCTGAGCCCGCTCACGACGCCGACTTTGATGAAGTCTTCGACGTCAATGCCGGCGTCGATGATTCCCTGAGGATCGGTGCACCGAATGCCGTCGATCCACTCCATCGTGAGAATTTTCGACCCCGAATACTCCTTGTAGTATTTGGGAATCTTCACGATGGGATCGCCCCGGAAGTTGTCGTAAAACTCGCTCAAATTTCTTCCCTCTTGCACGTAATCGAGCTCTTCCAAGAGTTTTTCCCCGAACTCGTCCACGATGAGCTGCGCGTTGCACCCCAACGCGCGCACCGAGTACCCGTTGATGAACCACGCGAGCGTTCTGAACAATAACAAATCGCGATAGATGATCGGTTCGATTCCCGGTCGCTGCACCTTGATCGCCACCTCTTCTCCCGTCTCTCGCAGCGTCGCCCTGTAAACCTGCCCCAGAGACGCCGCCGCGACGGGATCGGATGAAATTGTTGAGAAAACCGCGTCGATGGGCCGTCCCAACTCGCTCTCGATGATTCTAAACGCCACCTCATTCTCAAACGCGGGCACGTCGTCCTGAAGCTTACACAACTCCTCCATGTAATCGCTTCGCACGATATCCGGCCGATTCGCCAACACCTGTCCAGCCTTGACGAAACTCGGACCGAGCCCCGCCAACTGCACGCGCAACTGCTCGCTTCGACTCGACACGCGTTCCCGCTCGTCGACGCCGTCCATGAGCAATCCAGTCGCGAACGACGCTGCGTTCCACACGATCTCCCCACACCGAAGCGCTGTCTTCGCCAACTCCCCCGGTCCACTCAGCGCCCGTTCACGCACGGCTTCCGGGGAATACTTGCGCGCGACGACGCACGCGCCGTTTTGCAGCGCCAACTCCTCCACGTCTCTCGCGTCCGGGGACATCGTCCTCGTCGCGCGCGTCCTCGTCGTCCTCGTCGACGCCGCCGCGCGATGGTGCGCGTGAATGAGAGACAACGGGGCCGCGCGCGCGGTCGTCGGCGCCGGTCTCGCGACGACGCCGACGCGCGCGCGCGCGCTCGTGGACGCCATCATCGCGGGCGGCGGCGCGCGGGACGTCGACATGCGCGCGCGAGAGTGCGTCGATGCGCGCGGGGGCGAGCGCGCGGGGGCGCCGCGTCTCTACCGCGTCGTTCGCGGGTGCGTCGCGCGTCGGTGGCGTCGCGCGCGGGCGTGTGGCGCGGGGCGCGCGCGCATCCTTTCGGTCGACGTCACTCGGGCAGGTTTTAGAGAGCAGAGGCGCGGCGACGCGGCGAGTCGAGGATTTCGTGGCGACGCCGACGCGAGACGATGGACAATAACGCGCGCGATGACGACGGTGGTCGTCTTTTGGTCGTGGCGTTGCACGTTCTTCGTGTATTACATGGAAAGCGCGCGTTGCGGTCGGCGCCGGCGTCTCGCGCGCGGATATCGCGTCGACGACGCGTCACGCGATGGTGTGTTGTGTCGATGGGTCCTCGTAGTTTCCACTCGTGAGCGTTCGGTATATCGTCGACCGTTGACCGTACTCGGCGCTTCCCGAACTCAGAAACGTGTGTTGCGCCTGGTCGTCCTCGGAGATGGCGATACCGCTGTCGGCGGAGTATTGCGTGCGCGGATGATCCTCCGAGTGTCTGCCGGCGCTGATCATCGATAGGTGACGCTCGGGCGCGCGCGGCGGCGGCGCACCCGCGCCCGTCTCGGGATCAAATTGGACGTTTCGGTCGAACTCGACGCTTCGTCGCGGAGATCTCGGTGAGGTTTCCATTCGCGACATTTTCTTCGAGAACGACTTCAAAAACGTATCCTTCTTGGTGAGGCGCTTCTTGGGCGACGAAAACACCGCCTGCTTGACCACGGCGAGATCGGCTGGGATGACGTAGAGGAGTAAGTCGTTCGCGCTCTCGAAACAGATGAGCGTGTCGTCCTCCACCTCGCCGCTCTCCGACGTTTTCTCCTTTTCGAGTTCGGTGGTTTCCAACGCCACGAGGTTCTGAGACGACGCGCGCACGAGGCCATTCTTGCCAAACTTCATCGACAACATGCGCGAGGCGAGTTTCTTCTCCAGTAGGCTATTTTGCCCGGACGTGGACTGCGTGTCGGACTTTCTAAAGGTGACGACCAAAGGTGCTGGCAATGAACCGCACGTGTCGTTGTACAGCGACCCTCGAAGCAACACCACGACTTGCTTTGGATCGTGCTCGAGTTTCGTTCCCTTGGAAATTTTAACCAGTCTCCCCGCACGGACGAGTTTGTTCGTCGGTGCGCCTGGTAAAAGCGCGTCTAACGCCTTCTTTAGCGTCGTTCTGGACAGCACCCCGAACACGGTTCTCCAAAGATGCTCGAGCGTCTCTGATTCGCGAGGATCTTCTCGAAGCTCGTGCAAGAGCGAATGCGGAATGATGAAGCCAAACATTTTCGCATCAGCGATGACTCGCACGCCGCTGCGCGCGGGTTCTTCGTCGTCCGGTTCGTTCGCCAACGATTCGTAGAGACCAGCCGCCCACGCGTGCGCGTCAGACTTGACGCCGGCGGTAAATTGTCGGTTCACGTCGTTTGAGTCTTCAATGCGCACGACACCGTTCCCGATGAGGAAAATGTCTCGCCTCGGAGGCGCGTCTGGATCGATGACGACGTCGCCTTGCACGAATTCGATGACTTCGGCTTCGCGAAGGAAGTGCTTACGAGTCCCTCGCGATTTGATGCCCACGCGCATGGTGAAATCAAACAGAGGTAGAGACGCGAGAATGCGCCCGGGCGATGTCCGCGAAGGCGGAAGCGGGTTCATGATGATTCGTTGAAGGTACAAGTCGTGCTCCGCTTGCAACGCCGACCCCTCGGATTCATCCAGCAAACCAGTGTGCGTCAAAAGTCGCGTTTCCGCCATGGTCACTTCCAAAATTTCGCGGGCGAGTGCTTCAGATCTCAGGGATCTGGCGACGGCGTTATGCGCGTGTTGCATCTCCTTGAGCATTTCCACGGCGTGAATTACCTCATCGTCCGACTCGATGATGACGTTGCGAACGTGGTTCACTTTAATCGACGTTTCGGCTGCTAGATTGTCTCCTAAACCTTTTGGAGACACTTTGATTGTGTACTCCCTCGCCAGAGTCCGCACTTGATCCGTCGGTTGCGCCTCCTGTTCCATCTCCTCCTCCTCCTCCTCGTCTTTACCGAGCAGAGACTTGAACTGTTTTGACGTGAGATGGTGCGCCGTGATCAGCGCGTGTAAACCTTGCATCTGTCGTCTCGTCGCCATCCACGGTTCATCGGCGAGTTTCAAGTATCTCAGGACACCGAGAAGCTTCTGTCCAAGCGTTCTGTGTTCCAACCACTTTACTAGCGCGCTCTTCACGCGGTTGTGCTGCATGTAGTGATTGAACTCCGCCAAAGAACAGATCGCATCAGTCTTGGCCCTGTCGGTTGCTCGCTCACACGCCACCAACAAACCGTGCGCGACTTTCGCGTCGATGAGATCATCCTCGAGCATACTCCAAATTTCTTTACACAGTCCCGCCAAGAAGCGACTGCGCATTTCGTGCATGAGCTGTTCGTCCATTTTAGTTATTTCCCTGTTGAACTCGATCTCCGTCTCTTCGTTCTGCGTTCGCAAGAATGGAACGAGTTGTTTGATGGCGGTGAAATCGGGTGCGCCTAGATATTTCGCCCCTGTCTCATCGAGTTTGTTGTCGTAGTGCGTCATCGCTCGCTCGTGAATAGCCTTGCGCGCGGCGAGCAGCGTTCTCTCGTGACTCAGCCCCGGCGTGAGTAAGCCGACGACTCGAAGCATCGCCGCCGAACTCGTCGCGTTGATGAGAAGAGTGCCGACGACACCTGCGGAGACGAGCACAAGCGTTAAACCGCGCTCCCGTTTCGTGAAGTAATCGTGTTCCTCGAGCACGACGAGCGCCAACGCGAGCCCCACTGCACCGCGCAAACCGGCCCATACGGCGATGAACATTTCACGCAAGTTGCACTTGTACGCCTTGGACATGTTCATCAATGGAAATAACATCGCTGTCACGACACCGCGAATGATGTTCAGCAACAAATAGAGTAGAACCGACCAACCGAGATCAGATGCACGTATGTCCAACTCGCCCACCAAAATATCACCCACAATGAGGAAACCGGCGAGAATAAAGACTACAGTGTTCGCGGCGTACGTGAGAACCTCCCAGAAATGATGCATGGAGTGTTGAACGTCGCCCTTAAAGAACGTCCGACCCTTGGCGCTCAGATACCATCCGAGCACGACCACCGCGAGCACGCCGCTGCACTTTAACACTGTCTCTGCGAGCATAAACGCGATATACGCCGCGAAGAGCGTAATGGTGATGTCTACGAGATGATCCCTCCTCGAGTACTGAATCCAATACATGCACGCGTGTCCGAAACCGACGCCGACGACGACGGACAGGAGCGGTTGCGTGATCAAATCCTTCATGATGGATCCGAACGACTTCTCCTCGCCCTTGGCGAGCGTGAGAAACACGTTAAACACAACGATGGCTGTACCGTCGTTGACGAGCGATTCACCCTCGATGAGATGTCCCAACGTTTTACTCGCCCCAACCTCTTTCAAAATCGCCACGACGGCGACGGGATCGGTGGCAGCTAAAATTGAACCCACCATCATGCAAAACGACCAACTGAGCCCGAAGGGAAACATGCGCAACACGCACCCGGCGAGGCCCATCGTCATCAACACCCCCGGACCCGCGAGAATGAGCACTTTCGGTAAAACCTTCTTCAATGTGTGCCATTCCATCGAAAACGACGATTCAAAGATCAACGCCGGTAAAAATGCCGCCAACAACACGTGCGGATTGATGTTGCCCCACGACTCGAGCGACGACTCCAACATTCCCAAGTCGAGATAATAGTTGATGACCGCCTCCAACATCCCGAGACAGAACAACACCACCGTGTACGGTACGGACGTCCCATGCAGCGCCGTTCGCGTGAGACTCCCGATGAACAACGAGATGAAGATGAACCACAGAGGATCCGTCTCGCCGCCGTGTCCCGCGCTCGGCGCGTGCGCCGTCGAGTTCGTCTCCGTCGTCGTCGTCGTCGTCGTCACCGCCGCCGATAACAGCGCCCTTCCGAGCAACGTCGCCATGACCACTGTTCCTCACGCGCGCGCACGCACGCGACACACACCGCGCGCGCGCGACCGATGGTCGGCGCCACGCGGCCACGCGTTTTTGCGCCGCACAAACCCGGGTGTGGTTTCGTCACGCGTCGACGTCGCGCGGCGCTCGGCGCGCGGCGCGCTCGACGCGGACGACGAGGACGGTGAGAGGAGGACGCCCCGGACGTATCCGTCGGCGCGCGCGACGCGCGTCGCAGGGTGCCGCGAGAGTCGTCGGTTCATTCTCTCGCGTCGTCACTTTTCCAGAGACTCTCTGGCGGGGAGTTCGTTTGGAGTGGGTCCGTTTGACGGTTCACGAACGGTCACCAATGAACACATTCTCGAGATTTCTCGGGGAGAGACGACGGAAAAGGGGACGACGAACGCGCGAGGGAACGGGGCGGCGCGCGCGCGTGAATGAATGATTTATCGTGCTTCGTGACATCGGGAAATTCTCCCCGGGTGGACTATG
>Ga0181581_10001835_pt1 | contig 16549 bp, 13 predicted proteins | sample 071ome_22_FD_132433 | JGI IMG/M metagenome (GOLD analysis project Ga0181581, IMG submission 132433) | Coastal salt marsh microbial communities from the Groves Creek Marsh, Skidaway Island, Georgia - 071404AT metaG (megahit assembly) | ecosystem: Environmental > Aquatic > Marine > Intertidal... | reverse complement strand
TATAGTAAATCGCTTGGCTATATTCCTATCCAGCACGCAGCACCCCCGTTCCACAGGACAAACGAGGTGAAGGTCTCTGCCGGTCGGGTCGATAGTTTTGTTGCGAACCCGGATCCTTCTATTATTGCTTATCTAGTTTATGGGCCTAATCCGGGTCTGGCGCTCGAACGCGCGCGGCGCCTGATCCTCACTGTTGTCGAAGACCCCAACGATCCGTTCCTTGTGAACGAGCTATCCCCTTTCGCCATCTCGGACACCCCGTCACGCCTTGCCGATGAGCTACTGGCGATTTCGTTCGGCGGCGGCGAACGCCTGGTAGTCGTTCGCGACGCACCTGATACGCTGTCAGGCCCGCTCAAGGACGCGCTCGATGCCGTCGCTGATGCGGGGGCCACAGCGCGCCTAGTCATAGAGGCCGGGAATCTTTCCGGGCGCTCCGCACTGCGAAAGCTCTGCGAATCCCGTGACGACTGCGCGGCGTTGCCCTGCTACCCCGATGACGAGGAAAACCGGACCCGCGTTATCCAAACGATGATGCGGGAGTCGAATGTCCGTATCGGACCTAATGCGCTGCGCACGCTGGCTGGAATTCTCGGCGACGACCGTCAGCTCAACCGGCGCGAGATCGAGAAACTGATCTTATTCGTGTGGCCAGACAACGAAGTTAGCGAGGACGATGTGCTGGCCTGTGTCGGCGATTCCGGGACGACCTCCTTCGATGAAACAGTACTCGCCGCCGCGGAGGGCAACATCGCCGAGCTCGACCGAGCACTGGAACGCTTGTGGTCCGACGGCGGCGATCCTGTCAGCCTCATGCGCGCGGCGCAACGGCACTTTCAGCGCCTTCACCGGGTCTCCTGTCTTATGAATTCCGGTGAGAGCTACGACAATGCGGCGCGCCGCCTTCGCCCGCCGGTGTTCTGGAAAATGGCCGCGCGGTTCCAGAGCCAGTGCCGGAGCTGGCCGTCTGATCGGCTGGAGCTGGCGCTCGGCCGCTTGACCGAGGCCGAGCTAGCCCTAAAGACCACGGGCACTCCCGGCCGCGCGGCCTGCGGCCGCACGCTCTACGCCATCGCCAGCATGCAGCGGGCGCGGCGCGCCTGAACCTCGGCGTTGCCGAAACCTGCGGTCAGGATTCGAACGTAAAACTCGTGCCGCCGGGCTGTGGTGTCTCGGCTGACCGGGCGGGTCTGTCGTCCTGGTTCAGCCGGCGCAGCACATCGTCCAGCTGATCAAGGCTCTTGAACTCAATCGACAGCGTGCCCCGGCCCAACTCCTCTCCGCCCTTCAAGTCGATATGAACCTTCAGACCGATCGCATCAGAGACATCGCGCTCCAGTGCAAGCGTGTCGGCGCTCTTGGCCGACGTCTTGCGAGGCTTAGGGGCCGCGCTCCCGCCGCCGGGCGAGACTTTTTTCTCGATGTCACGGACGGTGAGTGACCCCTGGACGATTTCGCGCGCCAGCGTCACCGCATCCTCGCGGCCGACCAGCGCGCGAGCGTGACCCGCGGTCAGTTCGCCGCGATCAACCATTTGTCGCACTTCGGGCGGAAGTGTCAGCAATCTCAATGTGTTAGCGACATGGCTCCGGCTCTTGCCGACGACCTTCGAGAGAGCATCCTGGGTGTGTTCGAACTCATCTATCAGCCGCTGGTAGGCCTCTGCTTCCTCGATGGCGGATAGATCCGATCGCTGGATATTCTCGATCAGCGCGATCTCGAGCGCTTCCTGATTGTTAAGATCGCGGATGATAACCGGGACGTTGTGGAGCTGTGCCCGCTGGGCCGCGCGCCAACGTCTTTCACCCGCGATGATCTCATAGCTGTCCACCTGCACCGGATCACGCCGCACTAGGATCGGCTGCAGAATTCCCTTGGAGCGGATGGAATCGATCAGGGACTGCATGTCCTCGTCGTCGAAATTGGTGCGTGGCTGGAACTGGCCGGGGTGGAGTTGCTCGATGGGCAGCTCGCGCTGCGCCCGCGCGGTCTTTTCCAGTTCCTCGTAATCGGCCTCATCGTCTCCCAGCAGGGCGGACAGGCCGCGCCCGAGGCGGCGGCGGGAAGTCGGATCATTCATTGCGCGGCCTCCCCGATCGGGCTCGCGCCTTCGCGGCGCAACACCTCGGCTGCCAGCCGCGCATAGGCCTGGGCGCCCGCACAGGCCAGGTCATAGACAAGCGCCGGTTTGCCGAAGGACGGCGCTTCAGACAGTCGGACATTACGGGGAATCACGGTGCGGTACACCCGGTCGCCGAAATACTCACGCACATCTGCCTCGACCGAGCGGCAGAGATTGTTGCGCGCGTCGTGCATGGTCAGCACGATGCCCTGAATATCCAGATCCTCGTTGTAGGCGCGCCGCACCCGCTCGATGGACTTCATCAGCCGCGACAGGCCTTCCAGCGCGAAGTACTCGCACTGCAACGGCACGAGCACCGTGTCCGCGGCCACCAGAGCGTTGATCGTCAGGAGGCCGAGCGCCGGCGGGCAATCGATAAGGACGTAGTCGTAATTGCCCAGCACGGCGTCGAGCACCTGGCGCAGACGCGCCTCGCGATGATCGATCTCGATCAGCTCGATTTCCGCACCGGCCAGGTCCGCCGAAGCCGGTGCAACGTCGAGCCCGGGAATTTCCGTCCTGCAGATGGCCATGGACAGTTCCTGACCGCTGATCAGCACGTCGTATACGTCTGTTTCATATTCTGAAACGCCAAGGCCGGTGGAGGCGTTGCCCTGGGGGTCCAGATCGATGACCAGCACCCGCTGGTCGCATGCCGCGAGGCCAGTGGCAAGATTTATCGCCGTGGTGGTCTTGCCGACCCCACCCTTCTGGTTGGCGACGGCTATGGTGCGCGTGCCGGCGCGCGCGGGGTGCCGCTGATCCGGCGGTCCAAATTCGGAGGTGAGCGGTGTGGCCGCTGCCCGGTTATCCTGGTGGGCCCGGTCTTCTCGATGGTCGAAGTCAGACACGTTCCGGTTTCCTTATCTCAAGCACAACTCCGCGCGGGTCCGCCGCGCTCGGGTACTCTGTTACATCCAGATGCCAGGATGCACGCGCTTCTTTCAGTTCTTCGTCCACGCGCGCGCCTTTCAGGAACACGCAGACCCCGTCCGGCGCCAGCATCGGCGCCGCATATTCCAAGAGAAGCACCACCGGCGCCAACGCCCGGGCGAGGATCAGAGAAAAACCCCTTTCCTCAATAGCCTCGACACGGCCCTCAGCGATTTCTGACGGTGCTTTGGTCACCCGCCGCACCTCACGCAGGAATGCGCACTTCCGGGCGTCGGACTCCGCCAAGACTATCGGGGATTCGCAGGCAATCGACAGAACCATGCCCGGAAACCCGGCCCCGCTTCCCATATCGAGCGCCCGGTGCCCGGTTTCAACCCATTTCGCCAGCTGAAGGGAATCGAGGAAATGACGCCGCCAGACATCGTTCAGGGAATCCCGGGACACCAGATTGATGCGCTCCTGCCAGCGCCGCAGCAGCTCTTCATAGGCCCGGAGCCGGTCCAGTGTTTCACGTGAAACATTGGCCGTATGACCGAGTTCATCGACCGTCATGGGCGCCGGATTGACCATGGCTTTTCTATACCAGCCAGGGTTGGGTGCGCCAACTACTATATGTTGTGGATCAGGCGGCGGTCGCCGTGTCGCCAGAGGACTTTCGGACGTACCGCAAAAGGATGACCAGCGCGGCCGGCGTCATACCGGGAATCCGGCCCGCCTGGCCCAAAGTCTCGGGCTTTTGATGCGAAAGTTTCTGGCGCGCCTCATTCGACAGGCCCGGGATGGCGTCGTAATCGAGGTCCGGCGGCAGCACCAACGCCTCGTCCCGCCGATAGGCCTCCACATCGGCGGCCTGGCGCGACAGGTAATGGGCGTATTTGGCCTCGATCTCCATGATCGCCCGCGCTTCGGCCGAAACCCCGTCCAGCTCCGGCCAGACCCTCAGGACATCGGCGAACCCGACATCCGGGAAGCTCAGCAACTCGAATGCGCTACGCCGCACCCCGTCACGGTTGACCTTCAACCCGTGCCGCAGAAGCGCGTCCGGTGTGGCCGCACAGCCTTCCAGCGCGGCGCGGGCGGCATCCACGCCGTCCTGCTTACGGCGGTACGCATCCGCGCGCTCCGTCCCCACGCAGCCCAGTGTGACGCCCAGAGGGGTCAGCCTGGCATCGGCATTGTCGGCCCGCAGCATCAGCCGGAATTCCGCGCGCGAGGTGAACATCCGGTACGGCTCGTCCGCCCCGCGAGTCACCAGATCGTCGATCATCACCCCGATATAGGAGGTGGCGCGGTCCGGCTCGAAACGCGCCGTCCCGCCTCCTGCCAGCTGCGCCGCGTTGATCCCGGCGACCAGCCCCTGTCCCGCCGCTTCCTCATAGCCAGTCGTCCCGTTGATCTGGCCGGCCAGAAAAAGCCCCGGCATCCGACGGGTTTCCAGCGTTCGATGCAGCTCGCGCGGATCCACGAAGTCGTACTCGATGGCATAGCCCGGCCGCAGCACAACCGCGTTCTCGAGCCCCGGGATTTCCTTCAGCAGCGCGTGCTGCACATCTTCCGGCAGGGAGGTGGAAATCCCGTTGGGATAGACCGTGTCGTCGTCCAGCCCCTCGGGTTCCAGGAAAATCTGGTGATTCTGGCGCTCCGCGAAGCGCACCACCTTGTCCTCGATGGACGGACAGTAGCGCGGCCCCCCGCTCTCGATCTGGCCCGAATAGATGGGCGCACGATCCAGATTGGCGCGGATCAACGCGTGCACCGCCGGGGTCGTGTGGGTGATGTGGCAATCGATCTGGGGTGTCGTGATCGCGTCCGTCATATAGGAGAACGGCACCGGCGGATCGTCGCCGGGCTGCCGATCCAACCCGTCCCAGTCGATGCTGCGCCCGTCGAGGCGCGGCGGAGTGCCGGTTTTCAGCCGTCCCAGGGCAAACCCGGCACGGCGCAGCGTATCGGATAGGCCCAGTGAGGGTGCTTCCCCCATCCGGCCCGCGGGAGTCTGGAACTCCCCGATATGGATGACACCACGCAGGAAGGTTCCCGTCGTCAGGACCACGGCGCGGCAGGCGATCTCGCGCCCGTCCTGCAAGATCACCCCGGCCACGGCGCCGGCCGCATCCAGGCGAATGTCCTCGACACCCGCCTCCAGAATGTCCAGGCCCGCCTGATGGCGCAGCAGATCCTGCATCGCCTCGCGGTAGAGCTTGCGGTCGGCCTGGGCCCGGGGGCCCCAGACTGCGGGGCCTTTGCTCTTGTTGAGCATCCGGAACTGGATACCGCCCCGGTCGATCGCCCGCCCCATTACACCGTCCAGCGCGTCGATCTCTCGAACCAGATGGCCCTTGCCGAGACCGCCGATGGCGGGGTTGCAGGACATCTCGCCGATGGTCGCGGCCTTGTGGGTGGCCAGAAGCGCACGCGCCCCGACCCGCGCCGCGGCCGCGGCGGCTTCGCAGCCGGCATGACCGCCGCCTATCACGACGACATCGTAGGTTCCGGAATATGGGACGGTGAGGCTCATGAGCGCGCTATGTAGGCTGTCCGCCGGAGGCTGTCAAAACCCGATTGGCCACCGCTGTATCGTCCAATGTTTCACGTGAAACATTGCTCACTTTCCGATGCAGAAATCCCGGAACACGGCGTCCAGCATCTCGTCTATATCCACCCGCCCGGTGATCCGCCCCAGAGCGCGCACGGCAAGCCGAATGTCCTCCGCCGCCAGTTCCGGCAGTTTGGCGGTCATGGCCCGATCCAAAGCATCAGCAGCTTCCGCCAGTGCTTCCCTGTGGCGCGCACGCGTGGGCACCAGACCTTCATGACCGGACAGCATGCGGGACACGTGATCTTCGAGCGCCGCCAGGAAGGCGTCAATCCCGGCACCGGTTTTGACTGATACAGTATAATCCACCGGAATCCCGGCGATCTGGTCCAGTGAACCGTCCAAAAGGTCGATCTTGTTCGCCACCACAATTGAGCGTTCATCGATCAGACGCCTTATCCGATCCGGGATCGTATCCGTGGTGGCGTCCAGAACCGCCACCACCAGCGCCGCCTCCACGGCACGCTGCTCCGCACGGCGGATTCCCTCCTGCTCGACGGCCCCCCGGGCCCCGTGTATCCCGGCCGTGTCCTGAAGTGCCACGGCGAATCCACCGAGGTTTATCTGTACCTCGACCACATCTCGGGTCGTACCAGCCTCTTCGGAGACAATCGCGGCGTCGCGGTGGGCGATCGTATTGAGAAGGCTCGACTTTCCGACATTGGGCGCACCGACAATCACAACCGGCAGGCCAAGACGGATGCTCTCACCAAGTAGTCCGGTATGACGATGTTGGTTAATTTCTTGAATTATTTCGTTAATATTCGCCACTACCTGCGTGTGTAGTGCCTCGGGTAGTTCCTCGTCCGAGAAGTCGATTTCGGCTTCGGCATGGGCCATGATGCCGATCAGACGGGTCCGCCAGCCGTCATACAGAGCGGCGAGTCCCCCGTCATACTGCCGCAGAGCCTGGCGACGCTGGCGGTCCGTCCGGGCCGCGATCAGATCCCCCAGCGCCTCCGCACCTGTGAGATCGAGTTTGCCATTCTCGAAGGCACGCCGGGTGAATTCCCCCGGCTCGGCAAGCCGCGCGAGACCGGAGTCCCCGATTTCACGGAACAGGCGATCCAGAACGGCTTCACTGCCGTGGACATGCAGTTCCGCCACATCCTCGCCGGTGAAGCTCGCAGGGGCCGGGAAACGCAGCACAAGCGCCTGATCGATGATATCCGCGCCGTCCAGGGTCGAAAGATTGTGGAGCGCCGCGTACCGGGCCTTCGGTAACGCCGATATACCCAGTTTTTTCAATAGGTTATCAGTGCACGAGCCGGAAATACGCACCACCGCCACACCGGCCATGCCGGCCCCGCTGGACAGCGCGTAGATCGTGTCCGGGCGCGTTGCGTCCGTCGGCACGGCGAAAACCTACTTCTTCTTGTCGTCCTGGCCCATATCGGGCATCGCCGCCCAGAACGCCTTCTGGAACTGATCCCAGTTATCGGTGCCCATGGCCGTCCCGCCGCTCATCCACGTCGGGAACAATGTCTGCGGGTCCATTTTCTGCATGGCCTCAAGTGTCTGGCGCTGCCACTCATCCACCACCGCTTTCTGCGCGTCCGCCACATTCGGCAGGCCCATGAAGGTGCGCGCCTCCTCGGGCGTACAATCGACATTGATGGTGACTTTCATGTTCCCCGTCCGGGTCCGTTGCCAACGCTGGAAATCTCTCCAACCTTATATCCTGTCCTCCGGATATCCCGACACCTAATATCGGATACCCATGCCCGACACGCTCACCGTCGAATCCCCGCTCGGCCTTCTCGCGCTTCACGCCGAGGGAGACCGGATCACGTCCCTCGACTGGGTGGATGCGCCGGTCGAAGAAAACGTGTCAGGTGTCCTGCGTGACGCCGCCACACAATTGCGCGCATATTTCGATGGACGCCTCAAGACATTCGACCTGCCTCTGGCACCCACCGGGACCGAACACCAGAAGGCGGTCTGGTCGGCCATGCTGCGCATTCCCTATGGCGGCCTCATCACCTATGGCGAGATTGCCGACGAGCTCAACTCATCGGCCCGAGCGGTCGGGACGGCCTGTGGCCGGAATCCCATCCCGGTTATCGTGCCGTGCCACCGCGTCATCGCGACCGGCGGAGGTATGGGCGGCTACTCCGGGCGCGGCGGGCTGGAGACCAAGCACGCGCTGTTGCTGCTCGAAGGTGCCGTGCTGGCTTGATGGAATTCGGACCCGCCGATAGGCTCGCCCGCAACAACGCAACATGACCGCCCGTCTGAAGAATCCGGCGCGCGGCAGGGGGAGAAAAAGATGGTCCACGCAATCCGGTTCCATGAGGCGGGCGGTCCCGAAGTGATGAAGTGGGAAGAGGTCGAGGTCGGCGATCCCGGCCCCGGCGAGATCCGCGTGAAGCAGACCGCCGCCGGCCTCAACTTCATCGACATCTACCTGCGGTCCGGCGCGCGCCCGGTGCCGATGCCCAACGGGCTCGGCCTGGAAGGCGCGGGCAAGATCGTTGCCGTGGGCGACGGTGTCACCGATCTGGCCGTGGGCGACCGCATCGGCTACGCCGACATGCCGCTCGGCGCCTATGCCGAGGAACGCGTGATGCCCGCAAAGATCGCGGTGAAGCTGCCCGACGCCATTTCCGACGAGCAGGCCGCGGCCATGATGCTCAAGGGCATGACGGTGCAGTTCCTGATCCGCTCCTGCTTCCCGGTCGAGAAGGGCCAGACCGTGCTGTGGCACGCCGCCGCCGGCGGCGTCGGGCTGATCGCGTGCCAGTGGCTCAACCATCTGGGCGTCACGGTGATCGGCACGGTCGGCAGCGACGACAAGGCCGAGCTTGCCAAGGCCTATGGCTGCCATCACACCATCAACTACCGCGATGAAAACTTCGTCGAGAAGGTGAAGGAGCTGACCGAAGGAAAGGGCGTGCCGGTGGTCTATGACGCCGTCGGCAAGGACACTCTGCGCGGCTCCATGGAATGCCTGCAGCGGCGCGGCTACCTCATCAGCTTCGGCAACGCCTCCGGTGCGCCGGAGCCGGTCGAGCTCACCGAGCTGTCGGCGCATGGTTCGATCTACGCGGCGCGGCCGATGCTGTTCGACTTCATCGCCGAGCGCGAGGAACTGCTGGCCTGCGCCGGCGACCTGTTCGACGTGGTGTCATCCGGCGCGGTGAAGATCGAGATCAACCAGACCTACCCGCTGTCCGAGACGGTCCAGGCCCACAAGGACCTGGTCGCCCGCAAGACAACCGGCTCGACGATCCTGCTGGCTTAGGCGTCCGGGGCCTAGCCCCGGCCCGCGCCGCCCAGCACGAACGCCCCATAGACCGAGGGCGGGTAGCCGACCTCGCGCAGTCGATCGCGCGCGCGGACCCAGCCGCCCGCGTAGTCGCCCAGCCGGGCGCGCTCGTTGAAGGCTTCCATGTAGAGCTGGGTCGGCGCGTCCTCGACGGGCCAGAGACTGTTGACCACCGAGACCGCACCGCCGAGATAGAAGCTCCGTGCGAGGCCCAGGAAGTCGTCACCCGCCTCGGCGCGGCCCAGTCCCGTCTCGCACGCCGACAGAACCACCAGCTTCGCCGACAGGGGGTTCTCGAACAGCTCCGCCGCCGTCAGCCGGTCCGCCTGTTGACCTGAAGGGTCGGCCAGGAACAGCGCCGAGGCCATCGGGTCATACGGGTTGAAGGTGCCGTGGGTCGCCAGGTGCAGCACATCCACGCCGCCATCGACCGAGCGGCGCAATGCTTCTTCGGTTGCCGCGGGGCCAATCAGGCTCGCGACCTTGTAGGCCTTCCCGACCGAGACCGCCTCGCGCCGCGCGCCGGGGAGCTGCGGCAGCTCACCCTTCAGGTTGGGGTCGCCGAGCACCGCCGCCGGGAGGGGGCCGCGTCCGCCGCCGGTCGAGCGCGCGATCCATCCGCCGGTCGGCAGGACCACGACCGGTGCGCGCTCGTCGAGCACACCCCAGGGCAGGAAATACAGGCTGCCGCGCGGCACCACATAAAGAGTGCCGGTGGTGACCCATTTCGCGAGCTCGAGCCCGCGCCCGATCTCCTCGGCGGCTTTCTTCTGTTCGGCCGGAGCCAGAGGTTCAGCCGGGCCGCCGCGTGTTGTTGTTTCTGACGCAGATGCGTCCGGGTCCGCCGACTGGAGCGTTCTCGGATCGTTGGCCGTTTCAATAAGTTCACCGCGGGCCGATCGGACCAGCGAGCGCCCGCTCGCGGCGATGCGTCCGTTCAGCTCAGCGAGACGCTTCTCCGTCAGCGCACCCGTCACCACCTTCGCGCTGTCCGACGACACGAGCAGGAAGCGCAGGCGGTCATCGGCATCGGGCGGCAGGGCATAGGCCAGGCGATCGCCCGCACCGAGACGGCGCTGGACGGCGGAAAGCGTCTGGGTGCCGACAGACAGGGAGTCCGCGATCTCCGGGTCACGTTTGCGCAACTGCCCGATCAGCCGCTCGCGTTGCGCCAGCAGATCGCGCTCGCGCTTCAGGCCATCGCCCCGGTTGGCGCCCGGTGCCGTATTGCGCAGACGTTGGGCGCGAATGTCCGAGTCGAGTGCGTTGATCCGCGCGACCAGTTCAGGCTGCCGTCCCGCGGCGATAGGCCGGTTGGCGAGCATATCGACGAAGGCGCGCGCGCGTCCGCGCTCCAGGTCGCGGAACAGCGCAGCCATGTTGCCGCTGCGGATATCCAGTTCGATCAGGCGGCGGGTGATCTGCTCCTTGCCGATGCCGAACCGACGCTTGGATTCGTCTGTGGACAGCGATCCCGTCACCGCCTCGACGGCGGTGTCCGCCGCCCGGAAGGCCCTCTCTGCCTCCCGGGGCCGATCGAGATCGAGCAATGCCTCGCCGCGCAAGGCCTCGATCTTCCAGACCAGATCGGCCAGTCCGTTCTCGGCGGCGAACTTTGCGGCCTGGGCCGCGGCGGGTTCAGCCAGGTCGGCCCGGCCGATATCCAGCAGCGCGCGCACCCGGAAGCCGTCCACCGTCGCCTGACCGGCGGCGTAACCCAGCGCCTCGAAATAGGCGCGCGCGGACTGGAACAGGGCCGCGCCCGCCTCCGGGTCCTTGCGGTTGACCACCCGCGCCGCGCCGAGGATGCCGAGGTTGATGCCGCGCGCGTAATAGATGTCGGGATCGACGAAGAAGTATTGCCGGTTCAGCGGGTGGTGGACGTTGTAATAGGCCTCGGCAATCACGTCTTCCGCCGCCTGCGCCCAGGCCTCGGCCTGCTTGTGATCGCCCTTCAGCAACATGGCGCCGGCCATCCCCAGATAGCTGCGGAAGTGGGCGCGGGTCATGGCGACGTTGTGGGCGACGTCCGGCCAGAAGACGAACAGCGTCGGCATTCGCCAGTCTTTCAGGCCGCGGATGACGGTGACGAAATCCTCGATCGCCGCTTCCGGGCGGCCCTGCCACAGCTTGGCCTCGCCGCGCAGCGCGCGGGTGTTCACATTGGTCCCGAAGGCCGCCATCTCCCGCGCCTCGCTGGCGACCAGCGCCGCCTCGGCGTCGGGACCGCGCCCGAGCTGGATCAGCGCCTGCACCCGGAAATAGGACAGGTACCAGGCATAGATCTTCGCGTTATCGTCCCCGGGCCCGCCCTTTGCCGAGAGCGTTTCCTCGGCCTTGTCGATCAGCGCCAGGGCCGTACCGCCCTCGCCGCGCAGGAAGGCATCGGTCGCCGCGCTCAGTTCCGGCGTTACCACGAACTCATACGCGCTGACCTGCCCGGCCTTCGGCAGACGCGCCGATCCCGCATCGGGCAACGGCAGGTCGATGTTCTCGCGGAACTCGGCATCACTTGCCCGCACCCGGATCAGGCTTTCGTAGTCCGGGTTCCACTCGGTGACGGGTTCCGGCAGAGAGCCGATCCGCGCGCCGATACGCGGGCGCGCCCCGATGGAGCGCGCGATGTAGTCACGGTGTTCGGCCAGCACCAGTTCCCGGTCGCGGTAATCGGCAGCCTCGAAGAAGTCCAACGCGCGTTCCCAGACCGGTTCACCCGCTGCCATATCGCCCGCCAGCCCGGCGCGTGCATCAGCTAGATGCAGCAGGCACCAGGCGTAGCCCTGATACAGATGGGTCGTCGCCTCCAACACCAGCCCGTAGAGCCAGTGCTCGGTCAGCCCGATCATCTCCTGGGTCTGGGCCCGGCACTCGTCGCCCCAGCGCGTCGCCTCCTGCCAGTCCTGCTTGCTGAGGTGCGCGACCGTCACGCCGATCAGCGCGCGGATCTTCGAGCCGGCAAGGTGGCGCATCTCCTCGGTGTTGCTCGGCGGCGCCCAGTAGAAGGTCGGCGGCCACCAGCCCGGCGCGGCGCCCAGCACCTTCGTGTGATAGCCGATGGCGTCGTCGGGCTCGTTCAGCCAGACCGCGAGCTGGCCGAGCTGGGACAGCGCCTCGACGTTGTTGCCGAACAGTGCCATCTCCGCATCCGACAATTCGCGCACCTTCGCGCGCGCCAGATCCGGCTGTCCGGCATGGATCAGGTACTGCACCATCTGGGAGGACAGCCAGTAGTCGCGGAACGGGTTGTCGGCGGGAATCTCGGCGCGGATCACCGGCACCAGGCTTTCGGCCTTGCGCCAGTCCTTGTCGAGACCCGCGCGCCAGAACGCCTCGATGTTTTCCGTCACCACGATGCCGTTGCCCAGCACATCGCCCGCCTTCGGCGGCGCGGCGGCCTCGGCGGGCGTCGCCATATCCACCTCTTCCCAGCCGGTATAGGTCGTCTTCGGCGAGACGCTCTCGAACGCCCGGGTCTGTTCAGGTGTGTTCCGGACCGTCAGCGCCTGCTCGCCGATGGGCGCGATCTCGACCGGCGTCGCGCACGCCGCCAAAAGGAGCAGTACCAGCACGGCACAGGATCGGTGGAATATTTTCATGTGCCGGGCTTTCCGTCCGGATAGGCGACCAGGCCTTCCGGTGCGAAGTAAAGCTTCGTCGAACCCGGCGCGGCATCGAAGACGCGCTCCATCCGGCGCAGCGACGCTTCGGCGGCGGCCACCAGCACGTCCGGATCGGTCTCCCGGTTGCTCGGCACCGTCGCCGGATCGCGCGGCGCAACGATCAGTGTCGGGATGCCGTAGCCCGGTCCGTAGAGCCGATCGACAATGGCGTTGTAGAGCACGGCCCGGCGCGCGAAGGCGTCACGGAACGCCGGGGAGTAATCGCCCATGCGGAATAGCGCGTAGATGCGCTCGACCAGCCCGACCGCGTCGCGGGTCTCGGGCGTGGAGGTGGGCAGCACCAGCATGTGGGTGCAGCCGTCGGCCAGCGCAGCATCGACGGGGAGCGCCGCAGCCAGGAACCCGTCATTGTATTCGCGGCCGCGGATGATCTCCCGGTTGTTGGAAAAGAGCGGCATGGAGGCCGAGGCCCGCAGCGCCGCCACGAACTCCGGCCCTGTCAGTTCACGATTGTCGAAGACGCGCGCCGCGCCGTCGGCCGCATCGGTGGTGGCAACGCCGATCCGCACCGGCGAGGCGATCACCGCGTCGGTGTCCAGCGCCTTGCCCTTCGTGATCCACTGGTCGAACAGGAAGCCCACATCCATCGGCCCGGACAGCCGCCACGGGTCAATGAAATGGGTGTGGCCCGCCAGGTTCTGGTAGTAGATCGAGGTGCCGTAGGCGATCTGACCCGCCGCCAGATAGGCCACCGTCAGCCCGCCCGCTGAGGTGCCGTACATGGCATCGAAGCTGCCGGCGATGCCTAACTGGTCCAGCGCGACGGCCGCCGCCGAGCCCAGAATACCCCGCATGCCGCCGCCCTGCACAACCAGGCAGAGCTAGTGGCCGTCCGACATGCTGCCCGCCTCATAGCCGTTGTCGCGGCGCGCCTCAATCAGCTCGAAAACCTCGCCGTGGCACTCGCCCAGCACATTGCCGTCCGCCACGGGAACCAAGGCGGGGGTGGAGGTACAGGCTGCGACATTCGACATGATCAGCCCTGCCATAAGGAGAACGGCGAACCGCCGCATGCAATGCGGCCGGCCAACAGCGCGAAGAAGATGGTGCACGGGCGCACAACCTCCTGTCCTGCCCAATCCCGACACGGGGCGGATTCTGTCCGTGACGCCCGGGCAACGCAAGGCGGTATGCCAAAATAAGAACGCCCCGCGCGGAAACCCGGCGGGGCGTCGAAATTCAGAGGCGTGACAGGGCCGCTACTGGTTCATGGTGTCGTAGAAGTCGTTGTTGTTTTTCGTGGACTTCATCTTGCCGAGCAGGAATTCCATGCCATCGACGACCCCCATCGGGTTGAGGATACGGCGCAGCACCCACATCTTCGACAGCGTGCCCTTGTCCACCAGCAGCTCTTCCTTGCGGGTGCCGGACTTGGTGATGTCGATCGACGGCCAGACGCGCTTGTCCGACAGCTTGCGGTCGAGGACGATTTCCGAGTTACCGGTGCCCTTGAACTCTTCGAAGATCACCTCGTCCATGCGCGAGCCGGTCTCGATCAACGCGGTGGAGATGATGGTCAGCGATCCGCCTTCCTCGATGTTGCGCGCAGCGCCGAAGAAGCGCTTCGGGCGCTGCAGGGCGTTGGCATCGACACCGCCGGTCAGCACCTTGCCCGAGGACGGCACCACCGTGTTGTAGGCGCGCGCCAGGCGGGTGATCGAGTCCAGCAGGATCACCACATCGCGCTTGTGCTCCACCAGGCGCTTGGCCTTCGCGATCACCATTTCGGCGACCTGCACATGGCGCTGGGCCGGCTCGTCGAAGGTGGAGGAAATCACCTCGCCGCGCACGGTGCGCTGCATGTCGGTGACTTCTTCCGGCCGCTCGTCGATCAGCAGCACGATCAGGTAGATGTCCGGATGGTTCGCCATGATCGCCTTGGCGATGTTCTGCATCATCACCGTCTTGCCGGTGCGCGGCGGCGCGACCAGCAGGGCGCGCTGGCCCATGCCGAGCGGCGAGACCATGTCGATGACGCGCAGCGTCGGGTCCTTGAACTCCGGATCCTCGATCTCGAGGTTGATCTTCCGCTCAGGATAGAGCGGCGTCAGATTGTCGAAGTTGATGCGGTGGCGGGTCACATCGACGTCGTCGAAGTTGACCTTGTTCACCTTCAACAGCGCGAAGTAGCGCTCACCGTCCTTGGGAGAGCGGATCTCGCCCTCGACCGTGTCGCCGGTGCGCAGCGCGAAGCGCCGGACCTGGCTGGGCGAGACATAGATATCGTCGGGCCCGGGCAGGTAGTTGGATTCCGGTGAACGCAGGAAACCGAAGCCGTCCTGCAGCACCTCGAGGACGCCGCCGCCATAGATCGGCACCTCATCCTCGGCCAGCGCCTTGAGGATGGCGAACATCATGTCCTGGGTGCGCAGATTGCTCGCGCCCTCGATCTCCAGCTCCTCGGCAAACGCGAGAAGCTCGGCGGGCGACTTCTGTTTCAGTTCCTGAAGATCCATTGCTTCCATCGTGGAAACCTGTCCTGTGCTGGGGTCCTTCGTCGCAGATCGGTCGAATGCCGGTGACAAAGGTATGGCGGGGGCGGGCTTGCGATTTTCGCGGAGCGCCGACGCCGTGCGCCGGAAAGAAAAGATGTGAGGTGCGGATGGCCGAGCGGATGCTCTTGGCTGTCTTACGCAACCACATTACGCACTTAGTAAACGCGCCCCGTCAAGTCAATCCTGATGTCGGAAATGCTTCACAGATATGACGAAATCGCCGCCTAGAAAGGTCGGACAACCACCATCACGACGATCACGAACAGAAAGACCGTCGGCACCTCGTTGTACATCCGGTAGAAGCGCGCGGGCCGCGTGTTGGCGTCAACGTCAAATTCCTTGCGCCAGCGGGCGAAGACATGATGGACCACCGTCATGCCGAGCACGGCAGCCAGCTTCACCCAGATCCAGCCCGAACCCCAGTCGATCAGCCCCGGCGTGCCCAGCATCAGGCCGCCGAATATGAATGTCGCAAACATCGCCGGGTTCATGATGGCGCGCAGCAGACGGCGCTCCATCACCTTGAAGGTCTCGGACTTGTCGGAACCGGGCTCTGCATCGGCGTGATAGACGAACAGCCGCGGCAGGTAGAGCATCCCCGCCATCCAGGCCACCACCGAAATGATGTGCAGCGACTTGATCCAGGGATAGGCGGAAATCAGAAAATCACCCATGGATCACGCAGCCTGCTCTGCCAATTGCGCCGGACATTGCGACCACTGCTCCCCGCAGATGCGGCCGCCCTCGCCCGAACAGATGGCGCAGCCACTTTGTGCATTCGCGCGGATCAGCCGCGCAAGCCCCTCGATGAAGGGTTGCGCCGTACCCACCGTCGGCACCCGTGCATAGGTCGTGACCCCGGCATGGTCGGCCAGCTCGCGGTATTCGATGTCAAGCTCGACCAGGGTCTCTGAATGCTCCGACACGAAGGCGATGGGCACCAGCACGATCCCCACCCCGTCGGCTCCGGCGCGCTTGATCTCGTCTTCCGTCGCCGGGCCGATCCATTCCAGCGGCCCCACCCGGCTCTGGTAACAGCACAGCCAGTCGGCATCGCCGCCGGGCTTTCCCGACAACGCAGACATGACGGCACCGGCGGTTTGCTCCACCTGCCACTGATAGGGATCACCCTTGGCGACGATCTTCTTCGGCAGACCATGGGCCGAAAACAGGATCCGGTAGGGCTGTCCCTCGGGCAGATCCGACACGGCGCTTGAAATGCCATCGGCCACGGCGGCAACAAACCCGGTATCGGTCGGATAACAGCACACCGTACTCACCGGGATGGACAGATTGCGTTTGCGCGCGGCCTGTTCCCAGACCCGCATCATCGATCCCACCGTGGTGGTCGAGAATTGCGGATAGAGCGGCATTAGGACGATGCGCTCGGGATCGCAGGCCATCACCGCATCCAGCGCCTCATCGACAAACGGATGCCAGTAGCGCATGGCGACGAAGCACTTGTAGTTCTCCCCGCCGTCCGCGTTCAGCGCC
>Ga0181581_10001814_pt1 | contig 16621 bp, 8 predicted proteins | sample 071ome_22_FD_132433 | JGI IMG/M metagenome (GOLD analysis project Ga0181581, IMG submission 132433) | Coastal salt marsh microbial communities from the Groves Creek Marsh, Skidaway Island, Georgia - 071404AT metaG (megahit assembly) | ecosystem: Environmental > Aquatic > Marine > Intertidal zone... | reverse complement strand
AGAGACGCGAAGCGCCGCGTCGCCGCGTCTCGTTTCGCCGAGCGCGCGCGTCTCCCCCGTCGCGACGTTCATCGTCGACATCGCGTACGTCATCGCACCTCGACCGTCGCTCGACGTGCGAACAATACCGATGTGCATCTCCCCGTCATCTCTCGTCGCGACGACGGACGTGAACGTGGGACACGGTTCGTCGGCAAACGAGGCGACGACGCGCGGCGCTCCGGATTTGGCGTCGACGCGCGCGAGCGCGCACGCACCGTCGTCAAACGTCACCACCGCCACGCCCGCGCGCGTCACCGCAGCTTTCGACGTCGCGTCGTGCGCCACCGCGGGCTCCATCGTCACCTTTCCCGACGCACCGGGAAACGCCGCGACGGACGCGCCTTTCCCTCGCGTCAACGCGTCGACGTCCATCGTCGCCAACCTTCCATCCTCCGTCGTCGCGTGCGCGCGCGCGCGTCCAGACTCGTCTCTCGACACGACGAACGCACCATTCACGACGCCTAATCTACCACCGTTCGACGCGCACGCGGCGCGCAGGATGATCCCGTCCTCGTCGTCCATCGCGCTCGCGCACGGCGTCCCGCCGTCGCGCCTCCGTCCCAACGCGTACGTCATCCCTTTCCCATCGCGAAACACCCGTTCCCACCGCACGTCCGCGCCCGGAATCGCGTCGTACACTCTCGCCCGCCACGTCACCTCCCCTGTCGACGTCGCGCGACGCACCACCTCGCCGCCGACGAGCGTCGTCGTCTCGTCGCGCGACTGCGAAACGTCCAAATCCGGCGCGTCGTCCCTTCCCGCGTCGTTCACACCCTCCCCTCGTCCTCGACGCGCGTCCTCGTGCGACGCATCTTCCCACACCACATCACCCGAGACGTCGTACGCGCGCGTCGTGCGTCCGAGACCTCGCGACGACGTCCCCGACAGCGTCACCGTCGTCGTCGGCATCGAGACGCTCGCGACTAATCCATCCATCCCTCGCTCGTGCGTCGCGCGCCACGAGACGCGCCCGCGCGCGAGATCGACGGTCGCGAGCGCGTCCGCCGTCGTCACGACGACGCGTTCGTCGGGCGACGACGAGTGCGACGCGCCACGCGCCGCGATCGCGAACGCGTCCCCGAGTCGTTCGACAAAGACATCCTTCACCCCGGCGCGATCGACGCGCGTCGCGTCGCCGAGCGACGCCGACGCCGCGGACACCGCGCACGCGAACGCCGTCGTCGCGACGACGGACGCGCGCCGTCGACGTCGCTCGGCGCGTCGAGTGGACATGACGATGACGACCACTCGAGACGCGCGACGGAGTGACGACACACGCCGTCGACGACGCTCGGCCCGCGACGCGACGCGACGAACGAACGAACGCGAACACGAACGCGCACATGACGACGCTCGCGTCGCTCGTCGACGAACGGTGCGCGCGCGCGTACGAGGAGACGTACGAATCCATCGATGCGGCGGCGGCGGTCCCTCGCGCGCACCTCGTCTGCGACGACGACGACGACGAGTTATTCATCGTGCGCGTGAGTCGAGACGTGCGCGCGGGCGATCTTCGCGACGTCGCGTTCGACGTCGCGCGTGAGGAGGGCGAGGACGCGGGCGAGGTGGCGACGACGGGGGAGACGCGCGTGGGGACGTTTTCGACGACGACGCGGGCGAGAGCGTACGACGTGAGAGGGGACGGTGGAGGCGTGCTCGCGAGGCGTGGACGCGCGATTTCGGGTGTGTTGACGGTGACGCGCGCGCTCGCGACGGGTGAGGAGAGGGACGGGGAGGAGACGACGACGAGGACGACGCGGGGCGCCGAAGACGCCGAAGACGCCGAAGACGACGCGCGGGCGAAGAAAAAGGAAAAGAAGCGCGACAAGGAAAAGAAGAAGGATAAAAAGAAGGAACGCGCGCGCGGTGACGACGACGATGCCGCCGATGCGTCCCGGAAGAGATCGCGGTCGTAGCCAAATCGGTACGGTACGTTCCCGGGACACTTTTAATGTTTTTGTACAACAAAAGAACACCGTGGCGCGCACACCATGACGCGACCGACGACGCGTCTCCCCGTCGTCGCGCGCGCGCGCGTCCACGCGTCGAGCGCGACCACCGCCGCGCGCGTCGATTCAACGGTGCGGCGTCTCGCTCGCGAGCTCGTCAGCGTCGCCCTCGCGGCATCTTTAACGCTTCCCACCGCCCACGCCGCCCCGGGGACGCGTCCCGAACCGCTCGTGAACACGGCGGATGGGTGCACGGTGCGCGCGCTCGACGCGTTCGCGGACGTGCGCGCGAAATTTTCCTTAGAGGTGAGCACCGGGGCGATGCCCGAGGCGGTGCTCACGCTCACGGGGTGCGATTACGGTGGGGCCAACCTGAGAGGGAAAATTTTATCCGGCGTCGTCGCGGACGGGACGAATTTCGAAGGCGCCGACGTTTCGGAGACGGAGATGTCGAGGACGAGCGCGAGGGATTCGAATTTGAAAAATGTAAATTTTTCATCGGCGAACGCGTACGAGGCGAGATTCGATGGGAGCGATCTGAGAGGGGCGAATTTCGAAAACGCGTTGTTGAGCAACGCGACGTTCGGGCGAGGCGCGGGCGGGGAGTGGGCGAATCTGGAAGGGGCGAATTTCGAGGGCGCGTTGGTGTCGAGCAGCGACGCGAGGAAACTGTGTGCAAATCCAACGTTGGATATCGAGGGACAGATCGCGGTGGGTGGGTGCTGACGAGATTTTTTTAGAGGTGATCGACGACGACGGTTTATCCCGTCGTCGCTGCGGGCGGCTCTAATTAAAATCGATTCGTTTCTTCGTCTGTTGACTCCTACGGCTGTTCGTTTGTAACATAGATGATGATGATGTACCTCGTCCTCACTTACATGACGCTCTTGACGACAAATTTGAGCTCGGGTCGTTCCTCGCACGCCTTTTTCGCCGCGTCCGCCGAGGCGACGGACGCCGAGGTGGCGTCAGCGCCGCGCACGGTTTCGAGCGCGTCGGCGAAATTTTTGAAATCCTTTTGCGTCGTGCCCAAAATTTGTTCGCGACGCTCTTGTCTCTCCTCATCCGTCACGTTCAACAGGTGACGCATGAGTGCGGTGTATCCCTTGGCGTCGGGGAGTTGGTAGGAATCCACGTCACCGATGGTGCCGATGATGCTCTTGGTGAGTTCCTCCTTGCCGATTTCCAAATCGCGCAAAAAGTCCACCGTGGCGTCGTAGTTGTCGAGCGTCTTGAGCAGGTTCGGGTCGCGATAGGAGAGATAGGTGAACATGCCGCTGTGCGAATCAAAGTCGCTGAATCCGCCGTATGCGCCGCCGGAGACGCGCACGCGATCCCACAGCCACGTCGTGCCGAGCAGCTTGTTGATGACGTACGAACTCCCGTGAAGCTCGTACCCAGCCTTGTAAAGATTCGCCGCCTTGCCGACGTAGTTGACTTGCGTGGGGACGGTGAGGATTTCGTTTTGTTTCGGGTTGATGCCGGTCCACTGTTCGGATTTGCCGGCGCCGACGGCGGGGAGGGAGTTCAAGAACGCCTCGACCGAGTTCATGGAGAGATCGAGCGTCTTGGCGTCGGCGGTGAGGTTGGTGACGCTTCCGGCGCGGTTGTTCAAGCACGCCGAGATGGTGTGTAAATCAGCCAAGACGCCGTCCCAATCGCTATCCACGCGCTTGGTGAGCTCGCGAAGGTACTCGAGCTGCGCCAAACCGCCCATCTGTTCGCTCACCCATCCCGCGGTGGAATCTTGCGCATCGAGACGACCGGCGGCGACGCTGTGACCGGAACCTTGCACGCGAGACTCCATACCGGCGCGGGTCTCGAGGACGAGCTGCTTGAAGATGTTTTTGTCGTCAAACTTCGCCTCGAGCATGAGCTCAGACATGAGTTCGTGCATAACGCCAACCTTGTCGCTCGTCGCCTTGCCTCGAACGACCATGAAGGCTTGCATCTCATCCGTTCCGCGCATGCCCGAGGTGAAGGGCGAGACGGAGATACCGCCGGTTTGCGCGCTGATGAGTTGGTCAAACTCGACGAAGGATTTCGTCCTGGTGCCCATGCGACCAAGCGCTCGGGTCCAGAGCGGGACGAGCGGCAACAAGTGCGCGGGCACCGTCTTCAAATCGAGCAAGTGTTCGGCGTAGAGGATATCGTTGGTGAACAAGTCGTGCGTCAACAGTTTCGTGGCGCCGACGGCGGAGACGTCGCTGGGAATGCCCTTGGCCTCCTTCGGAATGTCGCCGATGGCGAGCGTCGGCACACACGCGAGCGCCTCAGGCGAGTCCGGGGTCTCTTGCAACTCCTTCAACTCCTTGGTCGCCTGCACCATCTTTTCGAGATCGTCGGCGGACATGTTCGCGCGTTTGGCGTCCAACTTGGCCTGTTCCTCGGCGGCTTCCTTGGCGGCGAGCGACGAGTCCGGGTTGAGTTCGACGGTGACTTGGTGCGTGTTTTCGATGAGCAATCGACGCATGAGCGGACGGAAAACGTCTTCCGATGCGATTCGCGTCTTTAACTTGGCGAGAGGTTCTTCGAATCGAAGTGGCTCAAAGGGATCACCCTCGTATAACCACGTGCTCATCGAACGGAACATCAGCGACAAACCGCGAGGAAATCGACCGGTGTTGTTCTCGCGCAAGCTGAACTCGATCGAGTTGATGGACGCATCGATCGCCTCTTGCGTGAAGCCTTCCTCCGCGATCTTGGCGATGGTGTCGTGAATCAACTTCTCCACCTTGGGGATGTCTTCCTTGGCGACGCCTCGCAAACCGAGCGCGTACGTCGGTTGACGCAATTCGTCCTCCAACCCGTATCCGACAATGGCTTCGCCGAGACCGGACTCCTCCAACGCGATGCGAAGCGGCGCGGAGGCGGAACCCATCAATAAGTTGTCGAGGAAACCGACCGCGAGACCAGTCTCCGGATCGAACGGCTCCTCGCTGAGTAACCAATTGACTTGCACGAAGGACTTTTGCGCGTCCTCTCCGTCGCCCGTGGCGTAGCTCTTCACCACACGCTTGGGTTCAGTGAAGAACTTTTGTGTGCCGATCGTGCTGTCGACTTCGCGTCGGTCGAATTCGTCCAAGAAGGAAGCCAATATCTTCAAGCGTTCCTCGACGTCGTCGTCGCCGTAAAACCACATGCGCGAGTTGCTCGGGTGGTAATACTTGGCGTGAAACTCTTTAAACTCCTCAAACGTCAGTTCCGGAATCACCGTCGGGTCTCCGCCCGAGTCCACGCCGTAGGTGTTATCCGGGAAGATGGCTTGTTGGCACTCACGCATCAACACGGAATCCGGAGACGAGTACACCCCCTTCATCTCGTTGAAGACGACGCCCTTAAACGTCATCGGCCCGCTCGCGTCGTCAAGCTCGTAGTGCCAACCCTCTTGCTCGAACGTCTTCTCGTTCGTGATGCATCGCGGGTGGAACACGGCGTCCAAGTAGACGTCCGTCAAGTTGCGGAAATCTTGCAAGTTGCACGACGCCACCGGGTACGCCGTCTTGTCCGGCCACGTCATCGCGTTCAGAAACGTGTTGAGCGACCCCTTGATCAACTCCACGAACGGCTCTTTGATCGGATACTTTCGCGATCCGCACAGCACAGAGTGTTCCAAAATGTGCGGAATGCCCGTAGAATTCGCCGGAGGCGTGCGAAACGTCACGCCGAACGTCTTATTCTCATCCTCGTTGCTCAGAGACATCACCTCGGCCCCCGTCTTGACGTGTCGAAACAAAAACGCCTTGGCGTCGTATTCGGCGATGTAATCCTCTCTCACGAGTTCAAATCCGTGTAAATTACTCGGCGCCTTCATCTCCTCGTACGCGCTCGCCTCCTTCACCGCCGCCGCGCGCGCGCGCGTCGACGCCCCTCTCGCCGCCGCGACCCGCGTCCCGCCGCGTCGACTCGCCCCTCGCATCGCGCGCGCCCCGCCCGCGCCCATCGGCGCCATCGGCCCTCGAACCGCGCGCATCGCCCCTCGAACCGCGTCCATCGCGCCGCGTCGATCGCCCCCGACCGACGTCGACGTCCCTCGCGATGCGCCGACGACGACGCCCCTCGCGATGACGTCGGTGTCGACGCCGACGACGATCGACGACCGCGCGCGTCGACCGAGCGCGCGCGCGACCGAGCGCGCGTGCGAACGAATGTCGCCGGACGGTGAGACGCGCGAGGGAGTGCGCGAGGGAGTGCGTCCGTGCGCGTGTGCGGTCGCGCGCGAAGTCGTCGTCGGTCGTCGGCATCGTGCGAGTCTCCAGTGCACGAGTCCTGACTCGTCACTATGAGTCGTGACTCGAGATCAGAGGGACTCGAGCACCGTCCCTCGCCCAGGGCATCGAGTCTATCCGCGCGACGTCGCGGGCGACGCGCGCGCGGGCGAGGACGCCGCACACGCGCGCGCGCGAGGACGCGAGCGAATCCACCGCGTCGAGCGCGCTCGAGCGTAGAGACCGACGACCGGGTGAACGATATGCGCGCGATGGGCGCACACCGCGCGGTCGGGGCCAACCCCACCGACGTGGGCGTCAACGGGCGACGCGCGAGAGAGACGCGACGACGCGAACGCGCGTCTCGCGCGACGGCGAAGAGAAACGTGTCGGTGCGCATGTTGCCCCCGGGCGGGGGGATGCCGGGAATGCCCAACATGGATCCGAAGAAGATGGCGGAGATGCAAAAGGCGTACGCGGAGGCGATGAAGGATCCCGAGACGGCGAAAAAGGTGCGGGCGCAGATGGCGCAGATGCAGGGAATGATGCAAAATCCGGCGGTGCAGCAGCAAATGCAAGCGATGAATAACATGGTGGCGAATCCGGACATGCAAAAGCGCATCGCTTCGTTGAAGGATGATCCGGCGTTTGCCGATTTCTTTGACGACTTGAGGAAAAACGGACCGGGCGCCATGATGAAGTGGGCGAACGATAAGGACTTTTTGCAGCGTTTGAACGATGCGTTGGGTGGGGAAGAAGCCATTCGAGCCGCGGCCGGAGGCATCGCGCCGCCTGAGGCGCAAGCCCCGCCGGCGGCTCCGACGCCGGAGGTGGAGACGTTGCACGACGCCGCGCGGTACGGCGACGTCGAGGCTGTGGAAGATTTCATCGCGATCGGCAAGGACATCAACGCGCGCGATTCGTCCTCCAGAACACCGATCCACTACGCCATCGCGTTCGGTAAGGGCGACGCGGGCGAGGAAATTTTCAACCTACTGCTCGAAGCCGGCGCGGATTTAACGGCGACGGATGAAAAGAAGAACACTCCGTTGCACTACGCGTGCGGCTACGGTAAACCGTTCGCGGTCAAGGCGCTCTTGGAGAAGGGTTGCGATAAGACGGCGACGAACGGCACCGGTAAGACTCCGCTCGATCTCGTCAAGCTCGAACCGAAGAACCCGATCAACAACGACTCTGAATTGGTCGCCTCGCTGGCGTGAATAGTTGTCTCTCGCGAACGCGGAAAGATTTGATTCTTTAATAAAACAATTAATTACTTTAACGATTCGTTATTTGTCCTTACAACGGTGCGCGTGATGTGTCGCGACGCGATGCTGGTTTACCTACTTGTGCTATTTCTTTGAGTTCACTACTTGACGGTGTTTAATGTGAAAGGTGAGAAAACTAAGTCTCGCTGTACGCACACACCACGAATCGTTTGAAGATGACTTCGGCGCCGATGGTGAGAATACTCTTCAACGCCGACCACGCCGATTTTTGCGTCGTGAGGACGTATTCGTTACCCTGTGCCGGTTTCTTGTTCGCTCTCGCGTTTTCTCCCTCCGCCTCCGGCACTTCCACGCTATCGCCGACGATTTGCATGTGGTAGGAATACATGCCCATGATGAGCGACGTCACCAGTCGAGCGGCGATGAGACAGGGTAGAATGCGCATTTCGAGCGGTGTGAGCGGAAACACGCTCTGAATTCCCGCCAACATGACGGACATATCGTGCAGGGGATCATCTTTATCGAGCGCACAGTACGCCAACGCGATGGCGACTTCGTTGACTCGCCAAGAGACGACGACGTCGCCGAAATCGATGACGGCAAACTTGACCCCGTTTGGATGCACGGTGGGATCGGCTCCAGACTTGTGCGCGAGCATGTTCTGTTCGTTCATGTCGCCGTGTATGATGCCGACACGAAGTTTATCCTCCACGGGCAACACCAAGTGCTTGTACGCGTTGAACACGGTGTTGCACATTCTGCGGCGCACGTCGTCCTTGAACAAGCCGCGCATGACGAGATCCGTCATGAAGTGTTGCACGTCCATAAAGTGTCGCAAATCCCACAATCGAGCTCGACTCGCGAGAACTTTCCAGCACATGGCGTGTTGTTCCACGAACGCGAGCGACGTCGGGTCTCTGTCCTCGAGCTTGCGATGAATCTCCAGCTCCTTCGGCGTCGGCCACTTGGTGAGCACGTGGCACGCCTCGCCGACGAAGAGTCCGCTCTTGCGCACGAATTCCATGCTGTGCGGCATGGGCACCTCGGCGAGCGTTTTACCCGGCACGTACGTGAGCACGCGCAGCGTGTGCGCGATCTGCGCTCGGGAGAGAAACGTCACGCGCGTGCAAAACTCGCGCTTCGCCCCCTCGGTGCCCTCGGGAACCAATTTCACCGTGCCGTTGGGCCCCGGCGTGGTGTACATGGTGAGTTTGGATTTGACGACGCGCGGGCACTCCACGCCGTGCGCCATGAGGTGCGCCATGACGCGCTCTTGCGCCGCGAGCACGCCTCGATTGACGCCGGTACTGTCCGTGCCGTTGTGCACCTTGACGATGTACTCGTGGAAAACTTTCTTTCCCGACGCGTCGAGTCGACTGGCGCGAAAGAACCAATTCTTGTCGTCGTACGACGGGAGCTCCTTCATGGAATCCTTATCAATCGTCCCCAAATCGTAGTGCGCCTCGAGTAAGCGATACACCTCGGTCGCATTCACCCTTGGACGCCGCAATTTCCGCTCCGCCTCGTCCAACAACGTCGACGGCACGTTTTTAATAGACTTGGCGTCGATCTCCGCCCGCGGCGCCTTATCCGCCTTGTCCGCCGCCGCCCCCGCCCCCGGGTTCGTCCCCGCGGCATCCTCGACGCGCGTCGCCGCGACTTGAAGCCCCTGCGCCCCACCCGTCGCTCTCTTCGCGAGAGTCTCCTCCCCCGAGTCCCCCTCGTCGACGCGCGCGCGCTTAGCGGATCGATCCCCCTCGCCGACGTCGTCGTCGGCGCCCTCTTGACGCGCGAACGCCGTCGCGTCGTCGCTCTCTTGCGCCCCGGCGTCTCGTCGTCCCGCGTCCTCCTCCTCCTCGACGGTATCCGCGCGCGCGCCCCGCGTCGTGCCCTTCGTCGCCGCCGCCGCCGCGCCTTCATCCGTCGTCGCTTCCTTCCCCTCGACGGCGCGCGCGCCGTCGCCACCGCCGCCGTGCGCCGCCGCGTCCCGCGTCGGCGCCTTCGTCATCGTCCCCCAAGAACGAACGAACGAACGAACGCCTCGCCGCGCCTCGGCGCGTCGTCGAGATTCGATCGAATCGGTCGAACGCCACCGACGCACGACTCGTCCGATGAGACGACGACGACGCGACGCCGACGGTGTTTAAATGAATGAATGAATGAATGAAGTCGACACGATTCGATCGTTCGATCGTTCGATCGGCGCGTCGACGAGCGTCGCACGAGAGAGAGAGAGACGCGTCACCACCGATCGCGTCGACTCGCGTCGCGTCGCGTCGCGTCGACTCGAAGTGAGGACGGGGGGCGAGGAGGGGTGAGGGAGACGCGTCGACCGCGATGGGGGGGTTAGGGTTTAGGGAGGGGCTTAGGGTTTAGGGTGTTTGACTCTCGAGGGACGCGTCGCGTCGACGGATGGATGCCGCACACGCGCGCGCGGAGCGACGCGAGACGGATCGAGCGAGGGTAGACGACGAGCGTGCGCGTTCTCTCCTCCGCGATGGCGATCGCGATGGCGTCCGTGCGCGGGGGAGGGATGATGACGACGATGACGACCGCGAGGTCGGGGAAATCGTCGATGACGCGGATGACGACGCGGATGACGACGACGCGCGTCGGAGCGAGGCGTCGACGATGGGACGACGACGACGACGACGACGATGAGGTGACGGCAACGGTGACGCGCGGTGAGGGTCGGAGGCGGAGGTGGGCGGTGGTGGCGCGCGCGGGCGCGTTCGCGGACGCGTCGCACGAGACGCAGTACGCCGCGTCGGCGAGAGGGTCGACGAAGAGGGGGAAAGGGACGGCGGAGGCGCGCGAGACGACGAAGGGGAAGATGAAAAAGATGAAGAAGAAGAAGAAGAAACGCGGGGGGGGGTCGAGCAGTAGCAGTTCGAGCAGTAGTAGCAGTAGCAGTTCGAGCAGTAGTAGCAGCAGCAGTTCGAGCAGTAGTAGCAGTTCGAGCGGCAGCGAGGACGAGCGAGAGTGTCGACGAGGGAAACGCGGTGGGAAGAAGGCTGAGCTCGCGGTGAACGCGAGTAAACTTCGAGACGCCATCGCGGGCGTCGTCGGGAGCGATGTCGGGGGTAAAAAGAAGAAGGATAAAGGTACAAAGAAGAAGGATAAGGGTAAAGGTCAAAAGAAGGCGAAGAGCGGGAAAGCCGCCGCCCTCGAGGCGCTGAAATCAAAACTTGGCAAGGTTGTCTCGCAAAAACAGTACGAAGAATCTCTCAGAGCAAACGCCATGGGTGTGGGTGCGGGGGTGATCGACGTCGAGGCTTCGGTGGACGACGCGCCGCAACCGGCGGCGTTGGCGACGCTTGGCGCGTGTCCGCTCGTATCGCCCATGGTGGTCGGCGACGCCACGCGCGAGGTGCCCATCGCCATGGTTGAGATTTGTACGGGCAAAGATTGTCGTAAACGCGGATCTGAAGCCATCGTCGACGCCCTGAACGCCGAACTGCCGAGAGGCTGGGCGTGTTCGGGCTCCAGGAAGTGCATCTCGAGTTGCAAGCGAGGCGTCAACGCGCGTCTGGTGACAGCCATCGGCAAGGAAAAGTTTAGTCATTTGGACGTCGCGTCCGCGAGGGCGCTGTTCGTGCCCATGGCGCTCGCGACGAATGAGCTCAACGCGAGCTTTGACGAGATGGATCTGGACGTGGCCCCGTCTCGGGGTCGAAGGAGCGCCGTCGTCGACGCCGCCAAGGAGCTGAGCCGAGAGGTGCGCGAGAGCGACGTGCCGCCGGGTTTCTTGCCGCGCGTACAAATGTAGTAGAATGGAAGCATTGTTCGTTTGTTTGTAAGAGGATAGATGTGCTTCGCTCGCAGAATCATTGTCAATGTCTTGTTACATGGTGCTCGTGCGCTCGCGCTATCAACTTTGAAAGTTAAATCAAATCAATTAAACTCCTCGAGGAGGACGTCGACGCGGTCCTTGTCGCCAAAGGCGTAGATCCAGCGCCACGACGGGGACGAGATGTCTTCCCACGTCTCTTGGATGCCGCCCTGGCCGTCCGGACGAAGCGTCAGACGCTTGCCGTCCGGCACGACGTAACGAACGTCGCCCGAGAGCGTGACGTCTTTGGCATCGAGCTCGCCGCTCCCTTCGAGAACGATGGAACATCGCTCGAGACGCGTGATGAAGTTGCTCCAGTAGACGTTCGATTTTTCTTTCCAATCGATTCCAGCGTTGGAAACGTGAACGTTGCGCAGACGACATCGGCCGCACGCGGCTTCGTCGAAACGCAACCCGTCGTTCGTCATCGGGCCCAGCGGAGCGGACGCTTCGATAAATAATGAACCTCGCACGTTGACGTCCTTCCACTCTATCTCCGCGATTTCGAGGCGCACTTCGGAGCCACGTTTGATCTCACCTCCCTGGATTTTTTGCTGCACGACGTCCCACAGCGGACCCAAGCTCGGAATGGCGCTGTAGATGAACTCGGGACCTTCCTGCAAGTATCTCTCTACCGGGTAATCGTCGGGCGACGGGTGCGCGACGCTGCATCGCGATAATAAATCGCTCGCGTTGCGAAGAAGGTCCAAAAAGGATCCATCAGGCGTTTGCGCGAGATTCATGGACTCCGGCGGGCGCTTCTTTTTCGCGCTGCTCGTGATTCGTCGACGGAGCGTGTACAACACAAACGTCGGCAAATCGTCGAAATCTTCGGCGCCCAGACGCGATTCGGAGTGTTGCATGAGCGCATCCGCGATATTTTGCATGGAGCACTCCAACCGACCACCCTTGGTTCCATTCTCTAACACAGGTTTGGTGAGATTGATCAGCATTCCCGGGAAGGCGGCTCGAGGCGAGCTCAGCAGAGTTTGACGGATTTGCTTCAATCCTATGAAGAGCACGTTCGTATTAGCCGGATACGCGCTCTCGTTTCCGTTCGTTTCGCTGGGTTTGTCGTCCAAACCGATACGCGACATTTCGGTGTATTCGATGTTCGACACTCCGTACGCGTACTCGCCGGTCCAATCGTTTCGCTTCTCGATGAGGACGTTGACGCCCTCGCTGGCGCCGACATGACGCTCACAACTCGCGAAACCGAGAGTTTTATTCCCCTTGACGCCGACTCCGGACAAGGACAGTAGCGTCGTGTCCGTGCCAGCCATGGGATTCGTGATCTGGCGGACGATGCCCCCTTCGCGGCCTCGGGAGTCCAACCAGTCGAAAACGCCGTCATCGTGCATCAGTTTCCAAATGGCTCCGTGTCCGCCGGGTTTGAGCGACATCTTTCCGAAACCTTCTCTCACCCAGCGCCCACCGTCGACGCTGATGACGGGAACGAGAGGTTGTTCAAATAAACGATAGTTGTCGCTCCCTCGACCGAACCAGTTGTTCTGCTCGAGCAAACTGGTGATGCGTTTGTGGTTGCCCTTTGCCGCGCTCGTCATCACCGCCACAGGCGTCTTGTGGTGCTCGCCGGTCAACTTATAATATAACCACTCTCTCGCCGTCAGATCGCGCACCAGACCCTCGATGAGAGGACGTCCGTTGTAAGGCAAGAGCGCCGCGGGCAAACTTTCGCCGCTTTCGGCGTCCACCAAGCCGAGACGATCGCCGGCGCCACCGAGAGGATAAATTTCCGCCATTTTCGGAAGCTCTTCCAAGCCCCAGCGCGACGCCGTGGCGGCGAACGCGCCGTCATCCGCGCGCAGATCCACGCCTGGGGGCACGTGCAGTTTCACTTCGCCCGGGACACCGAGACAATCGAGACCGTCGCACTGCGCGTCGCTGTGCACCTGCGCCGGTTCGCCCGTCATCGACTCGAGACAGAGCTCCATGGCCGTGCACTGATACCCGATGAGACCGCCGATCATGTCGTAAAAAGTTTCGACTTTGCTCAAAACCTCGAGCAAGCTCGCGAGCGCCGCCGCTCGAGCGCCGTCGTCCATGATTTCGTCGGCCGCGGGTTCGAACAAGTGCGCCTGTCCGCACGCCACGCACGCGCGCATCAAAAACTTCTCTCGCGCCTCCATACCCTCGCTCAGCGTCGCCGCGAGACCACCCTCGCGCAACCACGCGTTCACGCTCGGCAACTCACCGATGGCGAGCGATTTCATCTCGTAGACGGATTCCTCGGACGCACCCTCCGCGGCGGCGTCCTCTTTAATCTTCACCGTGGCGTCTCTCGCCGCGCGCACCTCCATCAACGCCGCGCGCACGCGTCGCTCGAAAACGACTTCATCACCGTCAGAGTCTCCTCCCGCCGCGCTCACGCCTCGATCCTCTTGAATCGCCCGCGCCGTCCCGACGTCTCTTCGACTCGCCGAGCGCCCGCGCGCGCGCTCCCGAGCCTGCGTCCCTCGCGCCCCACCTCTCCCGCGCACCGCCACCGCGCCTCCACCGCGCGATGTCGACATCACCGCTCGCGAACTTCCCGCGCGCATCGCGCCCGTACGCATCTACGCGCGTCCACGGCCGCTCGCGCCCACGGGGTATTCTTTCGAGCGACCGATTCCACCGATTCACCGCGCTCCCCGTCTCTCGCGCCCGTCCCACCGCTCTCGACGCGCTCGCGCCGACGGAGCCGCTTTTCGAGAAGCCTTTCGCGCGCTCGCACCGCTCGTGCGCGCCCGCGCGCGCGCTCGAATGACGATGAGGCGAAGATTATCCTTTGCGCTCGTCGAGGAATAATCTGTCTCTTCGCGCTCGACGACGACGGACGGCGCGCCTCGCCGTCGCGCGCCGTCGACGCGCGGCGTTTGCGGCACCGATGACATCGCCGGTCATCGCTCGCGCGCGTCTCGCGCGCTCGACGCGAGAGGGTCGACGCGCGAGGTTCGAGCGCGCTCGACGCGACCGGGCGCTCGACACCGCGACGCGCGCACGAGACGCGCGAGGCGACGGACGACGCGCGAGGGGAGGCGAACGCGCGCGAGAAGACGCGAGCGCGCGCGAGGCGTCGCGCGCGAGAAGACGCGAGGCGCGCGTCGATCGTCACGGCGTCGGTGGGCGTCATGGCGTCGATTCGTACGTTACGGTTCGACGACGTCGCCGACGACGACGACGAGCGCGACGGGCGATTCGCGTCTTCGTCGAGCGACGACGACGACGACGTCGGGTTACCGGTCGTCATCGGTGGACGACGCGCGCGCGCGAGCGTCAGGGGCGCGAGTTCCACCATTCGAGCGCCGGCGGAGAGCGACGACGACGAGAATGACGACGACGACGACGCGCGTTCGAGCGCGCGTGTGGACGCGGAGGACGTCGGGAGACGCTCCGAAGATTCCTCGGAGACGATCGCTGCGCGTCTCGGGTCGGAGACGGTGCTCGCCATCGGACGGGCGAGGCAGGACGCGTTCGAGCGCGCGAGGGAACGACGCGCGAGGGCGAGAGCGACGGCGGCGAAAAGGATCGCGTCGTTAGAGTTGGAGCTATCATTGGCGAGAGAACTCGAGGCGAAGGAGTTGGAGGGTAATTTAGAGCTCGTGCGGGAGATGGGAACGCGGTTGCGGGCGAAGGATGAGGCGTTGATGGAGGACGTGCGGAAAATTCGAGACGCGCGCGCGGCGGCGTCGGCGGCGGCGAGGCGAGAGACGGACGCACTCGTCATGCGTGCGGTCGCCGCGGACGCCGAGGCGAAGGAGGCGGCGGAGCGGGCGCGCGTGGAGGCGGAGAAGCGCAAAAAGGCGGAGGAAGAGGCGGCGAAGAAGAAGGCGGAGGAGGAGGAGGAGGCGAGGAAGAAAAAGGCGGAGGAGGATGCCAAGAAATTAGCCGAGGAAGAGGAGGCGAAGCGCACGCGGGCGGCGAGCGATTACGTGAGCGGGAAGACGGGCGGCGAGATTCCGCGCGTCGCTGCGGCGGCCGAAGCGCTCGAACAGGAGACGACGTTGGCGAAGACGTTGGCCGAGGCGCGCGCGGCGGTGGCCGAGTACCAAGCGCACCCGTCGGCGAAGATGGAGCGCAGAAAGCTCACGAACGCCATCGTTGTCCACGTGCAACAGATTGCGGCGACGAAGGAACAAATCAATAAGAAGAGTCGCGACATACTGATGCTGTTCGTGCAGCTTCAGGAACCACAAAAGACGTTCGCGTTGCTCAGTCTGGCCAAGAAGATGCTCTCGCAGTGCGACGTGCAGGTGGCCAAGCTCAATCGATACGCGTTCGCGCTCGCGGAGGTCGCCGTGCGCATCGCGATCGATGTACCGCGGTTCGGTATCTTGCTCGTCGCGCTCATTCACGAGGTGTGCGTCGTCGCCGTGCCAAAGTATTACCCGTTTGTGCAAGGACGGTACGCCACGGATGACGAGTATTATATACTCATGGGATACGTCAAGAACGACGAAGGCGACGCGTTCGAGACGACGGATAATTACGTCGATCGTATGACGGGTATCATGCTCTTCTACGCCGCCTTCTTACAGATTGATGCCCCGAATCACCCTCACGGCGTCGACACCGCGTGGCGTTGGCTGGCGCGTCTTCTCAATCGATGTCCCGCCAACCGTCACACCGCGGTGGCCCTGGACTCTTTCCTCAAGATTGCCGGCTTTCGAATGCATAACGAGTACCGCGGTCAATTCGTCAAGGTGCTCGAGCTCGTGCACCGCGAGTTTTTACCAAAACTCGACGCCAAGAACGACGCCGACATTCGTCCCGTATCCAGTCGCATCGCCACCTACCTCCAAGAGCGTCTCTACCTACAATCCCCCGAGGGACGCGATATGCCCAACACCGACACCTCCAGCACGACGTTTTAGCTTTTGTATTACGCGCGCTCACGCGTCGGTCTGACTTGTAAATTAACCATCCCCGTCGATAGCGCGTGGCCGCGTCGTCCCCAGAGCGCGCCGCGCCTCGCGACGTCATGGAGACCACCACCGAGACGTCTCCCGTCGACGTCTCGCGCGACGCCGCCGACGACGACGTGCACGATGTCGTCCTCTTCTACGCGTACACGTCGATCGAGAACCCCGACGCCGTCGTGGCGACGCTCAAAGAATTTTTTGCCCATCGAGGCGGCGGCTTCGCGGGACGCGTGCTCGTCGCCGCCGAGGGCGTCAACGGCACCGTGTGCGGCCGCCGATCGAGCGGCGACTTACCGGCGTTTCAAGCCCTGCTCTCGAGCGCGGTTCCGGGATGCGCGACGATGCCTTATAAAAAGTCTCTGGCGACGACGCAGGTGTTTCACGACGCGAGAGTCGAAAAAGTGCGCGAGCTCGTGGGTTGGAACGCTCGAGACGACGT
>Ga0181581_10001802_pt1 | contig 16686 bp, 15 predicted proteins | sample 071ome_22_FD_132433 | JGI IMG/M metagenome (GOLD analysis project Ga0181581, IMG submission 132433) | Coastal salt marsh microbial communities from the Groves Creek Marsh, Skidaway Island, Georgia - 071404AT metaG (megahit assembly) | ecosystem: Environmental > Aquatic > Marine > Intertidal... | reverse complement strand
TTCTTTCTCTACAAAATGAAAGACGTGGCCCTTTATGTCAGCCTGTTTGCCCTGGGTCACAGTATCACTCTGCTGTTGGGTGTGCTCGGGGGGATTCACGCTGATGCCTACATTGTGGATGCCATCATCGGCTTGTCAGTGGTTTACAAAGCTTTTGAGAACATGGGCGGCTTCCAGCGCCTGGGTGTCAGCATCAATACCCGGCACGCCGTATTCCTGTTTGGTTTGGCTCATGGCTTTGGCCTGTCGACCAAGCTGCAGGACCTGACTATTTCCAGTGAAGGGCTGGTGCCCAACATGATTGCCTTCAATATCGGTGTAGAACTTGGCCAGCTGTCTGCCCTGACCATCATGCTCCTGGCTTTCACCTACTGGCGTCGATACCCGAGTTTCATCAGGGGCGCCTTTAATACCAATCTCGTCATCATGTCGGCTGGCTTCATGTTGTTCGGCTACCAGATGACCGGTTACTTTGTGTCCTGAGTTTCAGGACCGGATCCCATACAGGATTAACTATGTCTGCCAACGATAAAACTTCGGAAAAAAGCCTGGTCAAGGCAACTGTGATCGCCATTGTGGCTGCTGCTGTCATTCTGACAACAATCGTATTGCCTTCGGAATATGGCATTGATCCTACAGGCATTGGTGGTGCCTTGGGGTTGACCCAATTGAATGCCGAGCCTGTCCAGACCATTGAGATCACCGATATTATCGGCGGCAATGCGGTCTTGCGTGAGGTGGAAATTCCTGCCTTTGGTGAGCCGACACCATTGCCCAATCCCGCTGTTTTCCAGGATCAGGAGACACCGCCCCAGACCCGCACCATGGAAATTACCATTCCGGGTGATGCAGAAACCGAGGTCAAACTGGTCATGCAGGAGGGCAAGGTGGCCGTGTATTCATGGGCGGTGGATCAGGGCGATATTTATGTGGATTTTCATGGCCACGATGCCTCCTTCGGTCCGGACTTTTTTGTACGCTACAAGGAGCAGCAGGAAGGCAGCGGCAATAACGGTTCTCTCACAGCGCCTTTCAGCGGCGAGCATGGCTGGTACTGGCTTAATTACAACGAATACGACGTGGTGGTCACCCTGACAGTCACCGGCTATTTTGACGATGTAATCGACTACGGTATTTTTTAATCCTGACAGATCAGGGGCGGTCAGGCGGGGAAGGATTCCTGATTTCCGCCAGCATCTCGGCGCTGTCCCACTCATACGCACCTGCCCACGTGGCAGTCACATCGCCGTTTTCATCAAGGAGCCAGGAGCTGGGTACAGCACCAATTCCGAACGTGGCGAAATAGCCATTGAGCTTGATGAAATTCCCGTCAAATTCCCTTTCCATCAGAAAATTCTCGATGGTGTCATTGTCTTCATCAGAAACAAACACAAACAGGTAGCCTTCATCCTCAAGGGCTGCTGCAGCCCTGTTGATTGACGGAATCTCCCTAATACAGGGCGCACACCAGGTTGCCCAGAAATTGATGAATACTTTCTGGCCCGCAAAAAAGTCGACATCAAAGCCTCTGCCATCCAGAGTCTGAAAAGTCTTCTCTGCAGGATCACCGTCTGCAGCAAGATCAGCAAACAACACGTTCGATGCTTCTTCAACATTGCCTGCCACCGGCATTGGCGAATTTTCACTGTTGCCGCACCCGACTAGGCAAAGCGAAAGGCACAACATTAAGGTTGGATTAAGAGACTTTTTCATCGGTTTTTCCGTAAGTAAGCGTGAAGAAGCATGGTAGTTTTCACTATCCGTGGCGTCAATTGGTGCAAAAACGGTGAAACCCCCGGGGAGTATATGAATGTCTGAAAGAATTTCGCTACTCTCTGGTCATTGCACTACATTGAACAAGCACTATATTATCGATCAGTTGATACGTTTAGAGCTATCTTTGAGAGAGGGAGAGCCATGAAAAAAACAGTAATAACAACCACACTTCTTGCAGGGGCATTGAGCCTGACGGCCCAGGCAGGCCTGGAAACAGGGGCTACTGCTCCAGTATTCACTGCCCAGGCATCCATGGATGGCAGTGAGTTCACCTATTCGCTGCAGCAGTCCCTGAACCTGGTGGGGCCCACTGTCGTTTATTTTTACCCATCGGCCTACACCCAGGGTTGCAATATCCAGGCACACACTTTCGCCATCAACATGGACAAGTTTCGTGCAGCGGGGGCTTCAGTCGTGGGGGTGTCGCTGGACAGCATTGCACGCTTGAATGATTTTTCGGCTGACCCGGAATACTGTGCGGGTGAACTACCGGTGGTGTCGGATGCCGATGGCAGCATTGCCAAATCCTATGATGTCAGTGTTCGTGAAGGACGGGCCGGATTCAAGGACTCCCGCGGCGTTGAAATCGATCATGGTTTTGCCTCCCGTGACACGTTTATCGTTGATACCGATGGTAAAATCGTGAGCACCATTGGTGGCGTCTCTCCTGAGGAAAATGTCATGCAGTCCCTTGAGGTCGTACAGGGGCTGGCAGCACGCTGATTGTAAAATACTGTTAAAAACGGAGCTTCGGCTCCGTTTTTTTTCGCCCTGAAAATTACTGGTCGCGGGAATTGATGTAAGATATGCCCAGATTTTGTGCAGGATAAAAGGGTTGCTGTTTCATGCCGAATAAACTTTGTGATGTATGGGATTATCAGGCTCTGGCCAAAAGCCGTGTACCCAGGATGTTTTACCAATATGCGGATGCCGGTTCCTGGACCCAGAGTACCTATAACCGTAATGAAGCGGACTTCCGTGATATCCGTTTCCGTCAGCGGGTAGCCGTGGATATGTCGAACCGCTCGGTGGCATCGACCCTGGTCGGGCAGGACGTTTCAATGCCGGTTGCCCTGGCGCCCATCGGCATGTTGGGTATGCAGCACGCCAATGGCGAGATTCTGTCAGCCAGGGCTGCGGAGCAGGCTGGCGTTCCCTTTATTCTGTCCACCATGAGTATCTGCTCCATTGAGGATGTGGCGGCCAATACCGAGAAGCCTTTCTGGTTTCAGTTGTACGTCATGCGCGACAAGGAGTTTGCCGGCCGTCTGATTGATCGGGCCAAGGCGGCAGGGTGCAGTGCCCTGGTGCTGACACTGGATCTGCAGATTCTGGGGCAGCGTCATAACGACATTCGCAATGGCTTGAGCACGCCCCCTAAATTTACGCCTGATCATGTCTGGCAGGTTATGCGTCGGCCCCGTTGGGCCCTGAATATGCTGGGGGCCAAACGCTACACTTTTGGCAATATAGCCGGGCATGTCAAAGGGGTGTCGGACCTTAGCAAGCTGGCCTCATGGACTGCTGACCAGTTCGATCCTACGCTGAACTGGGACGATGTGGCCTGGATCAAGGAACGCTGGGGCGGCAAGCTGATACTCAAAGGGATCATGGATGCCGAGGATGCTCGCCTGGCGGTCAATTCCGGTGCTGATGCTATTGTGGTATCCAACCACGGCGGGCGTCAGCTGGACGGTGCTCCTTCATCCATTGCGGTGCTGCCCGAAATCGTTGATGCTGTAGGCAACCGGATAGAGATCCACATGGATGGGGGTGTACGCTGCGGTCAGGATGTCCTGCGCGCTGTTTGCATGGGAGCCCGGGGAGTCTGGCTGGGCCGGGCCTTTGTCTACGGCCTGGGAGCTCGTGGGCAGGCGGGTGTTTCAGAAGTTCTGGAAATTATTCGCAAGGAGCTCGATACCACCATGGCACTTTGCGGTGAGCGGCTGATTTCCAATGTTGGACCCCATAATCTGTATGATGCTCCTTGAGTGGAGGCATTTACAGAAAATAGGATAAAAAGGATAAACAGGAGAAATTAATGGGGAGACCAGCCCTGAAAAACATGATCCTGAAATCCGTTTGCCTGACGTTGCTGCTGTTTGGGTGCCCGTTTGCAGTACTGGCCCAGGGTGCGGGGAATTCACCCACCCAGATGCTGGAAGAGTTGTACAGCAATCTCAGTCAGGCCAGGGAAACGGAAACGCAATTGAAAGCCAACCGTGTGCTCAAGCAGACCTATGACCGTGAGAAAGCTATAGTCGAGCGGGAGCGCGCCGGGTATGAAAGGGATCTTGAACAGTACAACAAGGATTTGGCCAGGTTTAACCAGGACGTGAACCGCTATGATGAGCAGTGTGATAAAAAACTCGATCGGGATGCCTACAATGCCTGTGAGGCGATAGCAGACAGGCTGGAGCCGCAGAAAAACGCGCTGGACCAGCGTCTGTCTGTCCTTGATGGCAGACGAGCCAAAATCATGGAACAGATTAACTTGCTTAACCAGCAGGATGGCAAGCGCGCAACAGCTGCAGAAGTCCTGCTGGAACGCTACGACGAGTTTGACCGTCGGGCCAGGGACCTGGTGACGCGTCTGGCATTGTTACCTGCGATCAGGAACAGCAACAGAAACTGTTCTTCCTCTCCCAGTCTGGAAGCCGCACACCTGTGCATGGCTAAGATCCTCAGTCCCTGAGGCCGTTATTCAGGTTTATGAACCTTACTCTGAACACATCCATCCTGAGCCGGATAGTTGGTGCTATCCCTCATGGTGTTTTGCTGTGCCGGCCAGACACCGGTGAGATCGTTCATGCCAATGCATACCTGGAACAACTGTTGGGATACAGTGCTACAGACCTTGATGGCATGACTCTCACCGACCTGTTCCTGCCCCAATTCCCCCTTTGATTGACCCTGTTGATATTGTTGCCAGCACATTGGCAAATGGTAACTGGCAGGGAGACCTGAAGTTGCAGAATGAACAGGAGCAATGCTTAGCCTGTCGCCTGTATGCAGAAGCAATCGACCTTGATGAAAGCGGGCAGCTGGTGATGCTCAGTTTTCAGGATACTTCCCGGGAAGCAGAAATTTTGAAGGCGCTACAGGATTACCAGCGGCTTCATAACAGATCCCAGCAACTGAGTAAAATTGGTCATTGGGACATAGATGTGAAGACGATGAAGCTGACGGGTACCGATGAGCTGTTTGAAATTTTCGGTTTACCCAAAGGAGCTTCATTCATGGCGTTTGATGAAGTTGTCCATCCTGATGATCGGGAAGGGGCTATCAAGATTATCGAGAACACCATAAACAATGGCGGCAGATATGATTCAACATACCGGATTGTCACACATGACAATACACTCAAGTGGGTTCATGCCATTGGAGAATCGGTGATTGCGGAAGATGGCACTCTGGTGGAAATTTCCGGGTCGGTTCAGGAAATCAGTTCGTTGAAGGCGGTCGAAGAAGAACTGTACCGCATGCAAAAACTGAAAAGTCTGGGCGTATTGGCCGGCGGCATCGCTCATGATTTCAATAACATTCATACCATGGTTTTTGGCAATATTTCCCTTGCTTTAAATAATATGGCGGATAGCCAGCCAGGGTATCGTGACCTGAGACAGGCAGAAAAAGCCATCAACCGGGCTACCAACCTGTCGAACCAGTTGCTGACCTTTGCCAAGGGCGGGAATCCGGTTAAAACCCCTTTGCAGCTGGATGTTTTGATCAAGAACCTGGTGTCTATGGATCTGGCTGGAAGCAATATAAAGCCGGAACTGAGATTGCCTGGTGAAGGCTGCGTGGTCGATGCAGATCGCGGACAGATGAAGCAGGTATTTTCCAATTTGGTGATAAATGCAATACAGGCAATGCCCAATGGAGGGTACCTGTATATAAACGTCGATAGCGTGGAATTTCCTGCCCCCAGGTGGAATCTGGATTCAGGTAAATACGTACATGTACAGATTCGGGACGAAGGCCGGGGAATCAGTGAAGAAAATATCGACCTGATATTTGATCCCTATTTCAGTACCAAGGCCACTGGCAATGGCCTGGGACTGGCAACGGTATATTCCATTATCAACCGTCATGGGGGCAGGATTAACGTCAATTCCCAGATCGGCCGAGGAACAACATTTGATATTTATTTACCGGCTGGCAGTGACAGTTTGCCTGAAGACACTGAAACTGATGATGCAGTCTCAGCAACAGGAGGGAGGAGCGGAAGAATTCTGGTTATGGATGATGAGCCTCTTTTGTGTGAGCTCGCCTGCAAGATTCTTGAAAAGGAAGGCTTTGAGGTGGATATCACGTTAAGCGGTTCTGATGTGGTGAAAAAGTATCAGCAGGCGATCGTAGTAAACAGGCCTTATGCTTGCGTGATCATGGATTTGACCATTCCGGGGGAACTCGGCGGTAAGGAAACCGTTCAGGAAATCCTGAGACTTCATCCTGAGGCCAGGGCCATTGTGTCGAGCGGATACGCCGTGGATCCTGTGATGGCCAACTACAGGGATTATGGATTCAAAGGGGTCATGCCCAAGCCCTATAATCCGACCACCATGGTCAAGATTGTCTGTGAGGTTTTGAAAGCCTCATAATACAGCCGACTGGAGTTTGCTTTTCAGCAGCTGACCAAAGCGTTCTTTTCTCCCTGCTTCATAACTGATCCTGTTGCAGCCGTTGAACGCGGCCAGCTGCTTCAGTGCTTCAGCGAGTTTGCTGGCAAGCTCATCTTCATCCTTAACGGCTTTTTCAATGTGCACACTTTTCACAATCAGTAGATTTTTTCGCCGGTCTGCCTTCGGGTCGAGCCTGCCGACGATTTCTGTGCCGTAAAGTATCGGCAGGCAAAAGTAACCGAATTGTCGTTTGTGGGCGGGTACAAAGCATTCAATCTGGTAGCTGGAGTCGAATATCTGCTGGATCCGTCGGCGCTGAATGACAGCATTGTCAAAGGGGGACAGCAGGGAGACACCCCGTGTTATACGTTTTCCCGGCAATTGGTCCAGGTTTTCACTGGTGGTGAAATAAGCGCCTGGAATCCCGGCAATGGCGACTTCCAGAACCTCACCGTCTTCCACCATCTGCGCCAGTGTGCGTTTGACACCAGTTTTCTGGCCCTTGCGCAGATAGCTTATCTCATTGCCCCTGGCAAACCCGTGTGCCCGTATGGCGCTCCGGATGAGGTGGCGCTGAAACTCGTCAGTCGTTGGCATGCTGGTGTCGATATCATTCGGCAGGGCGCGTTCAGGCAAGTCATAAACCTTTTGGAATCCCACTCGGTGAGTGGCTATCAGCTGGCCTTCGATGAATAGTTGCTCCAGTGCAATCTTGGCAGGTTTCCAGTTCCATCCCCATTCCTGGCCCCTGTCTCCGGTATGTTCGAAATCCCTGGCCATCAGCGGACCTTCTGCCTGTATTCGCTCAAGCACCTTTTTCATGGCTTTGCGGTCAGGTGTCCGCCAGTGTTTCTGGCCTGAAGCGATGGCCTGCATGTATGGCAGGCAATAGCGGTAGTCCTTCATCGGCAGGTAGGCGGCAGCGTGTGACCAGTATTCAAGGACCTTTTTTTCTTTCTGAAGCTGATCCAGGTGTTTGGGCTGGAAAGTGGGAACACGGGTCCATAAAGTGTGGTTGTGTGACCGGTTGATTACCGAGATGGTGTCAATCTGGACGTAGCCCAGCTGTTCAATACAGCGCATTACTCCTAGTTTGCCTTTGCCATAGACCGCCGTGCCATGAAGGCCCTGATGGGTCAGCGCAAGGCGCCTTGCATCCTTTATTGAAAGTGAGTTCATGCTGGTAATGCAGAAAAACCGTGAGAGTGGCGAGTTTACCAATAACCCGTCAGAATTCATTAGGGAATGCATGACAATAGGCGGCATTATGTGCAGCATAAAATATCAAGGCTATATTCTGTCAGGTCTGATGATTCTTGCTTCTGGGGTGGTGTCTGCTGCTGAAACCTTTTTACAGGGGGAGCTTCTGCAATCTTTCAGTATCGCAGATGCCTACCAGGGCGTGGCCATAGGACCGGAAGCGTTCTATGCCATTAACAACAGAGCTGTCACCAAAGCCGACAGGTTTCAGGGTGAGATACAAGTGCGCCTCCAGGATGATCGTCTGATGCATCTGGATAGTGGCGTCATTGTGGCTGACCGGCTTTATGCCGCCCACTCGAATTATCCGGCCTGGCCCATGGCCAGCGCTGTTGAGATCAGGGATGCCAGCAGTCTTGAGCATCTTGATTTCATCCCGCTGAATGTTACCTGGGGGTCTCTGACCTGGCTGGACTGGTTCAACGGGCAATGGTGGGGTGCATTTGCAGGATATGATGTTATTCAGGCAGGACAACAAGCGCCATATGCAGGCACCGATAGCACTCGGATAGTGCGTTTCAATGATGATTACTCTGTTGCACAGGCCTGGTCTTTTCCTGCGGAATTGTTGGCTCGGATGAAGCCCATGAGTAATTCTGGAGGAAGCTGGGGAGCCGACGGTTACCTTTATCTGTCAGGTCATGATCATCCTGAAATCTATATCATGGCGGTTCCAGATTCCGGGTCGGAGCTTGTTTGGCTGGCGACGGTTACTGTCGAAGGCTTTGACGGGCAAGGCATCGCCTGGGATAGGAGTGGCCAAAGCAGGGAATTATGGGGAATTCAGCGGGATCACAGGCAAGTCGTGAAGATCGGCGTACCTGTATTTGATCCAGTGGAATAGATCGCAGGCAATAAAAAAGGCCTGCAAAGCAGACCTTTAATATATGGTAGCTACGAGTGGACTTGAACCACTGACCCCAGCATTATGAATGCTGTGCTCTAACCGGCTGAGCTACGTAGCCATGAAGGATGCGCATTGTCGTTATATGACCCGCCATTGTCAAGATTTAGACGTTGAAGCGGAAGTGGATAACGTCGCCATCCTGGACGATGTAGTCCTTGCCTTCCAGGCGCCATTTGCCGGCATCCTTGGCGCCCTGTTCACCGTTGTTGGTGATGAAATCCTCATACCCGATCACTTCTGCACGGATAAAGCCTTTTTCGAAATCCGTATGGATGACAGCGGCTGCTTTCGGGGCCGTGGCGCCGACTTTTACTGTCCAGGCGCGTACTTCTTTTACGCCTGCGGTGAAATAGGTCTGCAGGCCCAATAACTTGTAGCCGGCGCGGATCACACGATCCAGACCGGGTTCGGTCATGCCCATGTCTTGCAGGAATTCCAGCTTTTCCTCGGCTTCAAGTTCGGCAATCTCTGCTTCCAGCTTGTTGCAGACGGCCACCACTTCCGCACCTTCTTCCTCCGCAATGGCTTTCACCTGGTCAAGATGGGGGTTGTTCTCAAAACCGTTTTCATCCACGTTGGCGATGTACAGGGTGGGCTTGATGGTCAGCAGGTGCAGGCTGTAGATAGCGGCTTTTTCAGTATCATCCAGACCCAGGCTGCGCACCGGCTTGCCCTCATCCAGATGCTTCTGGATCCTGTCCAGCAGAGCGGTCTGTTTCTGGGCATCCTTGTCGCCGCTCTTGGCCACACGGCTGACCTTGTCGTAGGCTTTCTGAACACTTTCCAGGTCGGCCAGGGCCAGGTCAGTATTGATGATCTCAATGTCGCTTTTGGGATGTACGTTGTTGGACACATGGATGACATTCTCGTCCTCGAAACAGCGCACCACGTGGGCGATGGCATCGGTTTCGCGAATGTTGTGCAGGAACTGGTTGCCCAGGCCTTCACCCTTGGAGGCCCCTGCCACCAGGCCGGCAATGTCCACGAATTCCATGGTAGTGGGAATCACGTTTTGCGGCTTGACGATGGCTGATAAGGCATCCAGGCGCGCGTCGGGAATCGATACGATGCCGGCATTGGGCTCTATAGTGCAGAAGGGGAAGTTTTCAGCCGCAATGCCGGCTTCGGTCAGTGCGTTGAACAGGGTGGATTTTCCCACGTTTGGCAAACCCACAATGCCGCATTTGATTCCCATAATCTAAGTCCTGGTTAATCTGGTCTGTATATAGTACCGGGGCCAGGGGGTTACCTGGTGTCATCCCGGGTGTGAAGTTTGTTCATGGCAATCTGGAATTTTCCCTCCACCAACAGCGGGAGAAGGGCGATAGCCTCGTCGATATTATTCTGGATGGCATCGGCCTCGGATTTTGGCGGTACACCAAGGACATAATCGACACCCTTGCCTGTCGGGCGACCTATACCAATGCGTAAGCGATGAAAATCATTGGTGCCAAGAGCCTTGATAATGTCCCTTACGCCGTTATGGCCGCCATGGCCGCCACCGGTTTTCAGTTTCACTTCGCCAACCGGTAAATCCAGTTCGTCGTATGCCACCAGGATATTGTCCGGGGCAATATCGAAATACTTCGCCATGGCAGATACCGCCTGTCCACTGTTATTCATATACGTGGTGGGGAAAAGCAGGCGAACATCATGGTTGTTGATAATGATTTTGTCTGCCAGGCCAAAAAATTTGCTTTCAGGCCGCAAGGTGCCGCGGAAATCATCAGAGAGGGTTTCGACAAACATGGCTCCGGCATTGTGCCGGGTAAAACGGTATTGTTGGCCCGGATTACCCAGGCCAACAATCAGTTTGATACCACTAGTCATGGATTGATGCCATCACCACGGGTGAGGATGGCTTAGTCTTCGCTGTCGGAGGACTCGCCGTCTTCTGCAGCATCGTCAGAACCGGAATCATCCTGGGTTTTGACTTTGATGACCTGAACCACACCGTGGTTGCCTTCTTCGCCATGAGACAGGGCAACACTGCTGACGCCTTCAGGCAGGGTCAGGTCGGCGATATGGATGGAATCGCCCAGATGCAGATTGGCAACATCCACTTCGATGTATTCAGGCAGATTTTTGGGCAGACAGTGAATTTCCAGCTCGTTGAGCAGATGGCTGATCTGGCCGCCGTCCTGCTTCACACCAACACAGGTATCTTCATTGATGAAGTGCAATGGAATGTTCACGTGCAGTTCCTGGTCGGCCTTAACGCGCTGGAAGTCAGCATGCATGATGACCGGTTTGGCAGGGTGACGCTGCATGTCCTTGATGATGACGCTTTCCTTGGAGCCTTCCACATTGATTTCGAGAATGTGGGTGAAAAAAGCTTCATTGTCTGAAGCATGCATAAGATCGTCATGCACCAGGCTGATCGCTGTTGGTTCCTTGCCGGCACCATAAATGATGGCTGGAACTTCGTTGGCCAGGCGACGCAGGCGGCGGCTCGCACCTTTCCCTTTATCGTTTCTGGCTTTCGCTTCCAGAGTGAATTCAGTATTAGACATTGTTGTTTCCTCGCAGTTGCTGAGCCTGATTCTGGGCAGTTGGTCTGCCTGGACTGCGCTCGTCATCCTGCATGTTTTGGGCAATTATGCCCGTTATAAAAATGTCCCCGATACTTGCGACCAGTGTCGGGGACGGCTTTTACTGCTGCACCTGTTTGTCCCGGGGCTTGCCTCAGGTGTTGTCAAACATGGCGCTGACAGATTCTTCATTGCTGACCCGTCGGATCGACTCACCCAGGAACCTGCCCATGGTGAGTTGACGGATCTTCTTGCATTTCCTGGCTTCCTCCGACAGGGGGATGGTATCGGTAACCACCAGCGTGTCGAGGGAAGAATTATTAATGTTGTCCATGGCATTGCCAGACAGTACGGCGTGGGTACAGTAGGCAACCACCTTGATGGCACCCTGTTCTTTCAGGGCGTCAGCGGCCTTGCAGAGAGTACCAGCCGTATCAACCATGTCGTCGACGATCAGACAGGTGCGATCCTTCACATCACCGATCAGGTGCATGACCTGGGATTCGTTGGCCTTGGGGCGGCGTTTGTCGATGATGGCCAGATCAATATCCAGCTGTTTGGCAAAGGCCCTGGCCCTGACCACACCACCGATATCGGGTGAAACGACAATCAGGTTTTTGTAATTCTGGCGCAGGACTTCGTCCACCAGCACCGGGGAAGCATAGACGTTGTCCACCGGGATGCGGAAGAAACCCTGGATCTGTTCAGCATGAAGATCAACAGTCAGGACGCGGTCGACGCCGACGGCGGAAATCATGTCAGCCACCACCTTTGCACTGATCGGTACGCGGGCTGAACGAACACGGCGGTCCTGGCGGGCATAGCCGAAATAGGGGATTACCGCGGTGATGCGGTTGGCAGATGAGCGGCGCAGGGCGTCGGCCATCAGAAGCAGTTCCATGAGGTTGCTGTTGGTGGGAGCGCAGGTGGGTTGCATGATGAAAACATCCTGTCCGCGGACATTTTCATTGAGCTCAACACTGATTTCACCGTCGCTGAATTTCTGGACTTCGGCGCGTCCCAACGGAACGCCCAGCCACCTGGCGACTTTTTCCGCCAGTTCGGGATTCGCATTTCCGGTGAAAACCATCAGGTTGTTGGCCATTGCGCAGTTCCTTTATTTTCCGTGTTGATTGTTTGCCAGGAGATGTATTTTACAGTGTTCCAGGTTCGCATATGGCTGGGGTGGGAGGATTCGAACCTCCGCATGCAAGGATCAAAACCTTGTGCCTTACCGCTTGGCGACACCCCAATAATCTATCAAAGTGTAAACTCATCGTACTGGCAAGGATCAAAACCTTGTGGTTTTCACCTTGCCGCTGGGGCGACACCCCAATAATTCATTAAAAAATTATTACCAAAAAGTAACTTGTTAATTTACTTAAGTTTTTCCAGGGCCGTATGAGCCGGGGAAAGGTTCACGCCCCGGGCCACAAAGGCTGAGAGGGGAACCGGGGCCTGTGCAGGAATCAGTGCCATTACCCTGCGGGCCTCCTCTTCCGTGTCAAAGGCGGCAAAGATGCTGGCCCCGGTACCGCTCATGCGTGCCGGGGCAAATGCAGAAAGCCAGTCCAGTGCCTTTTTTACAGGTAAATAAAGGCGGCTGACCAGCATTTCGCAGTCATTTTTACTGCCCGAAAACGGAAAGGCGGCTATTTTGATGGGGTGAGTGTGTCTTGTCAATTCCGGATGGGAAAATATTTCAGCCGTGGAGACGTGGCAGTCGGGTGTCAGCACCAGGTACCAACGTTCAGGTAAATCAATCACTTGCAGATTTTCGCCGACCCCTTCTGCCCAGGCCGAACGTCCCCTGACGAAGACCGGAACATCAGCGCCCAGCTGCAGCCCCAATCGGGCCAAATCATCCAGATTCAGGCCGCACTGCCAGAGCTGATTCAGTGCCAGAAGGGTGCTGGCAGCATCCGAACTGCCACCGCCGATGCCGCCGCCAGTGGGCAGATGTTTGGTCACGGTGATGTCGACACCGCTGTTGGTACCGGAGTACTGTTGAAGGAGACTGGCCGCCCTGACTACCAGGTTGTCGGGGGTTTCCAGCCCGGGTTCTGAGCACGAGAGACCAATGTGTCCCGACTCGTTGGGGATGAATGCCAGTTCATCCCCAAAATCCAGCAGCTGGAAAACAGTTTGCAGGTCGTGATAACCATCTGGCCGCTGACCGGTAATGTGGAGGAATAGATTCAGTTTGGCTGGTGCCGGCAGGGATAAAGCCCTCATTGTGACTGTTCCCTGACTTGCCAGTCACTGATCACAAAAGTCAGCCGGTAAGGGGGACGCTCCAGTCTGAGCCTGCCTGGCAGGATCACGCCTCCGGTTTCGCTGAAACGGTCATACTGCAGTTCCCAGCGCTGGCCGCTGCTGTCGGCCTGGGACAGGGTGGCCAGCAGGCCCTCCGGCGTAAAGCTTTGTTCTGCGCGGCGTTGCGGGGATGGCAGTCCCCGAATCCAGAAAAGTAATTCACTGGCGGGGAAGGCATAACCTAAAAGCTCTACAGAGATGGCTTCCAGACTTGGAGCCAGTACGGGTTCCTCGCCGGCTTTTTCAATGATGACTTGGGTATTGTCACCACTGACCTGTACGGCGCCCAGACCAAGGGTGCCGCTAAGACTGATATCGTAGTCCTGATAATGCTGCTGCCAGTTGATATTGACGGTGTCCGAACTGTCGGGGGTCCTGATATTCAGGCGGCCACGCAGGGCCCACTGTTCAAGCTGCCCAACCTGCTGCTGGTAATTGTCGGGTAAGGAGGAGGGGGCTGGCCCCAGGTTTGCACATGAGGTCAGCAACAGGCCCGACAGGACCGGGAAAATGACGCGAAGGGCAAACAAATCAGCTGGATGGGCCGTCGGTCAGGCGGTCCATGGTGCTGCGGATATACTCACTGTCCGGCTGGTCCTGCAGGGCTTTTCGCCACACACTGCGGGCTTCGGATTTTTCACCCATCACCCAAAGCACCTCACCCAGGTGGGCGGCCACTTCATGATCCGGGAACAGTTCATAAGCCTCTTCCAGGTTCTTGCGGGCATCGGCATACAGCCCCATGCGGTACTGAACCCAGCCCAGGCTGTCGATGATCGCCGGGTCGTTCGGGGCCAGTTCAAAGGCGCGCTGAATCAGGCCGTAGGCTTCCTGAATGCGATCTGTCCGGTCGGCCAGAATATAGCCCAGGCTGTTGTAAGCCACCGGGTTGTTGGGGTTGAGCTGTATGATCTTGCGCAGATCCTTTTCCATCAATTCAAGATCGTTGGTTTCCTGGCTGTAAACCGAGCGCAGGAACAACAGCTGGATATTGTTTGGAAAGGCACCCACCGCGCTATTGAGCACCAGGGCAGCTTCATCCATATGTCCTTCATCCATCAGCACATTGGCTTCCATGGTGAGCAGGGGAATATTGTAATCCGGGTTGCGGAAACGGACATTCTGGAAGCGGGCTTTGACTTCCGAGTAGCGACCCTCGCGAATCATCAGCTCCGCCAGGTTGCGCTGGGCCTGCAGGAAATTGCCCCCGCCATTGACATTGAAGAAATGCTGGATGGCGGCATTGGTGTTGTTTTCCTGGATGCTGATATAGCCGAGATAGTAATGGGCATCATCCAGGCGCTGGGCATTATCGACAAGGCGCTGGAAATACAGTTTGGCATCATTGAGCATGTTGATTTCCATGCTGATGAGCGCCAGGGAATAGAGCATGTCGTAATCGTCCGGGAACTGTTCAACGATGATCTTGAACTGGTCCCTTGCTTCCCGGTAGCGTTCCTCGTCAACCAGCTTGCGGGCATACTGGAAGCGCAGCTCCTTGTGATTGTCGTTATTCCTTAATGCCTGCTGGAGTCGTCGTTTGGCCTTGTCACCTTCTCCCATCTGCTCCAGCAGTTCCACTTCCAGAATGACAACTTCAGCGTTGTCGTTCATTTCCCTGGACAGGGCGCTCACAAGCTCAAGAGATTGCCCTGTCTGCTCATTCTGCTGGTACAGATGAGCCAGCCCAAGTCGCAGGGACTGATCAGCGGGGTACTGAATCCTGAGCTCTTCAAAATCACTGATCAGGGCATCCAGGAAGAGGTTGGCGTTGGTGTCCATGGCCGTGCGGTTGGTGATCAGCCTGAAATCCAGCGTTGAACCCAAAGCCAGCAGGGTCTTCATATGCGTCAGTGCTTCGCGGTAACGCCCGAGGGTGACCATCTGGAAGGCCAGGGTTCTCAGGGCTTCCTGGGATTCAGGTTCCTGATCCAGCCAGAGGTTGCCCATTTCAATTGCCGCCGGGACATCCCTGAGAAAGGATGCTATCCGTGAGGCACGCTTGATTATGTTGATGTCGTTGGTTTCACGGGCCAGAGACAGATAATCCGTGAGGGCCTGCTGGTTGTAGCCGCGCTGGCCTGCCATTTCTGCCAGAATCACGCGCGTGAGGATGTCTTCGGGGAAATTGCCGTACTGAATATCCTGGGGGGGCGGCAGTGTCTGATCGTGGGGATTGGCATCGGCAACCTGTTGGCTGGCGGCATCCGTTGGCGCGGTACTGGATTCTGCTTCAGTATTACGTTCTTCTACCGTAGCACAAGCTGTCAGCAGGCTTGAAAAGACAAGGGCCAACAGGGAAGCCCCATGCCGGCGAAGGCGGGCAGCGGCTGTCAGATGATTTAAGCAGGAAATGATCATATCAGGCTGGTTAGTATAGCGTTCGGTGAGGTTTTCTCAATCCTGGCAAGATCGCAGGGAATGCAGCGGTATTGTGACATGAGACCGCGCAAGACCATAAATCGTTCCCTGGACCTGATGTTGCCGAAGCAGGCAAAAATAGGCACAGCAAGCTCTATTGAGTAAAATAACCCGTTTGGCACTTTCAGGCACTAGAACCGGTCATCCATGGCAACTTTTGTATTAGGCATCAACCACAATACCGCGAGCGTCGATGTTCGCGAAAAGGTGGCTTTCGTGCCTGAAAAAATGCATGACGCGCTTCAGCAGGCCTGTGCTGAAGTCGGGCTGGATGAAATAGTGATTGTCTCCACCTGCAACCGGACCGAACTTTATTGCGAGCCGGGAGAAGGCAAGGCCGGTGTCAGGCAGGCAGACCAGGTTCAGGCCCATGTTGGACAGTGGCTGGCCGCCTACCATGATCTTCAGCAGGCGCAGTTGCAGAATTGTGTTTATATCCACCAGGACATGGACGCGGTCAGGCATGCCATGAAAGTGGCCAGTGGACTGGATTCCATGGTCCTCGGTGAACCCCAGATTCTTGGACAGCTGAAGTCAGCCTATGCCGTGGCTCGTGAAGCAGGCACTGTAGGCAACGGACTGAGCCGCCTGTTTGAAGATACTTTTGCGGTGGCCAAACAGGTGCGAACTGACACGGCGATTGGTGAAAACCCGGTATCGGTTGCCTTTGCCGCTGTTACGCTGGCCCAGCATATCTTCAGCGACCTGAGCAATGCCAAGGCGTTGATGATCGGCGCCGGACGGACCATCGAACTGGTGGTGCAGCACCTGCAGCGGGCAGGGGTGAAAAACGTGTCAGTGGCCAACCGCACCCTGGAGCGGGCGCTGGAACTGAAAGAAAAATACGGCA
>Ga0181581_10001798_pt1 | contig 16707 bp, 15 predicted proteins | sample 071ome_22_FD_132433 | JGI IMG/M metagenome (GOLD analysis project Ga0181581, IMG submission 132433) | Coastal salt marsh microbial communities from the Groves Creek Marsh, Skidaway Island, Georgia - 071404AT metaG (megahit assembly) | ecosystem: Environmental > Aquatic > Marine > Intertidal... | reverse complement strand
GCGCGCGCTCATCGGGATGCGCCTTGACCGCCTCGACGTACCCAGAGGTGATCTCGCGCGCGTTCGGCGGACGTATGCGCACGAGCACGCGCACGGTGTCCGACGACGAGGTGACGACGTCGACGGGCGTCATGACGCGGTCGACGCGCGCGGTCGATCGATTCTCTCGCGCGCGCGAAGTGACGCGCCGAACGCGCGCACGACGGGGCCGAGACGAGACGAGAGGGGAACAAATCCTTCGATCCCCTCGAGGGTCTTGAGTCATGACTCGTCGATGTGACGCGTCGATTCAGGTCGGACATGAATCGACTCGAGGGTGGGAATGAATCGCGTCGGCGCGCGACTCGACGACGCGCGCGAACGCACGATCGATTCCACTCGCGATATGGCCCTGAGCAAAGCGCTCAAGTTGCAAGCCCTCGTCACGGCGCTCGTCGCGCTGTCGTGCGTCGTGGAGGACGGTGTCGCGGCGATCGGGGACAAGATTACCCGTTGCGTCGTTCGGGACGTGTCGCTCGCGTTGATCTCGCACCACGCGGCGAACGCGGCCAAGGGCACGAAGAGAGCGCTCGCGGAAGTGTTTTTGATGATGCACGCGTTCTCTCTGTTCGATGTGTACGTGCGCGGGAACGCGATGTGCCCGACGAAATTGTCGGGCGCGGCGGCGTGCGTCGTCGCGTTGGCCGTCGGTCTCTACGGAGGCGCGTTGCCGCTGCCGAAGATCGGTGGTGGGAAGAAGAAGAAGGCGCCCGCGGCGAAGAAGTCGGCGCCGAAGCGTTCGAGCTCGCGATCGAGCTCGCGACGACGATGAGCGCGAGCGGGACGGGCGCATGCATCACAAAAACGAAAACACGACTCTAATAAATCCTACTACAGTAACCTCTATTGTAACCAACCGACGATGAAGAACAATCGTCGTTCGTGTCTCGCGCTCACGCCGAGAGCGACGCGATGACTCGGCTCGCGACGACGCCCGCGAGGGCGATTCGCGCGCTCCACCGCGCCGACTTGGCCAACGCCTTGAGAGGGGCGTCGCCGAGCGTCTCGCTCGTGCGCTTACCACCGTCGCTCGCCACGGCGCTGAGCGCCCACGCGATGACGCACGCGTACACGGGATCACCCGTTCGGAGCGTCACCGCGCATCCGAGCGCGGCGGCGCCGAAGGAACTGAGAAACGCGACGGCGAGTTGGGTGTCCAACGCGCACGTCTTCGCCACGAATGAGTTCATGTTCACCAAAGACGCGCACGAAATCCAGCCAAAGTGCATCGAGAGCGGCACGTGCGTCGTCCAGTATCGCGCCGCCGACATGGTGGTCACCGCCGCGCGAAGCGCGCGGTGCGCGACGCCCAACGCCGCCGCCTCGGCGACGAGCAACGCGCTGCTCACCCAAAAGTGACGCGGCTTGGACGCCCAAGGTCTGAACGCCAGACACCACAGTCCTTGCAATCCACACGCGAGCGTCCACCACGGCGCGACGTCGCGCACCACCGCGTCCGGACTCGCCAACGCGTGCGCCGCGAACGCCGCCTCGCCCGCGTAAATGGCGCCCCAAATCGCAAACGCCCATCCCGCCGGCGTGAACAGCGATCTGTATTCGCTATCCAACGGAATCGCGTGCACCTTTGCGGTCTCCTTCGCCTGCGCCGCGCGCTTCGCGTCGCCAGCATCCTTCGCCGCCGCCTTTTCGCGCTCTCTCGCGCGCTTTTGCATCTCCCCGTCGATGCGTCCCGGAAGCGACACCGTCGCCACGTTGACGCCGTACGCGATCGCGGACACGACGGACGCGCGCGCGGGCGTGAACGAGATCCTACGTCGAGTCGACGCGCGTCGCGCGTCAGTCACGGAGAAGGGAAGAATGGATACATACGTGCGTGTCCCGGACGAGACGAGACGAGACGAGACGGCGAGACGACGAGACGACGACGCACCACGACGCGAACTTGGCGGCGCCGACGGCGAGACCGACCGCACCGGCGGCGACGAGCGCCGCGGCGCCGTCTCGCCCGAGATCGCGCATGTCGACGGACGAGACGCGAGGATGAATGACGCGTGGATGGATTGTTTTGTTTTATCGTACAACGGGCGCGCGCGCGACTAGTCGGCGAAGACCGTCTTCAAAGGTGGAAACGGGTCCGCCTTTGAGAGCACGACGACGCGGTTTTTATGGGAAATGTACCCCTTGACAAACTTGCGAAAGATGAGGTTGGCGACGACGCACTCGACCTCGTCGAGGTCGACGTCGTCGACGCCGCACCATCGAAGCGCGCGTTGAAACTTTGCCAACGCGACTTGATTCGCCTTGTTCGTCTCTCGTTCGCCGTGAATGGCGTGAATCTTCTTGAAGAGGGTTCTGTACACGGACATGCGAAGTTTTTCTAGGATCAAGTACGTGCCCTGTTTGATGAAGGTGCTCTCGTTGGCGTCGAGGGCGGCGTTGAGCAGACGCACGTCGCCTCTGCGCACCGCCTCGACGACGTCGACGAATTCGCGTAAATCGTACGTCTGGAGTAATCGCGCCGACGGTAACACCCCCAAGATGAGCTTGACTGGAATCAAGTACTGCAGGATTAATCGCACGTTTTTCCGACTCTCGACGTGACAGTGCGCGAACGCGTACTCGAGGTGCGTCGCCGCGCGTTCGTACGCGTCCTCGAACACCGCCAACCGTCCGACGTAAAAATTATACGTCACCTTTTCCGATTTCGGAAACGAATCGAAGGGTAAAAACGTCGGTAAATTTACCGCGTTGATGAGATTCTTGCACAGATGCAGCGCGTTGAGCTTAAAGTACACCTTGAACAGCGCGTTCACCACGTGCAACTGCGGCGCCTTTTTTTCGTGCGACGACGTCTGCGACACCGCTCTGTACACCAACATCAACGTCGACCCGACGTCGGCTAATTTACACGGTTTCTCACCTCGCCGCTTCAACTCCGCGTCCGCGCGCTCCGCGAACGCCCTCGCGTCGTCGACACACGCGTACACCGCCGGCGCCGCCCACGCGCCGTCGTCGTCGCCTCGAAACGCCTTGACGAGCCCCTTGACGCCCCTCGCGTGCGCGTCCGCCGCCTCCACCGCCCATCGCGTCCCACCCATCGACGCGGCGTAGAACACGCTCAGTGTCTCGTCCCACGGTTCGCGCGCACCACCGCGTCGCCCCACGCGTTCCCGCGCGCGGAGCTCGATCGACTCGACGGATTCTTCACCGGGCGCGGCCGATGACGATGCGTCGCGCCCATCGACGATGCCTCGCGCCGACACGCACGCCGTCAACGCGAACCCGTCCCGACGCGCGATCGCGTCCACCGCGCGCGCCGCCCACGACTCCATCGTCGTCATCACCGCCGTCGTCTCGCGCCGCGCGCGCCGCGCCCATCTTCACGTCTTCTCCCTCCCCGCGCCCGATCCATCCATCGCTCCGTCGCCGCGCCGCGCCGCGCGACGGTTGGGTCCGGCACACCCGGGAGTCACCCCGTCACGCGATTGGACGCCGCGCCGACGTCGCCGCGGGCGATTGGACGCGCGCGCGCGCCGACGCGGCGGCGGCGTGCGATGGGTCGATGTGGTGTTATTTTGACGAGTCGTGACTCAAAGACGAGTCCCCTCAGGGATTCGATTCGATCGCGCGCGCGACGACGACGACGACGACGACGACGACGACGACGACGACGCGGGGCGACGGCGACACAGTCGCGCGCGCGCGGACGACGAGACGACGGACCGTACCGTGTCCGGGATCATGATGACGACGACGACGACGATGCGCGGCGCGGCGGTGAAGACGACGACGACGACGACGACGACGATGCGACGATCGACGGTGGCGGCGCGCGGTGTGTCGACGACGGCGACGACGCTTGGCGACGCGCGCGCGCGCGGTGTGTCGACGACGACGAGGATGGCGAAACGATCGTCGCGTGGGGACGCCGTCGTTCGACGAAACACCCCGGCGGGCGTCGGACGCACGGCGGATGATCCACTCGGCGTGTTTCGACTCGAATACGACATTTCGCGCGATCTGGAACATCGACCGGAGACGTGGAAACCGACCATCACGGTGTGTGTGAGCGGTGCGGCTGGACAGATTTCGAACCACTTGTTGTTTAAGATCGCGAGTGGTTCGGTGTTCGGGCCGAATCAACCGGTGGTGTTGCGTTTGCTCGGGAGCGAGCGAAGCAAGACGGCGCTGGAGGGCGTGGCGATGGAGCTCGAGGATTGTTTGTTTCCGTTGTTGAGAGAGGTGGACATCGGCATCGATTGCAGAAAAGTGTTCGTGGACGCGGATTGGGCGCTGTTGATCGGGGCGAAACCGCGCGGACCGGGCATGGAGCGTGGTGATTTGCTCGACATGAACGGCGCCATCTTCGCCGAACAGGGCAAGGCGTTGAACGACGTCGCCAAGCCGACGTGTAAGGTGATCGTCGTCGGGAACCCGTGCAACACGAACGCGTTGATCGCGCTCTCGCACGCGCCCAACTTGGATCCGCGCAACTTCCACGCGTTGACCAAGCTCGATGAAAACCGAGCCAAGTGCCAACTCGCCATCAAGGCGGGCGTGTTTTACGAGACGGTGAGTAACGTCGTGATTTGGGGCAACCACTCCACGACGCAGGTGCCGGATTTCGTCAACGCGAAGATCAACGGTGAGAAGGCGACCAATGTGATCGCTGACAAGGAGTGGCTCGAGAACGATTTCACCCCGGCGATTCAAACGCGCGGCGGCTTGTTGATTAAAAAGTGGGGTCGCTCCTCGGCGGCGTCCACGGCGGTGTCCATCGAGAACGCCATCAGAGACTTGGTGAACCCGACCGCGGAGGGCGACTGGTTCTCCACGGCTGTTCTTAGCAACGGTAACCCGTACGGCATCCGGGACGGCTTGGTGTACTCGTTCCCGTGCCGGTCCACCGGCGACGGCTCGTACGAATTCGTCGAGGGCTTGGAGATCAACGACTGGCTTCGCGAACGCATGGCCAAGAGCGAAGAAGAGCTCGCGGGCGAGAAGGGGTGCGTCTCTCACATTATGGGTACTGCACACGTCTCGAGTGGCGACGGCTGCCCGATCGATCTCGAGGACACCCTCTTGCCGGGAGAAATGTAAGTTTTTAAATCTCGCGTGCGTCGAGCGGTGCTCGCGCGTCGAGACGCGAACGATTCCACGCCGACAGCCGAACCCGACGACGCTCGCACCCTTTGACCAGCGTTACGGTAAAACAAAACAAAATGATAAACAGTTGATTTTAATATTCACGATATGCACATTCGAAATCTAATACTGACGCGGCGGCGCGATTTCATTCTTGAATAACGTTACCGGTAGCGTTGGAATTACAACTCGAGGGTGGAATTAAAAAGAATGAAACATAAACAATTCAGTTCGAGCGGCGAGATGTCTTTCGCCCCTCGTCGGCGTCCGCATCGTTTCACGCCAGAGGCTTGCGGCACACGAAGACGCCCCACGCGAAGACGCCGTGATCGCGTTGCGTGTCGGCGCGCTCGGTGAGAGATTCGAGCCAGTTGTCGAGGTACTGCGCCGTGAGTCCCTTGGAGAGCATCTCTTCGCGATGGGTGTCGATTTGCTTGATCATGTCCCTGAAGTACGTCTCCAAGTGGTTGCTTCCGTCCCACCACGTGACGTACTCCAAGCCCGCATCCTTGATGCACTTGAGGTACGACGACGGGCGACCCATCACCGTGGTGGCGTTTCGATCGGTGAACCCCTTGAGCGTCTTTTCATCCGCACCATCGGCGCCCATGATGTCCGAAAACACGAACGCGGCGCCCGGTTTCAACACACGGTGCACTTCCTTGAACAACGCCGCCTTATCACCGGCGTGACAGAGCACCTCGCACGACCACGCGCCGTCGAACGCGTTCGTCCACTCCGCCGGAAACGGCTGGTTAATATCGCCCACCATGGCGTCCACGAGATCCCCGAGACCGAGTTCCTTCGCCTTGGCCAAGTTTTGCGCGTTTTGCCCCGGACCAATGTTATATCCCATCACTTTACATCCATACGTCTTCGCCAACGCGTGCGATCCGCCGCCGTGGCCGCTGCCGATGTCCAGCAACCGATCGCCGCGCGCGATCGGTCTCGCCATGTCCAACTGCGTCATCATCCACGCCGTCGTCGCCGCGCTCGATTCACGCACGCCGTCCGTCGGGTTTCGGTAAATGCCAAAGTGTATGTCATCCCCACCACCGCCCATGACGATGGTGTAAAAGAGACGTCGATCCTCGTCGTCGTATTGCTCGAGCACCTTTTTCCCAACCTCCTCCTTGTCGAACTGTTTCCCGACGAAATCAGCCTGCGCGCGAGGGAAACGCCGGGACCGCGCGAGGGAGACGATGCGCGTCAGTGGATCGATCGAGCGGTTCGCGCGCGCGCGTCTCGGCGCGCGAGAGAGAGACGCGATCGTTCGCGACTCTTCGGAATCTACATCGTCGACCGACGATGGTGACGGACGACGAGGATGGACGGGCGCGTTCGACGCGCGTTCGACGGGCGCGTTCGACGCACCATGATGCGTGCTCGTTTCGCGCGCGGTCGTTCGTGTCTGTCTCGCGCGCGGCGTCTCGTCGACGACGACGACGAAGCGCGGCTGGATGTGTCGACCGACGTCTCGCGTCGATTCACTCGGCACCTCGCGCCGCGCGGTCTCCGGCGTCGCCGCGCGCGCGCGCTCGACGACGTCATGACGAGCGTGCGCGATCGAATCGCCGCGTTTTCGCGCGGACGCGTCGCGCCCGTGGAGGAGGCGGAGGAGGACGCGCCCGCGGCGCACGGTTCGAGCGCGAGACGTTTCGATGCGTCGCCGCCGCCGACGACGACGACGGCGCGAGACGCGGCGCGCGTCGAGGCGAACGTGATGGTCGATGACGCGCGCGCGGGGACGCGCGGACCGACGCGCGCGCGCGGGGACGACGAGGCGGCGTCGGGACGAGACGACGTCGACGGGACGGCGCGCGCGACGGCGTTCGAACGCGCGAGCGATGCGTTGGCGCTCGCGCGCGCGGTCGAGGCGACGCTGCGACGGGAACGCGTGTTTGAGGACGCAGAGCGGCGCGCGCGGGTGAGGGTGGAGGCGGCGGAGCGGGCGTACGAGGCGGTGGCGAGACGACGCGCGCCGGGCGACGACGGCGACAGAGGAGAAGGAAAAGGAGGAGGAGGAGACGCGCACGCGCGGACGTCTGGACGGTCGCGCGCGGACGCGTCGACGGCGAGTGTCGTGCGTTCGTTTTCGTTCGCGCGTGCGGACGAGGGGGCGTCGGACGACGAAGACGTGACGCCGGACGCGCGCGACGGTTCGTTTTCGGCGGACGCCGACGGCGACGACGCGGTCGCCGCCGTGCGCGATATCGACGCCGCGCGACGAAAAATCGCGCGACTGTTGAAACGCGCGACGACGAACGCGTCGCAATGCTCGGAGACACACAAACCGTCGCGGCGCGACCGGTTCGAGCTCGAACTCTCGCGAAGCGCGAGTCTTCGCCGCGAGCTCGCCCGCGACCGCGTCGCCATGCTCGACAGCATCCTCGCCGCGCTCGCCGTCGACGACGAGTGAGCGCGCGAACGCGCACTAGCTCATAGCACATAGCGAATAACGCGCGTTGTACGTGCGATTGTAAAGGAAAAGAATACATTATTACAAACTCCGGCGCTCTGACGCTAGTCGTCGCCCAACCGAAACCCGATGGGATCCCTGTGCGCCCCCGTGCCGAAACAATCCCCGCACGCGCACACCCCGCATCCTCGACAGTCTCCACACCATCGAGGCCACGCACCGCGCTCGAACATCCCACCACCGCCCGCAAATTGGACCCGTCCAGACCCGACGCACGCGGCGCACGTCGCCTCGCCGTACCCGTCGCACCTCTCGCACGGTCGTTTCCCCGCCGGCGTCTTCCTCAACCTGACGAACGGTCGAGGCATCGCCCACGTCGACGTCGTCGGCGTCGGCTCGTCGCCGTCGTCGGCGTCGCCGTCGCCGTCGTCGCGCGTCGCCGTCGCGCGCGAACGAACGCCGTCGTCTCGACGTGAGCGATGCCGAATCGTCGTCATCGCGCGCCCATCGCCTCGCGCGTCACCGCGCGCGCGCGCGACGACCACCATCGACGCACACATCGTCCCCTCTCTCACTTTTCCCAGTCGAACCGCGTCGCGCCGCGCGATGTGACGTCGCGCGTCGTCCATCCTCGATTCGTTCCCCAACCGCCTCGACGTCGAGCGCCGCGCGCGCACGACATTCATCACACGCCGACGCTCGTCTCGGTCGCCATGCGCGCGCTCGATCGCGCGCGAACGGCGAAACACGCGCTTGCCCACCTCGCGCGCGCGCGCACGGCGTCCACGACGTCCACATCCGCGTCGACGGCGACGATTCATCGCGAGCTCCACAATCTTCGTCAGCGCGCGATTCGCGCGTCATCATCGACGACCGATGCGTCCGCGACGACGACGACGACGACGACGACGACGACGACGACGACGACGACGCACCGTCGCGCGTACGCATCGCACGCGTCCGACGAATCCGCCGCCGAACGATGGGCCGAACTCGCGTCTCGAGGCGTCGACGTCAATCCGTGTAATTCTCGCGCGCACCCGGCGGTGACGCTCGGCGTCGACGCCGCGTACGTCGACGCGCGTCCTCGTCGCTCCCTCCAAGAGGCGTACGACCCGCAGTGCATCGATTTCGTCAGCGGACTCGCGTCGTCGGACACGCCCGGGAAAATCGGACTGGAGACGTTTCGGTGCGACGACGAGGCGCACGCGCTCGAGTCGCGCGCGTCGTTTCCCCGCCAATACGAAGAGTTTCCGGGCGTCGTCGCGCCGGCGATGTTGGGCGCCGTCGCGAGCGCGCACGGGAATTGGGCGTGTTCGATCGCGTTGATGGATCGCGCGATTTTACCTCGACCACCGTTGATGAAGATGAAAGCGCTGAGTGTTCGGGTGTCGGAGAGCGTGAGTCCGGGTGAACCGTTGACGCTGCGGTCGCGCGTCGTCGAGGTGGCGGACGCGCGCGAACCCTTCGCGGCGACGGTGGACGTCACCATCAAGAGTGGGACGACGGCGCGCATCGTGGCGACGGCGACGTGTTCGTATGAGAAAATAGGTGCCGTGCGATCGATGCGATGATCGCCGCGCCGCCGCGTCGCTCGCCGTCCCTCTTCGGCGAGCCTTCGCGCGCGCTTCGACCCTCTTCGGCGACGACCACGTCGTCGTCTTCTTCGCCGCGCGTCGACGCGTTCGTTCGACCGACCGACCGTGGTAGTGTAATAGCACACCTCTCGCACGCGTTTTACGCCATTCTTCCGCGTCTCGACCGACCGACCGAACGCGCGCCGCCGACCGAACCGCCGCCGGCGCCCCTCTGAGAAGGGTTTGCACTTTTGCCTCGTCCCCGAATGGGATCGCGTCGTCACACGCGCGCGCGCACCTCGAGGTCGTCGCGCACGCACGTGGCGCGAACGAACGTAACCCGCGTCGGCTCGTCGCGCGCGCACCGTCGAGAGAGGGTCGAGCGTCGCGCGTCATGGCGACGAAGAGCGCATCCGCCGCCGCCGCGATCGGTGGGCAGAGGGACGCGCGAAGAGGGGCGCGAGCGCCGCGTCGCGCGAGAGTGGCGCGCGTGATTCGAGCCGCGGTGAGCGAGGATGCGGATGCCGCGAAAGGGCCGAGTCTGGACAGCATCCTGCGGGCGAAGAGCGGGTTTACGAAGATTTTATGCGCCAACCGCGGGGAAATCGCGGTGCGCGTCTTCCGAGCGGGCACGGAGCTCGGGATGAAGACGGTGGCGGTGTTCGCGGAGGCGGATCGACAATCGACGCATAGGTATAAGGCGGATGAGTCGTACGAGGTCGGTCGCGGGAAGGCGCCGGTGGCGGCGTATTTGGATTACGAATCGGTGATTCGATGCGCCAAGGATAACGGGGCGCAGGCGATTCACCCGGGATACGGATTGTTGAGCGAGAACGCGGATTTCGCGAGACGGTGCGAAGAGGAAGGGATCGTATTGATCGGACCTCGCTCGCAGACGCTGATGGAGATGGGCGATAAGGTGATCGCCAAGGCGAAGGCGAAGGAGTGCGGGTTGCCATTGGTGCCGGGAACGGAGGAGGCGACGGCAAACGTGCAGGATGCGTTGGCATTCGCGGAAGAGTTCGGCATGCCGATCATGCTCAAGGCGGCCATGGGTGGTGGTGGACGCGGTATGCGCGTGGTGAAGGAGTTTTCTGAGCTCGAGGATGCGTTCAAGCGCGCGTCGAGCGAGGCGCAGACGGCGTTCGGCGACGGGAGAATGTTTTTGGAGCGATACGTCCAGGCGCCCAGACACATCGAAGTGCAGATTCTCGCCGATAACTACGGTAACGTCGTGCACTTGGGTGAGCGCGATTGCTCCGTGCAGCGTCGACATCAAAAGGTTGTCGAGCTCGCGCCGGCGCCGAACCTCGATCCGGTGCTTCGTCAGCGATTGTTCGACGACGCCGTGGCGCTCGCCAAGCACGTCGATTACCGCAACGCCGGTACGGTTGAGTTCATGGTGGACAAGGAGGGTCGTCACTACTTCTTGGAAGTGAACCCGCGAATCCAAGTTGAACACACCGTGACGGAAGAAGTCACTGGCATCGATCTCGTGCAATCTCAGATTTTGATCGCCGGCGGTCAAAAGTTGTCCGACATCGGCATCGGTTCTCAAGACGACATTCAACTCCGAGGCTTCGCCATGCAGTGCAGAATCACCACCGAAGACCCGTCGATGAACTTCTCTCCGGATTTCGGTAAGGTTGAGGTGTACCGTCCTCCGGGCGGCATGGGCGTGCGTCTCGACGGCGAAGTCGTCGTCGGTTCAAGAGTGTCTCCGAACTACGATTCTCTTCTCGTCAAGCTCACGTGCTCTGAGAAGAACTTTGAAGCGACCGTTCAAAAGATGTACCGTTCGCTCAACGAATTCCGCATTCGCGGCGTCAAGACGAACATTCCGTTTTTGCTCAACGTGTTGAGCAACGAAACCTTCTTGAGCGCCAACTTCGCGACGGATTTCATCGACAGCACGCCGAGTTTGTTCAAGCTCGATTCGTACATCGACGACACGCAAAAGCTTCTCAACTACCTCGCCGACGTCGCGGTGAACGGCTCTTCGCACCCCGGTGCGGTCGGTCCGGCGCCGACGTGCGACGAACCGCCGGTGCCCGAACCGAAGAAGACGAAAGAACAGCTCAGCGCCAGCCCGAACTTCAAGTCCATCTTGGATCAGCAAGGTCCCGCGGCGTTCGCCAAGGCGGTGCGAGAGCACAAGGGTTTACTTCTCATGGACACGACGTGGCGCGATGCGCACCAATCTCTATTGGCGACACGCGTGCGCACGCACGACATGCGTCGCTCGGCGCCGCTCACGAGAAGTGCCCTCGACGGCTGCTACTCGCTCGAAATGTGGGGCGGTGCCACCTTTGACGTCGCCCTTCGCTTCTTGCAAGAAGATCCGTGGCGTCGTCTCGAGCTTCTTCGCGAAGAAGTTCCGAACATTCCGTTCCAAATGCTTCTTCGCGGCGCCAACGCCGTCGGGTACACATCGTACGCCGACAACGTCGTGCAAAGCTTTGTGCACCAAGCGCGCAAGTCCGGCGTCGACGTCTTCCGTGTCTTCGACTCGCTCAACTACGAGGATAACCTCATGTTTGGCATCGACGCCGTCCGCAACGCGGACGGCGTCGTCGAGGCGACTATTTGCTACAGCGGCGACGTGAGCGACCCGAAAAAGACGAAGTACACGCTCGACTATTACGTCGATCTCACCACCAAGCTCGTCGAACACGGCATCGACGTTCTCGCCGTCAAGGACATGGCCGGTCTGTTGAAGCCACGCGCGGCGACGATGTTGATCTCCGCCATTCGAGGCAAGTTCCCGGACTTGCCGATCCACGTGCACACGCACGACACGGCGTCCACGGGCGTCGCGTCCATGCTCGCCGCCGCCGCCGCGGGCGCCGACGTCGTCGACGTGTGCATGGACGCCATGGCTGGCACCACGTCTCAGCCGGCCATCGGTGCGATCATCAACTCCGTCGCCGGCACCGAGCTCGACACCGGATTGGACATCGAGGAAGTGCTCAAGCTCAACTTGTTTTGGGAACAGACGCGCGGTTTGTACTCGCCGTACGAGAGCGGCATCAAGAGCGGTAGCTCGGATGTCTACATTCACGAGATGCCGGGCGGTCAGTACACCAACTTGAAGTTCCAAGCGTACGCAAACGGTCTCGGCAGCGAGTGGGATCGCATCAAGGATTCCTACGCCACGGCGAACAAGGTGTTGGGCGACATCGTCAAGGTGACGCCGTCCTCCAAGGTTGTCGGAGACTTTGCGCAGTTCCTCGTCGCCAACAACTTGGACGAACATTCCGTCGTGGAGAAGGCTTCCACGCTGTCTTTCCCGACCTCCGTCGTGGAGTATTTCCAAGGGTACTTGGGTCAGCCCGTGGGCGGATTCCCGGAACCGCTCCGCTCGAGAGTCGTCAAGGATAAGGACGTCATCGACGGCAGACCGGGCGCGTCCATCCCGACGATGGACATTCACAAGCTCCAAGGTGAATTAGAACTCAAGCACACCGGTCGTCGCTCCATCACGCACAAGGATGCGCTCGCCGCTGCCTTGTACCCCAAGGTGTTCGACGAGTACGTCGTCAAGCGCGACACCGTCGGTCCCGTCGGTTTGCTCCCCACCAAGGCGTTTTTGAAGGGTCTCGAAATCGACGAAGAGATTGAAGTCACCACCGACCGCGGCGTGAGCACCAACATCAAGCTCAAGGCTGTCGGTGAACTCTTACCGAGCGGTAACCGCGAAGTTTTCTTCGAGGTCAACGCCATCCCGCGCGTCGTCGAGATTCAAGACAGAAAGATTCTCGAAGCCGCCAAGGGCGCGGCGTCCGCCGCCGCCGCTCGCGAGAAGAGCGACCCTCTCGACCCCGGTTCCGTCGGCGCGCCCATGTCCGGCTCCGTCGTCGAAGTCCTCGTCAGTCCGGGTCAAAAGATCGCCGCTGGCGAGCCTATCGTCGTGCTCAGCGCGATGAAGATGGAAACCACCGTCGCCTCCCCCGTGGCGGGCACGTGCAAGCACGTCGGCGTCGTCCCGGGCGACACGTGCTCCGCCGGCGACTTGATGTGCGCCATCGACACCGACGCCGCTTGATCGCCCGATCACCAACGAACAACACACACACACACACACAACGCACACCACCACTAGCCACGACACCTTGAAAGGAATTGAATTCAAACACATTGACGGCGCTCGTCCCCGCCAGTCGTCCCCGCCAGTCGTCCCCGCCCGTCGCGCCTCGAAAAGCGTCAGAATGCCCCTCGGGCGGGGTCGCGCACAACTCTCGCTCGCGTCCCGAATCACGCGCGTGACGCTCGACGCCGTCGCTCAACGCGCGCGCGGTATTCTCCCCACCCTTCTCGAGACGCGTCGGAACGCACCGGTGGCGTCGTCGACGGTGCGCGCGCGCGAAGACGCCGCCGCCGGCGAGAGGCGCATGGACGAGTCCATGCGATCGAGCGAGGCGCCTCGCGCGTCGACGTCGCGTCCGACGACGGAAAACCTTCCGCGAGAGTTTCGTTTCGATCTCCCGCGCGTCAAGGGTGCGACCGAGGTCGAGGACGCGACGCACGAGTGCGCGAGGACGCCTCCGGGACGCGACGCCAAGCGCGGAGGGTTTGCGTTTTTCGAGTCGATGGGCGCGCCGAGGTTTCACGTCGCGCCCATGGTGGATCAGAGCGAATTGGCGTTTCGAGAGCTGTGTCGACGGTACGGGGCGACGTTGGGGTACACGCCGATGATTCACGCGCGATTGTTCGTCGAGTCTCCAAAGTATCGGCGAGAGGTTTTTAGCACGTCGTCGAGCGATAGGCCGCTCTTGGCGCAGTTTTGCGCCAACGATCCGGACGTGTTGCTCGAGGCGGCGATGATGATCGCGCCGTATTGCGATGGGGTGGATATTAACTTTGGATGTCCGCAGAGGATCGCCAAGAGAGGGAATTACGGGGCGTATCTGATGGACGATTGGAAGACGGTGGAAGCGTTGATTCGCAAATTGGACGAGGAGTTGCCGGTGCCCGTCACGGCGAAGATTCGCGTGTATGACGATTTGGAGACGACTTTGAAGTACGCGAAGATGGTCGAGGCCGCGGGGGCGCAAATAGTCGCGGTTCACGGACGAACCCGAGAACAGAAACGATGCGCGGAAATTCGAGCCAATTGGTGCGCTTCGTCGAGCGCAAACGCGCCGTTTTTTTCGGGCGAGTCGTCCTTTCTCTCTCCACACAGACGAGGTTCCGATGAAGATGAAACCTAAAAATACACCATAGATCTGTTCCGAACACATCTTGACGACACAAACATGCACCACTAACTGAGGAATCATCGGGAGAGAGAGAAAACGACGCGCGACTTTTGCGCAAAGCCGTAGACGTAAACGCGAGAGAAACTGACGGCGCTCGTTCCCTTTTTACGCACACGCAGGCCGTACATCAAAGCCATCAAGGAGGCGCTCAAGGTTCCCGTGCTCGCGAACGGCGACATTCGTTCGCTCGCCGAGGCGCAGGCGTGTCTCGAAGCCACCGGGGCGGACGGCGTGCTCAGCGCCGAGCCCCTCCTGAGCAATCCCGCCCTGTTTAGTGACCCTCCCGCTTTTCCACCGCCGAGCGACGGACACGCCCCGATTCCGTTGGACGGCGTCGGCGGCGTGGACCTAATGATTGAGTATTTTGACATATGCCGCGCGTATTCGACGCCGTTCTCGTACATTCGCGGTCACGTGTGGAAACTCGTCGGTCACTGGATGAGCGAGTTTACCGATTTGCGCGACGAATTCGTCGTCTTCAGACACCCCGCCGATTTGGACGGGCTCACGGCGTGGGGCGAAAAAATGCGCGCGCGAATCTTAGAAGTAGAGAGAACCACCGGTCGACGCCGACCGGTTCCGAAAAAGTCTGAACGCGCGCTCGCGCGCGAAGCCGCCGAGGAGGCGAAGCGCGCGGCGATGGACGAGGCGAAACGCGAGGAGGACGCCCTCAGAGGTACGTGTCGCGTCGTTCGTCGCGCACGTCGCGCGCGCGACTCGGCAGATGAGGATAACACTCAGATAGGGACATCTTACGCGAGAGAGTGATGCGAAATCTGGTTAACTTGATGGAGACATCAACGTTCCGCCGATGCCGAGAACGCCAATCGTCGGCGACGCGCCCAATCGACGCGAGAGACTGACCACTCGACGCGTGTATCTCACGACGCAGAGATTGACGCGATGAAAGAAAACGTCAAGACCGACGGTGACCCCGATGGGAAACGTCAAAAAGTCGATGACGACGCGCGCGCTCGGGCGTGACGTTCCGGCGCGACGTCTTCGTACTTGTAATTTCCATGTGTACAGTACACGAATCCCGCTCCATTCCATGACGCCTCGCGACGACGACGCCGAAATCCTACGCGCCCACGCGAGCGCGGACGCCGCACAGCGATCCCTCGAACTCGCCATAGGTGCGTGACTCCGCTCTCCATCACAGTGTCTCTCGCGCTCACATTCTTCTTCGCAGACGCCGCGCTCGCCAGAGGCGAACGCGTCGACGCCGTACGAGACAAGGCGGAACATCTTCGCGAGCACGCGCGCGTATTTCGCAGGACGTCGTCGCACGCGCGCGGGGTGACGTGCTTCTACCGGTACTCGACCGTGTTCGTCGGTGTCGTCGTCGTCGGCGTCCTCGTGCTCTTCGCGTGTCTCGGCGCGTGCGTCTTCTCGGGACGGTGCTGACGAAGCGGCGCGACACAGCGCGACACGAGGTTGATCATGAGCGCGACGACGAGCGCGTGGTCCGAAGAGAAACCGAAACACGTGCACGACGTCGCGCTGGCGCTTCGCGCGCGCGTGCGTGAAGGGAATTGTGCGAGTTTGGAGGAGTGCGAGTGGTTCCGGGACATCGAGAAATTTACGACGCTCAGCGAAGACATAATGTCCATCTATAACCGCGTCCCCGCTCGATCTTTCCATCATACCGAACGCTTTCGGAATATGGTGAGACGCGAGTACTCAAAAATCGAGGCGCAGGACGACATCGCGCGCACGGCGACGTCGCCACCGCCTCGGTCGCCGTCGGCGGCGTTGACGTCGCCGAGGCCGAGACGACGCGCTCAGCGAAGAAAATCGACATCGCGTCGAGCACGCGCCGGCGATTGGGTCGCGCCGTTGAAAGTGCTGGGCATGGCGATTTTATTCGGCGCGTTCGGATTAATGGTGTTTTTCAGCGGCGTGCTCGTTTGCGATTTGTGTCAGGAGAACTTTGAGCGGCTCGCGGGGACGAGAACCGAAAACGCCACCTCGGGGAACGACACGGCGCCTCAGTGAGACGCGCGTCGAGAGACGCGAGCGCGCGAGAGGACGCACGCGAAGAGAACGAACGAGACGAGGAGACGAGCGCGCGCGCCGACGCACGCGAGGGGTCGACGGGCGTCCGCTCGAGAATGCAAAGAAAGGGAATCACCCAACGCGTCGAGGAGAGCGCGTGTCGAAACGAGTCTAAACTGGCGTTAGCGTGCGCGACGTCGCAGCCCGCGGACGATAAATCCGCGTGCGACGAGTTGTTCCAAGCGTACAAAGACTGTAGGAAACTAGAACACGAGCGCGTCGTGCGGGAGAGGATCGAACGCCGCAAAAG
>Ga0181581_10001797_pt1 | contig 16708 bp, 9 predicted proteins | sample 071ome_22_FD_132433 | JGI IMG/M metagenome (GOLD analysis project Ga0181581, IMG submission 132433) | Coastal salt marsh microbial communities from the Groves Creek Marsh, Skidaway Island, Georgia - 071404AT metaG (megahit assembly) | ecosystem: Environmental > Aquatic > Marine > Intertidal zone... | reverse complement strand
TTGTTTTTGATATGCTTTAGCTCGTCTGCTTCTTGCTTCTTCTTTATACATTTCTAGTATAGTTGCAATTTGAGCTTGTAGTTGTGGATTGCGAGCTTGCCAATATTTTTTGCCAAGCTCGATTATTTTGTTTTCTATTTCTGTATCAGTAAGTTCACTAAAATCGTCTACTAAAGGATTAAACATTATAATATTGTAAATTCGCCAACATAGTCTAAGAATACTGTACCACCAGAATCAGAAGTCCATATGTCTACAATTTTAGGAGTAGTAGAAGATGTTACTTCTAATTGACCGTTAGTTAATGCAGAAGTAAATGCTGCACTTCCTCTCAAAGTCCCTGCACCAGCACTAAACTGTGCTGTTCTTGTTACACCGCCCGAAGCACGTATTGCTAAACGCATTTTTCCGTACTCTCCGTTCCCTGGCCAGCCTTGTAATTTAAGAGTAACACTTGCACCTAAGGTAACATTTTGATAACTTCCATTTTCCCAATTTATAATACTATTATCATCGGAGTCACTAGCAATATTGCCTGTATTATAAACACGACCGGAAGTAGTTTCTAATATTGCATTAGAAATTACACTGCTCTGAAGATCGTTATTTAATGCCGAATCGTCATTGAGTTTTTCTTTTAAAACTGCCTTTGTTCTTAGTTCTGTTAGTTCTGAACTAGCTCTTTGCAAATCATCTTTGATTGCTGAAAAATTATCACGAAATCCTTGGCTGTCATTATCTTGACCTGCTATTGGAAATTGTTCATCTATTGTTGTATATTCTGTTACGCCGCTGTTTGCCATAGTGTTCTCCTACACTTATTTATCTGGTTTATATGTTGAATCTATAATTTTGGAAAACCAAGTATTTAGATTCGCTTGAGCTATCTGTGCTATCAATTATATATCTGTCCATATCTAAATTAAATATATTAAAATTAAACCCACTTGCATTAATTGCACTTTTAATAATAGCACTAGTTCCTGGTTTACAATAGCAAAGTACAATAGCTGGAGTATAACCTAATTCATTTACACTGTCTTGTTGTTGACTGCGCATCCATAACGGAACAAAATTTCTATTAGATGTTCCGATAGTTCTAATGTTATCACGCATATTAGAAAGGTTACTAATATATCTTACATCGTCTTTATTCATAGATACATCAATTGCATCAGTATCTGCTTTTATAACATTAGTGTATTTAGGTAAAATTTTCATTGTATCGCCTAAACCTTCTAATATTTTTATAAGATTTGATTCTGTTCTACTATCAACTTGTAGACCACCAGTCCATCTTAAAGTAAATGTTCCATCTGCTCGTGTATCTATAAAAAAGTCTTCTCCTAATTTTACCGTTATTAATCCTCTTCGAGTATTAATTGTAAATGCAGGAGGCTCATCATAATCATAAAACATATTTTTTGGATTGTATTGTGCTATATCAGCAGTTATATTGTCATTGTTACGAATTTTAAAACTTTTTCTAGTTCTTCCAGTTTTAGGATTGCTCGGATCTTTAACCTCAATATAAACAACTTCGTATATTACTTCTCGAGTACCCTCAACTCTAGCTTCTGCTGTTTTAAGGTCTCCAATTATATACTGTTTTCTTTTATGATTCTTTGATATTGCAGAAACAAAGTTATCAATACTTTTACTTTCAATTCCAAAATAAACAGGAACCTTAGGATTAGCTTGTATACCAAAGTTTGGATCAGTAGGTCTGTATATGTGTTCTGGTATAAAAATTTCTGGATCTGCAATAAAATTTCTAAACTCTTCTTTAACGCTTTCTTTTAAGAAAGGCTTTAAGCTAAGATTGCTATATTTTGTTACTTCTGGATCTCTAACAGCTATAAAGAATTCTCTTTTTTCAATACTATATTTGTACTGATCTTCTGCATTTACTGTAAAATTGTATAATCTATCTATAGTAGTTTCATTACCGTCAAGAGTAGTAGTATCACTATCTGAAGTAGTAAGACCACTTTTTGTGTAATTAAATTCCTGCCATAAATCTTGATCTGTAATAAAGTTGTTATCTGACGAGCTTGTATGATTACTTTGTGTTTGATACAGTCCACCATTATATCTTACAATATCTCCAGCTCTATATGACCTACTGCCGCGCCATTTACTTCTATAAATATTTTCACCAAACGCATTTACAGTTCCTACAATTTCTCCGTCATAACTTAGTTGTAATCCTGGTGGTAAATCACCACTTGCTAAACTATAAAGAACTTGTGAATTAGGTACATTAGTAGTTGCTTCTACTCTTAATAAACTAATAGAATTAGAATTTAATGTTCCTAAATTAGGGTCAGTAACCCAAGTAGTTTGTGAGTCTATTTCACCTATAATAGTTAGTGTAAACTTTTTACTAGAACTAACAGGATCTTCGGACTGATCTGGAGTATATCGTGTAGCAGTTATTGTAAAATTGTAAACAATAGAAACCTGTGATTGATACGGAGACCTACCTGCAATATCACCTGTTGAAGTATCTAATGATAGTCCACTAGGTAATTGGCTGACAGTTTCAGGTTCTATAACCTCCCATTCGTCAGGAGTAATAGGATTAGGAACAGCACCGTTGAAACTATCAGGACCTCTGCCACTATCTATAAACTTTGGAAGTATTCCTGATATTTCATACTGTCCGTTGTATATAATTTCTCCTGTAGTTTTTAATCTATATACTCCGTAGTTTGTATCTCGCAAGGTATAGTTCACATACCCTACTTGCGTATTGGTATCAATAATATCTAAAGGAATAGTAATATAATTATTTGATCTTTTAAATCCAAGATTTCCTGGAGTAACCCATATAGGTGTTCTTAAGTTTGTATTGTCAGCAGTAAATACTCCGTTGCTAACTGGTAGTATAGTATTGTCTGCACGGAAAAAATCATCACCTACAACAAATATTTTAAAAGTTCTTCTAGAAACAGTATCACCGTCTGTAACGCTAACTGTAAACTCGTAATATCTGTTTAGTTTGTTTGGTGGTCTCTCAGTATAACTAAAATCCCAAACCGTTGTATCATAGAAAAAACTATCAAATCCATTTGAGCTTCTTATACCAAAATCATAACCACCTGTTGTTAAATCATATGGACTAGTATCATATGTTCCTGCTGCATATAACTGTCCTCGTTCGATAGCAAGCAACGGATCAACTATGCCTACAATACGTCCATCTGTTGTTAAAGAAGTACCGGGAGGTAACTTTCCATCACCGTCGGCTATATAGTATTCTAAAGTCTGACCTGCTGCAATATCTGTATCTATTGCTTCTAATTGAAAGTCTATCGGAGAGCTGTCAAGAATGTAATATGTATTATTATTACCAACAGGAAGATCGCCACCTATTGTTTGCCAGACTGGTTCATCAGCGCCACTTACTGTAATTTTAAAAGTTCTATCTTGAATAGCATTATCTAATGTTGCTCTTAAAACAAATTTATATTCTGTAAGTCTTGCAACTTCATATGGTGTGCCAATAATATTTAACCCACTTATACGCATGCCGGGAGGCAAATTGCCGCTAATTTTGCTTACAGTAGCTCTTGAAAGTACTGGAAGAGGCAATCTAACTGTAACAGTTTCTTCTAAATTTGCAAGTGTGTAATTATTACCGATGGTCCATAGATCTGCCATTTTTTATCCTCATATAGCATATTTATCGCTAAGAGATATAGCCAAGATCTACTTCTAAGTCAAGTCGTTCAGGATCAATGTCTCCAAAGTCTACATCAATGTTTTGTACTATAAATTGTATAGCACTAGTGTATTCAGTTCTAAAGTTCCCAAAATCAAATCCTGAAAAATATTCGCCAAAGTCTCTTAAGTCATATCCCCAAACATTACCTTCTACTGATCCTATGTAAGTGTTTGCGTAAAGAGTATTAATGTTCAAAATATTGTTATTATTGGCATTAAGATTTGCACTTAGAGTAGGACTATTATCTCTCGATACAATATTAGTTGAATCTAAATCAACTGTGAGAGTTTGACCACTTACACTAGTTGTTATTGCGTTACCACCATTTATGGTCATACTTTGACCATTTGCTACGGTTAAAGATCCATTATCGCTAACAATAAGTAGTTCATCTAAAGAATCAGGAACATCTAAAGTAACAGTAGTTGCACCTTCGGTAATATTTATATTAGTGCCTGATACAACTTTCTTAAAACCATGCACTCCGTCAGTCTTACCAGCATAAAGTCCTACTCCTACTGAGCCAACATTTTCAATTACAGTTTCTTCTATAAGACGTAGATCGAGTTCTTCAAAGTTGTTATTAATTTTTATAAAAGCTTCACGGAGAGCATCACCAGTTCCGTCATTTGCGATTTGTCCTGTGTTAATATATTCTATTGCCATTTAAGTCTCCGTTTATGCTATTCCTGAACCGCCTTGTAAACTGAATATTGCAAGAGCAATTCTGTCTATAGCTTCTTTAATGTTAGTAGGATCTGGATCCACCCAGGCAGAACCGTTTGCTGGGGTATAAGATATTTGTGTTCCTAGCAAATTAGAAACAGCAGAATTTGCAAAATTGATATCAGTTAAATCTGAAAGATCTAAACTAGAACCATTAGTTACCGTGATAGTGTTTGAACCACTACCTAGTGTTATGCCGCCGCTGCCTGCATTTCCTACTGCAACAATGCCATTACTTGTGCTCTGTATTGTAATATTGTTTGTAGCAGTTTGTGTTATATTATTACCAGATGTAATTGCTAAATTACTTGCTGCAACTAATGAAGGGCTATTTAATCCAGTAAAAGTACCGCTAATATTAGCTGCTGGAATAGTTGCATTTATACCGTCAACAAGTAATGTTGAGTTATCAGCAAATACACTTCCTTGTACATCTCCCGATGCTGTGACAGATAATCCTGTGACTGTAACACCACTAAAATCAACTTCTGTACTATTTGTAAAGTCTACAATACCACTTGTGCTTGTAAGTGTTAGATTATTTGTTGCTGTAATGCTTATTCCTTGAGATCCTGCAATAGTGACTGTAGTAGCATTAGGAACATTTAAAAAACCATTTGGCAAAAGTTGTATACCACTATCTGTTGAAATATCTAAACTAGAACCATTCTTTGTAAGATTACCTTTTAGTGTAGTAGCATCAACAATGTTTGCAGTAATTACGTTAGCTTCTATATTATTGTTTACAGCATCAACTAGTACAGTACTATCATCACCAAATACACTACCTTTAAGATCGCCTACAATACTTTGGCCAGTTAGTCCAGTTACAGTAGCATTTGCAAAGTCTATGTTACCAACAAATCTAATAATATCTTGATCTTCAATAATAGTACCGCTATTATCGTTTGTAATTTCAAAACTTTGTGTTCTAAGGGTTAAGAACTGTGTAGTTTCAATAAAGATACCATCTGGTGCTAAAATTGAAATATCGTTAGCTTCTATAATATCAGTTTTTAGTTTGTTAGCAATTAATTCATTATTGAAATGATCTACCATTAGTGAGCTATCGTCTGCAAATACACTACCTACTAAGTCGCCTGTGTTTGTAACTTCGACAGTAAGTGTGTCTCCTACAAGCTGACTAGCTAAAACATAATCGGGCACATCTGATAAGTCATTAAACGAACCTGAAGTAGCTACTGAAGACAAGCCTGTAACTTGATTAGATAAAATACTCGCTGAAGTATTTGTTATAAAGTTAGTATCATTAACTAGTTGACTTAATCTTGATGCTATAACTGGTTTGTTAGTTATGTCTGCCCAGTCAGGAGTGAGTACAGGCTTATTGGTAAGATCGTTATAATCACCGCTAAACAGTGTTGGCAAATTACTTAAATCATTATAATCATTAGACGTAGCAACATCTGATAAAAGGGTACCGCCTACCCTAACTGTTGTTGCATTTATACTAGGAATTGTTAATGTACCTGTTCCTGATATATCAATAACATCAATTATACTGCTACCTGATAATGTTAAATTATCACCAGTAGGTATTTCTTCTATTCTTTTGTTTGTGCTTGCATCAAAAACTAAAGGAAATCTATTTGCCATTTTATAATCCTATTTTACATATTTATCGCTTTTAGGCTTTACCTACTAATACTTCAATAACACCTTTGCCTGTGTCATCTTTGTCTTCAATAGCTTTACCTATTACACTGCCATATGTAGGATTATTATCTACACATGCATATCCCGGAACAGCACTAGTTACTAGTATATCACCTTTAGAAACCTTGCCTAACACTTTACAAGGAACACGCCCTTGTAGTGCAACGCCAGTAACATGTTCACCTTCTAGCGTACTATTCATCAAGTGTGCAGGATTAGTTGTTACTACACCAGCAACTCTACGATCACCTTTTCTGTCTGTAATTGTAACTTCAGCATCGCCACCTAACACTAGCACAGTTCCTGGTTCATAGTCTGCATCGCCTAGATAATTTTCTGCCAAGTCAGCATAACGTGCTGTTGTTGCTGTTCCTGAGAATGTATTACCATATACTGTCCCCCAACGATTTCCACTTGAACCTAAGTTTCTTGTTCCGTTACTATCTGGAATAACATTAGTATCGATATAACCATTTACACTTATAGTATCTACTGTATTAGATCCTAGATCGACGTTTCCACTAATTATTGTGTTACCGTCAACAGTAAGATTACCATTTGTTGAAATATTACCACTTGTATCAATACTTGTGCCTGTATTACCATAACCGCCTGCAATCGTTGCACTGCTTCCTATAGCCAGTGTGCCACCACCGCTAATATTACTAGTAACACCTAGTGTGCCTGTAATAGTTGTATTACCGGTACCACCATCAACTAAGAATGTATCAGCAGTGTTAGCTGCGTTTCTAATGCTTAGATCGCCTTCTGCTTTAATAGTTAAGTTACCGCTGATTGTAAGAGCATCATCTGTAGTAATTGCTGCATTAATCTTTACATCGCTTTGATCTGCAACAATAATTTCATCACCACTACATATTAAAGCAATTACTCCGTCTAATGAACTTGGAGTAGCAGTACCTGAACCTAATCCAATACCAGTACCGCCACCTACTTGGCCTTTTTCTGATGGTGCTTCAATAAATGAACTATAAATCCAACGAACTGCAAGTGATGATGTTTCTGATGTTACTAGTTGCGGATCTGGATCCGCACCTCCTGTAGCACCCCAAGTACTACCATCTTTTAGTACACTTTCGCCGGTATTATACCCTATGTTACCTATTTCAACATTACCTGAAACATCCATAGTTGGTAAAGTAGTACTAGCGCCAGATGCACTAAAGATGTTAGCACCTTGTGGTGTAGTAACATTTAGTGTATTACTGCTTACTGATAAGATAGTATTTGTAGAACTACCGCCAACAATTATTGAAGTTGCTTGTATACTACCGTTACTAGTTCTTCTAACTATACTGTTGTTTGCACTACCTGTACTAATCGGAGTTGTTCCGTAAACACCATCTTCTTGACGTACCATAGCAGAACCAATTAAACTAAAGTTTGAGTCTACTGTTTGTATACTTGCTCCGAGTGTTAATAGTCCGTCACCTACAGTTGTTCCTTGTTGGAAAGTTGCTGATGTTGTTGTACCTTGGACGACAACGTTAGTAACATAAGCAGTAAATTCGCTATTTACGGCACCTTGAACAGTACCTTCAATAGTTGTTCCTCCTTGTACTTGTGTAAGTTTTTCTCCATTGTTAACACTAACACGAGTAGTAAATGTTAGTTTTTGACCTGATATACTGGTAATTTGTGCATTGTTAAAGTCTTTGTCTTGTAATGCAAGTCCTTGGTCAACAATTGTATCAAAAATAACTGGTTCAACATCACCAGTGTCAGGAGTATCTCTTTCAGCTCTACCTAACAAATACCCAGAACTAATTTGAGATAGTTTTGTAATTCCTACTGAACGATCTTTAAGTCCAATATAGCCACTATCTTTAACATTGGTAACAGTTATTCCGGTTAATGTTTGTGCTGCATTTATACGACCATCTGTTCTTGTAGAATGTTGAATTTCAGTACTTGGGTCTATAGTCCAAGTATCGCTTGTTCTTACTAGTCCTTGATTTTGGGTTAAGAAAGAATTTACTACAACCGCTTGTTTTGTTCCTTGATAAAGTATATCACCTGCACTAACTGCAATAGTGCCTGACAGGAATATTTGTATTTCTTGTGTAAAGTTATCATCATCAAATGCTGCTAAACCTCTATCTGCCTGTCCAGCATCGTCGTTGGTTCCATACAACCCTGAGCTGTTAGCTTTAGGCTTTGCTCTTTTCATTAACAATTTACTTTGTTCAATAGATGCATTGTCTGTGACGTCAGCATTTTCAATAACTTTATTAAGTTGGAAATCAAACTCGGCAGCAGTAGCACCTAAGTTATCATCAATAACTCCTGCTGTTCTTGTAAATGTTACATCAAAGTCACTGTTTGCACTATTTTTAGCATTAATAAGTTCATCGAACGGACCTCTAAGTATTTGAGCTTCAACAGTTGACTTTCCGCCAGTACCATAAATTGTTTCAGATTCTTGGAAATCAGCAGCTGATGTTAGCTCATATGTTATAATATATACAGTATTTCCAGGTTGCCCTTCACCAATAACTGCATCTGTATCTGAAGTTACATCTTTAACAACTCCAGTAACAGTTCCGTTACTGTTTTGTATATTATCATTTACTTCTAATGTTTGTGTTCCCGGTCCGGTATCATCTGGTAATTCTGTAAATGCTTTTCGCAATCCAGAATATACAACCCAATCACCTGGTTCAACGTTACTTTTAGTAGTTTCTCTTAACTTTTCATAGTTGTCATTTTCTGTAATGATAGTGTCAACATAATCCTTTGTTGCAGCATCACTACCATTAGTTGGATCAGCAACATTAATAATTTTATTAGTACCCATCTTGAGCTCACCGCTCATTTCTGTAGTACCTGTTAATGTAACAAATCCTGGACCTAATGGAGTTACAAAATTATCAACCTTATCTCGACCTAAGCGTTTGTTTATATAAGAAACAATTGCCTTTTCAACTGGTACAGCATTATCTGACTCATCCGCCATAGTGTCATCAATTGAAAATTCATCAACTACAACACCTTTCTTAAATCCTAGTTCATTAGCATTTGTAATACCAAGTTCACCGGAAAAGTTAATCGAACCTTGTGCTTGGTCGATACTAAAGAATTGTCCTACACGGAAGAAACCGTATTGGTCAGTTGACATCCAGAACACACGTCCTTTACGTCTTTCCCAAACTTGTGCCTTTGTTGCAGAGTCACTGTCTTCATAGAAAGGTGCAAGACTTGCTTGTAGACCTCCTACTGGATTGCCTAAAATAACATTAGGATAGTTACTGGTGTTAAACCCGCCTGTACCAATTTGTGTAAAGTCATGCCCTGTTGCACGACATAGTGAAATGTTAATAGTTACTTCAGCGGTACTATTTAATGGAAGGGCTGCATATAAAATAAGGTCTTGTTCTACTGCTGCTGCTAATCCTGTTCCGCCGCTAGTAATATCGTGTACTGGAGAACTTGCAATAGTAAGATCAGCACTATTTCCACCGTTATCTGTATAATTAATAATTTGGTGTGTACGACCTTTATAACTAAAAATCATCCCGCCTGCGTAATTAGCCTCTCCGGGTTGTCTTCCTGCAATATCTCTAGTAAGACGCAGTATGTCACTTGCTTCAAGTGCAGAATTGCCATCTGCATCACCGTCGGGAAGAATAGCAATTGTAGTGTCCCCAGGTGCTAAACCTTTTCCACTTCCTGCATTAGCATAATCTATCGCTATTTCAATAACATCATATGGTAAGTTAAAAGTAGTTTGTACTTCATCGGCTGCTAGTTCAGTACCGTAGTTGTCACTACCTGCAAAACTAATTGAACGATATGTTATAGTGTCTGATTCGTCAAAGTTGATAGCAGTTGAAGGTCTATCAACAATATTGTTTTTATCTCTAACTGCTCCTATTACGTGTGTTTCACTGCTTCTATAACTTATAAGAGTTCCATTAGGTAAATCGTCTTGAATAGCATTAAAGAAATCACCATTTTCGCCTAATGGTTGACCAGTAATCTGTAATCTATAAACAGTATTATCTAATACTCCGTTACTAGGTGGACTAGCAGGGGAAATGTCGGCTTCGGATACACTGCTAATTCTATAACGTAGAGTTCCAACTGACCCGCCATGGTTAATTTCTAATATTGAATTAGGGTTAGGCGGGTATGCAGCATCATATACAAATATTGCATTTTCACCTGCAAGGTTTGATGTGTCGCCTGCGCCATCTACAAAGGTAAATGTTTTTAATGGATATGTCATGCTTTGTGCATATGTGATTTGATCTGGAATTTCGTTAGGATCAGCACCTTCAGCAACCAAACCAAAGTTACCATAACCGTTAGAACCGTTTAGTGAACGTATTTCCGAACCGTTTTTAGCATAATATGCTGCATGACAGTAGTATGTAAACATAGATACCATTTCAGAGAACGCACCATTGTTAGTAACAAGAGCATAACCTAAATCGTTAATTTGTGTAAAGTCGTTACCAAGCATAGATCTATTACCAGCAGTTTGCAGGTAAAGATTTCTGGCATATAAACCATTTAATGCTGTTGGATACGCACTATATGCCCCAGTTATTGAACCGCTAATAGTGTCAGCTGCATTAGTAGTAAATGTTCCTACAACATTGTTTACAACAATCTCTGTATTGCTTCTAATATCTATAATTGTTCCAAATGCTCCAGAATTTGCCTGTGTAATTTGCTCACCTAGTGCAGGAACATGGCTTGTACTTAATGTAATAATTTTTTCATTGAAGTCTGCTTCGTTATATCCGGCTCCTTCATTAGAGTTGTTATCAAGGTGTATCTTACACCAGCCGTTACCTTGGCTATATCTAGATATAGCATTAACTTGATAACGTCTACCTTCTACGTAAAATGGACATGGTAATTGAGGTTCACGTATAAACAACCCCTGCCCTGGTTCTGATCTTACCCAAAGTTCATAGTTGTTTACTTTACCACTCACTGCACCTTCACCGTCTGGGTCGATTGTTTCAGGAATGTAAACAGGTATGTTACCTGCATAAGCATCAACAAACATACCGCCTGCAAAAGTTTTTGCATTTATACTTTTACTAAATGAAGATCCTGTTTGAATATAAGGCGACTTAGTTAAAATTTGTCCATCAGGGTCAAGCACACACAAGAAGCCCCCGTGTCCTTGACAAGTAATGTTACGTAAGATTGTTGCATCGTTCATTAAGAAACAATCCATTTGATCGTTACGTAAAGGTGGATTATAATCTCTATCAAATGCTTTTGTAATTTTGTTAATCAAACTTACTACCGCATCATCGGCTCCAACTTCACCAGTTCCATATTGGAAATCTGGAGGAGTATATGTAGCACTCAACGGATCTTGTTCGATCAAAACAGAATCATATGCTCCGTCAAAAAGTCTATCAGCAATATCTGTAATATAATCTATAGCTTGTTTAGTAATATATTCTTGTCCGCCGAATCCATTACCGTTATATGCTGAGATATAGCTGCTTTGATATTGACCTTGTACTTCGGTACAAAATTCAGAACCACCTCTAATAAGGTCGTCTATGAGAGCATCAACAATTAGTCCAACGTCTCTTGCACATTTTGTTGCATTATATGAAAATAGTGCAGCAGGTGAAGCATCTTGATGAGTTACTACCTGAGATTCAATACTTGTGTAAGAACTATCAATATCTGCTTTAATGCCCACTAGTGTAGGATCACCGCCTGTTAGGTTTGGTTTGTCATTGTTAGCAATATTAAGTGTATTACCATCAGTGATAACACCAATTATTTGATCTAGTCTAGCGTTTATTATATCAACTTCTGCAGAAGTTACTGGAGTTCCACTAGTATCTTGTGTTTCACTATTGCCTTGTGTTACAATAACTGCATTTTCTAATAAAACATCTTCTAAAACAAGTTTTAATCTTTCAAGTGTTTCAATAGTTTCTGATCTAGTTGCTATTTCTAATCTTAATGTATCTATATCAAAAAATAGATCTCTTGTAAATTCTGCAGTTGCAAACCAGCCACCGTATAAGATTTCATAACTTAATGCATCGACTAAATTCTTAAAGTCTCTTAATCTTACTGCATCATTAATATATTTTCCTGGCGAAACCTGTTGTAAGAACGCAAGTCCTTCAGCTGCTATAAAATCTCTGTTTGCTTGTAATGTATTTTTAGCATTCTCGCCGTTTGTAGTTGAAGCTGGAATAGCGCCGTATATAATATTATTAGCTGCGGTATCAGTATCTAATTCACCGTTTTGTATAATATCAATAATTTCATCAAACGCATTATTACATCTAGATAATGCTGTTGCATTGTTAGCAACACTAGTTATGCCAGCAACTAATCTTTTTGCTTCTGTTAGTCCTGTAACCCAAATGTCTTGAATTTGACTATCTAACCAGGGACTCTTTTCTCGTTGGAATTTTAATCCGTATAGTGTTTGGTTATAAGTAGTACCTAGAACCATATCATAAGTAATTCCAGATATTATTGCTTCTAAATCATTTTTAAATGCATCATGATCATAAAGTATATCGACACTGTTATTGTTAATATAACTAATAACTTCTCTAATTATAAATTGCTTGTTTTCATTAAGGATATCGGCTGCTACTTCAAAGCCTCCTGCATTAACTACTGTACTACCAACATTAAGTGGTTTTTCAGGATCACTAAGATAGTGATAACCAAAATGCCCTTGCCATTCATTAACTTGATTATAGAATCTATATCCATTTGTGTTTAGTGTTAGTCCGTCAAACTCTCTATCTCTATAAATGTAAGTAGATGCCCATTTAGATTGTGAAACACGGTCTTTTGGTCTAATAATTACTCGTCTAAATTCGTCACCTTTTATAGAAACGTTAGCAGGAACTTTAATAGGATAGTCTTCTTCATATTGCCCTGTTTCAACAAATATTGTAACTTGTCTGCGATTAACAAAGTTACCGTACTCTAAGCCCTCACCGGCAGTAAAATCTATCGGCTTTAGCAAATGCACTTCTATAAGATCGTAATCACCGCTAGATTCTGGGTTATCGGGATCATCAGATGCAAAATAGTTTACAACACGCCCTTGTGCGCCTGATAGTTTACCAACAATAATCTTTCCTGGAATAACATCTCTGTTAGTTGCAATAGCTTGGTCTGTACTAACATTATCGCCTGGATTTACAAGTATATAATATGATTGACCAAAGTTTACAACAGTACCTGCATCTATTCCGTTTTGAATAATATTAGTAACTAAGTTAAACTTATCTCTAACACCGTTAATAGCATTTGCTTCTGCATTAGAACCTGCAATATATTGACTATCATCTGTTTGATAACGCAATCCGATGTTACCCCCTGATGCTGTTGCAAATGTACTTGTATCTACTGCATTTTCTAAATTAACATCAGTGAAGAGTTCTATTGAATCGTTTGTAATAACCTTAACATAGTAGAGATTATTATTTAATTCTGTAAGTCCTACAACATCCTTTACAATAATAATATTTTTATCTTGTAAGCCGTGCGGAACCGAAGTTGTAATTTTTGCAATCGCTGAATTTGTGATTGATGAAATCGCTGTTTGATTTAATGGTCTATTAACAAGAGCTGCTAATACCATATCTCTTGCAGTATTAATTGCATCAACTGTTTCTGTCTGTTGACGTGTTATTGCAATACGGCCACTAGCATTAGCATAGTATCTTTCTGCTGCTCTTCTCGTTAAACTGTTGGCTGTATTTTGTGCAGTACTTTCGCTTCGATTTATATCAAATGCAATAGCATCTAAAATTAATCCTAAATCTCTTTCACAAGTTTCAATATTATAGTCAAAATCCGGATATGTATAATTTAGGTAACCAGTTACTTCCCTAATAATATATTGTCTATTTTGATCAATTATTTGTCTAGCAGTACTAAACAATGGACTACCTTGTCCTACAGGAGGTGAAATTCCTGTTTCTGCACTTGTACCTTGAGAAACAACAGTTGCTAGTCCGGCGCCATTATTTATTGTAATGGTCTGCATGTACGGACCAGGTTCTGCTTCACTAGCCTTCATCATTTCTTCAGCACGTCTACATGCTGCATTAATAGAAGCATATGCATATGTAAAAGATGTACCTTCTTTTCCTTGCGGCACACCTCTCATAGAGTCATCACCTTTAGTGCTTACAAAAAGGTTGTTCTGACTTGCATATGCTGTGTTATCTACATAAAATTTTGTGGCTGCTTGTAACTCTGATGGAGTAGAAGTTAACCCTGCAAGTTCTCCTGGGCTATCGTGCAAGATCAAAGGTCCATCCATTGTGTCACCTTGACGTCTTACAATACTCTTACGTGGCATTGCTTCGTCTGATAAAAAGAACCCTTCTAAGTTATTATCAAATCCTGCATCAGTTAAAGTATGGGTATCATCTGCAGCAATTGTACCACTTACTACAATACGATTTTGATCAGCTGCTGACTGACTTTGAATTACTGCATCTGCTCTAGATGTATGAATACTTAATTGACTAGAATTATAATATCTAAGATAATATGTTGTCCCAGACACTAAGTTAGTAGCATCAACATCTTCAGCATTATATACAAATGCAGTACCATTAATTGTTCTTTCAAATCCGTGATCACTTATGACAAGTCTACCATTGTCATAATCTTCAATAGTTAAGATATATTCACTAGCATCTGCCGGCTCATCTTTAATACGTATTGGTAATTCGCCTGCAATATATCTTGCATCAGCATAACCCTTAGTTATTGCTAAGTCGTCAATAGTAACATTATTACCACTATGAACTCTATTAAATTCACTAACAGCATCTTGTGTAACACTGTTAGGACCTAGTGCAATACTAACAGGTAGAATGTTTCCTTGATCGTCGACAGTTTCTTGTCTTGCATCTAGTGGAGCACCTAGCACTGGAGCAGGGTCTTGTGATAATCTTCTAAATGCTGTAGAAAGTATAATATAACCAGCTTGATCGTAACTAATAATAACGCTATCAGTATCTTCGCCTTTTTGTGTATCACTTGCTAATTTTACAAGATCTAAATTTTGTGCTGCGTCATCTACTAAAGGTATTGTTCTTGCTTGTAAGAATTCTGGGGTGTCACCTAACGATGTAAAAGTTATTTGGCCGCCTTCGCCAAATACCGCATAAAGTTCCTCAAAGTTTTCATTTACTTTACGGAACGATTCACGAATACTATCGCCGGTGCCGTCATTACCCTCTACACCAATATCAACTTCTTGTTTTGCCATTTTTAATTTGCTCCAGTTTTTTTATAATGGTAAATTGTCCATGTTAAAATTTACACTAACGCCACATCCACATGCTGATTGTGCATTAGGATTTCTAATATCGAACATAGATCCTATAACATCTTTTTTATAATCAATTATAGAACCAAAAAGATACATTAAACTTACTGCTCCAATCACAAAATTTTCTGCTATCATTTCATCATCAGCATCAATATCTTCTTTATTTTTTACAAGTTGCCAATCATATTCAAACCCTGCACATCCGCCGCCTTTTACATTCAAACTAACTGCAAATGCGTTATTTTCGCTGCATAATTCGTTTATTCTTGTTTGAGCTGCCGGTGTTAGTGTACAAATATTCATGATTACCTCTTTATTGCTAGTATTTATCGTATGATTTTATAATCTTAATGTAAATATAGTTATGTATTTAAGAGAATTTGTAAAGCAAACAAGGCATACAAGACAGTCAAAGTTTGGCAAAACACATGCATATACAAGAAATTGTACCTATGTTTTATTTAGATGTGACAATTGCGAAGAAGAATTTGTTAGACCAAGAGGTAGTATGGATCCAAAAAGACTGAATAATAACTACTTTCATGTATGCAAGAACTGCGACAGTAAAAGATTTGCTCAAAAAAAGGGGGTTGAACGCAAACAAGTATGGAACTTGAGTGCAAGTAGTGATTTACCTATTAGTAAACTTTAGTCTTCTTTTTTCCAAATAGTCCAGGCACCGTATGCAATAGCACCGTATGCTACTAGACTTGCAATAGGTTTAAAGATCAAAAAAGCAACTCCAGCACCAATTAATATGGCACCGTCAAGTGAAGTTCTTTCGCCTAGTCTGTCAATAATCCATTTTTTCATGATGTTTTCCATTTACCTTTTTTAACGTTGGTAGTGCTTTTCATAGACTTTTCTACTTTAGGTAAGTCAGTAGATGCTTTAAGTTTTACATTGGTCATGCGTTGTTCTTTATCATGCCTGATTCCTGTTACTTTGTCTAAAGTTAATTTACCTTTATATAATGCTACCATTTTTTGTCTCCGTTATAATGTATTTATGTAAATAACTATTCCTATAGGAGGAAAATTATGTTTAATTGGTTAAAGAAAATTTTAGGAATTGGACCTTCAGTACCAGCGGCTATAGAAGCTGCGATACCAACACCAGAAGAGAAACCAGCCCCTAAAGTAGTAAAGAAAACAACCACAAAAAAGCCAGCAACAAAAAAGTCTGGCAAAGCAGACCTAAGCGGTATGTCAAAGAATGAATTACTTGCTCATGCTAAGGCAAAC
>Ga0181581_10001796_pt1 | contig 16708 bp, 17 predicted proteins | sample 071ome_22_FD_132433 | JGI IMG/M metagenome (GOLD analysis project Ga0181581, IMG submission 132433) | Coastal salt marsh microbial communities from the Groves Creek Marsh, Skidaway Island, Georgia - 071404AT metaG (megahit assembly) | ecosystem: Environmental > Aquatic > Marine > Intertidal... | reverse complement strand
CAATAGGATGGCAATCACAAGCGAACCCTGTGACCACTGAGCAATCATGAGTGAAAACCCATTGCCGATACCACTAGTGACGATCGCATTGTTAATCACACCAATCGAGACCATTAATACAGCCGTCAAGATCCCGCCTCGCATACCGAGCAAACAGGCCTCGATGATTCGCTTCACGTTCATGACATTGGTTTGCATGTCAGTTGCACCGGTATAGCGACCGATGAGCCAAGCTATCCAAGACACCACAATAAGCACTGCGATTGCCGTTGATGCAGCAAATGACGGTGTCACACCAGCCATCAAGAAATAAATCATCACGGTCAGTGGAATCACAAACGTCATCGCACCAGCGATAATCTTGGCTCGATTGACCGTCATATCGATGCCCTCACCCACTCGATGCTTCACGGCTTCGATGCGAACCACAAATGCAACCGAGAGGAAATAGAGGAATGCTGGAATCACTGAAACGGCAACAATGGTTGAGTACGGGATTGATGTATAACTCGCCATCACAAAGGCTCCCGCGCCCATAATTGGAGGCATCAATTGACCACCTGTCGATGCTGCCGCCTCAATCCCGGCAGCAAAACGACCCCGAAAGCCACTCGATTTCATTAGTGGGATCGTGATCACTCCGGTTGATGCCGTATTGGCAACAGCTGAACCACTGATTGTTCCAGTCAGCGCTGACGATAAGACTGCGACGAAGGCAGCCCCACCACGCACTCGGCCGGCAACGATCTTTGATAACTCGATGACAAAATCACTCGCTCCCGAGATCACCAAGAATCCACCAAAGATCATAAAGAGTGTGATATTCGACGATGAGATATTCGCAAGAATGCCGAAAAGACCCTCATCGTTATAGATCGTTCGAAACATCACATCATCAAGCGGAAGACTTGCTGCACGGAACACGCCAGGTAATGACTCGCCAAGAAACAGGATGTAAGAAATGGAAATGAGGATCAGAATTGGGATAACCCAACCCGAGACACGTCGCGAGAAATCTATAGCAGCGACAATCAAGACAAATCCGGCAAACCAATCCCAAGCATTAAACTGCCAAGACTGACCTGTCACGGCTAGGGTATCGGCATAGATTCGGGATTCGGAGGCAATAACCCAGCAAGCTGCCCAAGCGACCAGAATTCCGTAAGATAAGTCAAAAGCAAGTGACTGCCGCCCAAATAAGCGTGCGGGGAAAATGACGCTGGCCAAAATCGCGAATCCAGAGAAATGGATTGCGTTTTGCCAAAGCACAGACTCATTAATCAGCAGATTAGTGGCGATATGCCAAACAGCAAATACAACCGCGAACGCTACGAACATCCATTGCAGCAATGATTTTGGCGCATCGCTTTGCTCTAAAGAGAGCCAATCATCGCGCGTTACCTGCGTAACAGATGCCGTCGTATCAACTGAGTTTGAATTCATAAAAGATGAACCTCAGGGCTGGAAAACCAGCCCCAAGATCACGCATTACTTCGCAAGCAAGTGTGACGGAATCGTCAAACCGACTTCTTTGTAATACTTCGCCGCACCTGGATGTAGCGGAACTGGTAAACCAGCCATGGCTTTTTCGATAGCCATTGCTTTTGTTGCTGGATGAATAGCCTGCAGGAATGGAAGGTTTTCATACATTGTTTTGGTCAGCAGATAGACGTGATTTTCGTCAACGCTGTCATTAACAGCCAAGAAGTTTGGCTGGGCAACAGTATTGATGTCTTTGGTCTGGCCAGGATATGTACCTGCCTTGATTGTGTACGGAGTCCACAGCATACGACCGCCATCAAGCTTCTTCGCTTCATCAGCTGTCACATCCAGAATTGTGAACTTGCCTTCGTTACCCGCCATCAGCTTTGTGATCGCGCCCGTTGGTGGTCCAGAAGGAATACCTGCTGCAACGATCTGGCCGTTTGCTAACGCATCAGCTGTTGGACCGTAGCCGCCGTAGACCAATGAAAAATCGTTTTCAATGTCGATACCAAGACCCGACATCAACACCTTGTTCGAACCGAGAGTTCCTGAGTTTTTAGCACCCATGCCCGCGCCCTGGCCTTTAAGAGCAACCATGTCAGAGACGGTTCCACTTTTCACAGCCGAATTTGCAACGACGAATTGCTCAACGTTTTGCCATAGCATCGTCACAGAACGGAGATTCTTCTGTGGCTCAGAAATTGGACCAGTACCTGTCGCTGCATAGGAACCGTAGAGCCCCTGAAGAATTGCGAAATCAGCGGTACCAGCACCCATTGCTTGAACGTTTGCGCCAGAACCCGCTGAGTTAACAGCTGTAAGGCTGAATTTCTGTTTCGGTAGCAACTTCACCTTCGACAGCGTGGCAATCGCCGTGCCGACTGGGTGGTACGTTCCGCCTGTTGAGGCAGTATTTAATACATAGTCTTTCGCGTCAGCGACAGCCATGCCCGACATAGTTAATGAACCAGCCAGCAGACTCGCTGACAAGGTGAGTAGTGAACGACGTTTCATCTTTAAAGGACTCCGTACTAATTTTTCTTTATATGTGTATTGGTCGTCCTGACCTTATGCATTGATGGATCGGATTGCTCCACCATCAACTCGGATCTGACTTCCTGTGATGTAGCCCGCTTGCTCACTGGCTAAAAACGTCAGTACAGAACCGAACTCCCAGGGTTGTCCATAACGCCCGGCCGGAATTGTCGCTATCGAATTCGCACGCGCCTGCTCCTCAGAAATACCGAGGCCCTTTGCAGTCGCCGCGTCAATCGCCTGAGTCCGTGGGGTCTCAACGCGTCCCGGCAACACCATATTACAGGTTACGCCGTAAGATGCGACTTGTTCAGCCAATGTTTTCACGTATCCACCGACTGCAGAACGTAATGTGTTTGAAACGGCGAGCTTGGGAATGGGAACAACAATCCCCGAAGAACCGACTACCAGGATCCGCCCGAACCCTGCATCTTTCATTCGAGCGACTGCCGTATCCATGATCTCAATGAGCCCAACGACCATGGCATCAAACTCTTTAGTCCACACGTCTGAAGCAATTCCAGGAGCCATTCCCGGAGCTGGACCGCCTGAATTTGCGACCAACACGTCGATGCGAGGGAGACTTTCGATCAGTTGGCACAGTGATTGACGAGATTGAGCGTCAAACAGATCACATACAGCGGTCTCTGCTGATCCACCGTCATCAGTAATGCGCTTCTTCACATCATCCAAGACGTCTTTCCGACGAGCGACGAGAACGACATGCGCACCCTCTTTTGCCAATTGAAGCGCTGTTGCTTCACCCAATCCTTGAGAGGCACCCATAACAACCGCGGTACGCCCTTTTAATCCTAAATCCACTTGCAATCCTTATTGTTGGTATGTGTCCAATACGTACTCAGCGAATGCAAAACTTGCTGTAAACGCCGGACTGATCGCGTTCAGAATATGAATCGCACGTTCGTCCGGCACAACGACAAAGTCATTCACCAAGTGCTGTGTCTTTGAATCGAATATTTGCGAACGAATACCAACTTTTGCAAGGCTACGCTCAAGATTCTGCGGCTCCACACCTGTGATAATTTTCGATAACTCGTCGCAAACGCCGTCGAGGCGCATCAGTTTCATTTCACGTATCGAAAGTGTCCGAAGGCCGTTGGTATTATTTAAAAATTTCCATAGAAGTGAAGCGCTTAGAGAAACCCCATCGCGCAACGTGACACCTTGGAGACCCTGGTAATTCTCCCGTCCAATCACTGGTGTGGAACTGGGCCCAAAGTAGACATCACCCATCTGATTATGCGCGGTGTGCACACCCAAAAAAGGGAGATTCAAATCAGGAACCGGATAGACCAAACGCCGCATCGCGAATTCTGGATCTTTGTGTTTCCAATACTTCCCCTTAAAAGGCTGAAAACTGTATTGCGTTTCCAAACCGGCTCGCGCTGCCACCTGATCTGCAAACAGTCCGGCTGCGTTGATGACTGTCCCCGCTTCGAACGTACCCATTAATGTTTGTACGGTGCCTCGACGAGAGCCAATAGCCATCGCTTGAGTGCCGTAATGAATTGTCCCACCATCTGAAACCACATCCTTACGGACACGTTCGGCAACTTCTTTCGGATTCACAACCGAAGTGATCGGGATATAAAGTGCTTGATCGAACTGAGGGTTCACTCGCGGTTCAAGCTCAAGAGCCTCCTGCCCTGTCACTTTATGTATTTCCACACCGTTAGCCAAACCACGGTTCAACAACACATCCATAGAATCTAAAGATGATTCAGTTGGTGGCACCAGTAGCTTTCCGCAACGATCATTCCATAACCGATGCGCTTCAACATATTCGAGCATTTTCTGAGAGCCAGACACACACAGCTTGGCTCGCAAACTACCTTCTGCGTAATAAATACCGGAATGAACGACGCCTGAGTTACGCCCCGTTCCATGTGCGACTGAGGTTGCTTCTTTTTCAAGAACCACCACCTTTGCTTTTGGATGCCTTAGGAGCCACTCGCGGGCTAGAGTCAACCCAATGATCCCGCCACCGATAATCAAACAATCACACGTCTTCATATCAGACTCATCCAATTCATTCTTTCAGCAAACCACAAAACCAAAGGTACCGTTGCGATAGCGAGTACCGTTTGAATCGCGACAATTCCAGCCATGAGCGGTGCATCTCCACCCAACTGTCGCGCTAATATGAAACTTGATGGTGCCGTTGAAACACACATCAATAACAAACCGACTAATAGCCACTCAGGAGTGAGACCAAACCAAATCGCCAAACCAATAAACAAAAATGGTTTTATTATCAATTGTATGATCATCGCGAGTAGCGCAAGACTCATACCGCCACGAAGCGCATTCCATTGCAAACCAGCGCCTAAACAAAGAACACCCATGGGCAATGCGGCCTGCCCTACCAAATCGAGGCCGGTGATAGGAAATATATATGGGATACCAATGATTCTTCCTAACCCACCCAGTAAGCACGCCATGATCAGCGGATTCTTCACGATTTCCCGGAAAACACGACGTGACAATGTTCCTGCGTGTCCAGCTGTCATTACAACTACGCAACTAATGTTCAACACGACGATAAAAATTGCAGCGGCAATTCCCAAATGAGGCAAAAGCACGGGATCAAGCCCCACAATCAAGGCCATTGAGATGAATGTATTAAAACGAACCGAGCCTTGATATAGAGACGTAAAACTCGAGTAGTTACTACCAAGAAGTTTAAGTTTCCAAGCCATGATTAGGAATATTGAAATTAGTCCTAGGGTCCCGTACATCGAGCCACTCAGAGCAATCCATGGGATTTCTAGTCTAGGGGCTTTTATAATCACCGCAGCCAGCAAACTCGGCATCAGAACCCAATATGAGATCTTCTCGAGACCGCGCCAAACGGCGTCATCAATGCCTGCGTAACGCTTCAATCCAAACCCTAAAGCGAGAATCCAGGCAATCGGAAGCACCGCATCTGCAATCAAACCCACCATCTAGCGCGCAATCTCTTGCCGGATCGCTTGGCGCATCCGATAGGTAAAAAGAGCAATCAATGCTGTGAGGAGAATCGCGCCACCAATAAAATCATTCTCGCGAGGAGCTTCTGAGACCAAAACCCAGACAATGACCGGGCCAATCAGGGTTTCCAATAACAGATAAAGACCAACTTCAGGTGCTGGTAAATACTTGGGTGCAATCGTAATCAGCGCGAAGGACACAGGCACCGTGAAGCAGGCATTAAACAGTACGAGCCACAACGTGCCTTCAGGAATTGCTACCGAAGGCACCACGAACCAGAGGGCAATTGCCACCAGCAAACTTGCTGCACCATAAATGGGCCAAATCGTGTCGCCGGGATGATGTCGAGTGAGACTGATACCAAGACCTGTCAGACCAGGCACCATCAACGCTGCAAGCCATCCTTCGACCGGGGTGTCCATCGGAATTGCTGAGCCGGCAATTGATGCGCCCACAATCGCCAAGGCGATCGCAAGCCACAAAGCAACATCCGTTTGTTCACGGAACATGACCCAGCTCGCAACAGCTGACGCGAGAGGTGTCATCGAAACGAAAACGAGCATTGTTGGGGCGCCGAGATAGGCAACACCAAACACAAACGCCATCGATGATGTGCCAAATGACAGCAAAATACCGAGCGACAACCAACTCGGCGTACTCAGTTGGATAACGAATTCTCGTGGCGAGCGGATGAGCGCAAAGCACCAAATCACCGCGCAAATTCCCAAACCTCTCCAAAAGGAAATCACATAAGGATCGCCATCGATTAGGCGCAAAACACCGGAATCAGGTGATAACACCAAAACCCCAATGATCATTAACAGTGTGCCGTACGCATATGTCGATAGTGTTTTCATGGAATTAAAATCAATCCTGCCGCTGCAGTGAGAGCTACCGCTGTAAATCGCGACAGCCATTTCGAACTCTCACCGTCTTCGAGTGTGGTTTGCAACCATCGCCCTCCGAAAGCGTACAGTCCGATCGCTGCCACCTCGATGAGTAAAAATGTACCACCCATGACAGCCACCTGCGGAGCAACTGGTTCAAACGGGTCAATAAACTGGGGGAAAAACGCATAGAAAATCAGAATAAGCTTTGGATTCGTGAAGGCAACTAGAGCCTCTGAACGGGCCATCATCCATAAAGTCTTTTTGCCTTCAACAGGAGAACGAGCCTTAACAACAGCACGCAATGATTGCCAAGCCATCCAGAGAAGATAGGCAGCACCAACGATGCGTAGCCACTGAAATGCATCTGCACTCAATGCCAAAAGTGCTTCAAGCCCTAGCGCTAATAGAATTAGCATAACAACCATTGCGGGCAGTCGAGCAAGCCCGGCTAAGGTCGCAAGACGCGCTGTCGTTCGGGTACCGTGTACGAGTGCGAGCAAATTATTTGGTCCGGGAAAGAAATTCATCCCGATACAGGCCGGTAGAAAAATCCACCATTGAGCCGCATTCATATGGTACCTCTATTCATCAGACGCGGGAGTGTACATCGGATGATTCAACGACGTTGGCAATTGTTTTTCATTTTCTTATTTTCCTTCCAAGCGACAGCGGAGGCAGGGTCGATCAGTCTAAAGGACGCATTGGAAACGCGTGGTACTGTCATCATGTTCCGCCATGCACTCGCCCCAGGATTTGGAGATCCTACGAACTTTCAGGTCACCGACTGCAGCACACAGCGTAATCTTGATGCGCGTGGTCGTGAGCAATCGAGGGCCATCGGCTTACAATTTAAAGAGCTCGGCTTCTCCACTGCTGCAGTGTATTCAAGTCCATGGTGCCGTTGCCTTGAAACCGCACAACTGATGGATATCGGACCGGTCACTGCTTTTAATGGCTTGGGTTCATTTTTCGAAGGCCATGTCAATCGCGGTCAAACACTGAAACAGTTGAACAATCAATTGGCCGTAATAGCCAGTGCAAAAGAGAAACCCGTGGTCATGGTGACGCATCAAGTCGTTATCAGCGCAGTGACGGGATTGGGTACTTCCTCGGGCGAGGCAATCTTGTATGATCCGAAGAATGATCGATCGAGACGGATACAACTGAGCACCAATGACTGAACAGATCCACACAGACACCTTGATTATAGGAGCCGGAAGTGCTGGCTGTGTCTTAGCCAATCGCTTGTCGAAAAATCCTGACCAGCAAGTTGTATTGGTTGAAGCCGGCGGCAAGGATTCATGGCATTGGATCCATATTCCTGTGGGCTACTTATACACAATGGGAAACCCGAAAACAGACTGGTGCTACAAGACCACACCTCAACCAGGACTCAATGGGCGCAGCCTCGCCTACCCGCGGGGTCGTGTTCTGGGCGGTTGTTCGAGCATCAATGGCATGATTTATATGCGTGGCCAAGAGGCTGACTATGAATCATGGGGCAACGATTGGTCTTGGAAAGATGTACTTCCCTACTATAAGCGTTCTGAAAACTATCACCGCGGTAGTGACGCCTACCACTCCGATGAAGGTGAACTTCTCGTCCAAGAACAACGTCTCAAATGGGATATTCTCGAGACATTCAAACAAGTCTGTGAAGATTCCGGATTCACGGATCGACCCGATTTTAACCAGGGCGATAATAGTGGCGTTGGCTATTTTGAAGTGAATCAAAGAAAAGGTGTCCGCTTTTCATCGGCTCGCGCATTCCTTCACCCAATCATGCACCGGCCGAACCTTAAGGTGTTGACGAAAACACTCAGTGAACAACTGATCTTCGATGGTGAGCGATGCATCGGTATGGATGGCACACATCGCGGAAAACTGATCTCGATTCGTGCCAATCGAGTGATCTTGGCTGCAGGAGCGATCGGATCGCCCGCTCTTCTTGAGCGCTCAGGAATTGGTTCTGAAAATGTTTTAAAACCGCTTGGTATTAAATTGAAGGCAGATCTTCCTGGAGTTGGGGAGAATCTCCAAGATCATCTACAAGTCCGCTTGCAATATCGACTGGAACACGGTGATACGTTAAACCAACGTGCGAACTCATGGATTGGTCGAATAAAAATGGGGTTGCAGTACGCCTATAACCAGTCTGGCCCGTTATCAATGGCGCCAAGTCAACTCGGTGCATTCTTTAAATCTGACGACGCTGTTGATCGTGCTGATCTGGAATTTCATATCCAACCCATGAGTGCAGACAAATTGGGTACCGAGTTACATCCATTTCCTGGCATGACGGCGAGCGTTTGCCAGTTGCGCCCAAAAAGCCGTGGCAACACGCACATCAGCGGAACCAAGGCAAGCGATGCGCCAACCATTGATCCACGCTATCTCTCTGATGCGTACGACCGAGAGGTGGTATGCAAAGCCATCGAGAAAACACGTACGCTAATGGATCACCCGCTACTCGATGAGTTCACTCCAACTGAGCACAAGCCTGGACGCACACAAAAGACGTCCGAAGACCTTATTCAAGCTGCTGGCGAGGTCGCAACCACGATATTCCATCCAGTTGGTACTGCGAAAATGGGGCCTGATTCAGATCCTATGGCCGTTGTTTCCGACAAACTTAAAGTCCATGGGGTAAGCAATCTTTACATCGCAGACGCATCAATCATGCCAACAATCACAAGCGGCAATACGCATGCACCTGCTGTAATGATCGCTGAACGACTCGCCGAATGGCTCGATCACTGATCGCGTTGCTTACCGATAAAATCATCTAACCATCGATTGCCTTTAAGCTCTTGAATCCGCTCGACCTCAGCTTTGAGATCATCAATCAATGGCTCTAGCTCAGACTCATGGAAATCAGCAAACTCAACCATATTGCAAAGCTGTATATGCATATTGACCAGCATGTAATACGCGTTATTTTCAACCATTAGTGCCCGCGCACGATCGGGTGATGCGAGCATCAATTGATTTGTGATCTTGGCAAATGCTTCAAAATCGAAGATTGTATTACGCATCAATGTCTCCATAACGATTTAAGAACAACCAAACGAGGTATGTATGGCCAGCGCCCCATTTCATCTAGCATTCCCTGTCTCAAATCTTGAGGCAACCAAAGACTTTTTTATTAACGTACTTGGTTGTGGAACGGGACGCACATCTGAACGCTGGATCGACTTTGATTTCTTCGGACATCAAGTCGTTGCGCACCTAGCTGAGGAAGACCAAACGCCTGCCCCAACAAACCCTGTTGATGGTAAGCAAGTCCCTGCAAGTCATTTCGGCGTGATTCTCGAATGGGATGAATGGCACCAGCTAGCGGACAAGCTTAAGGCTGCAAATATCGAATTCCTAATCGAGCCTAATATCCGTTTCGAAGGCGAAGTGGGCGAGCAGGCAACCATGTTTTTTACAGAGCCTTCAGGTAATGCGCTGGAGTTCAAATCCTTCAAAGATATGTCGCAAATTTTTGCCACCTAACCTTTGATTTGTGCACTGCGAGTGCACTAAGTTAATAAGCGACACCGATAACAATAACGAGGATGGTGTATGAAGACAGAGACTCTGGCCGCAGAGGCTGTTTTGTTGGCCGTTGAAGACAGTGTCGTCAATGGTCACTCACAGGGTATTCATTTTGATTCTTGGGACCACGTGTTTTCAGATGGTGGTCCATTGTTTGACGCACTGATTGACTATGAGGCATATGAACCGTTCACCGGCTGTGATTTACCCACCCGCGAGCAAGTGCAACTAGTCTACGAAACCTACCGTTCAAGGCTCCACATTTTAAGCTGGATGCCTCCAACCCAAGCTTATTTACAAGCGATACAAATTGATCAATTCTTTCCGACTGGACAAGCCGCATTCGCGGTTCGCCCAGCATCGATCGATGCTCTGAAAACGCTCCTAAAAAGCGAATTTGTGCTTTAAGCGTTTGGTTCAGCCAAGAGATCATTGATGTCCTCAAGCATCGCATCAGCGCCCTGATGGCGCACTGCGATCGGGAAGGCCTCTCCATTATGGATTAACAACACGCTCGGATATCCCTCGACCTGTAATCGCTCTGCCAATTGCCGTTGTTCTTCATGCACAGCTCGAACGTCATCAGATGCCAAGGCTTCAGCGAAACTATCGCGATTAAACCCAAACTCTTCAGCTAAATCACAAAGCACATCAAAATCCCACACATTGCAAGCTTCCATATAGTAAGCGTCTTGAATACGCTCACCGAAAGCTTCTCCACGCCCCGCAAGCCTTTCGGCAGCAATTACTGCTCGACAACTAATAAACGTTGTTCGCGGTGGCGGTGGCGTCTGGTCCCAATAGGCATAATTAAAGGTAACACCACAAGTTGATTCAATCCGATCCCAAGTACGCTTTAGATAATCCACCATCTCATCAGGCATCGAGACGTCGGAGTCGGCCGCCAACCCCCCAAGTAGAGAGACCACTGGCAAGCCTTCGGGGAGATTCCCCTTCAGAGATTTCCAAGTTGGACGAAATCCATAACACCAACTACACATCGGATCATGAACATAAATAAGGACACTATCTGGAGCGTCTGTTTCAGGTGTCGTCACGAATTACTTCCATTGCATTACGAAGAGAATCAAGCCCTGCGGGAAAGCCACAATACACTGCAATCTGCATACAAACATCCCGAATTTCTTCAGGACTGACACCATTGTTCAAAGCACCTCTCACGTGACCTTTAAATTCATGTGGACGATTGAGCGCTGCAATCATGCCTAAATTAATCAACGAACGGTCTCGATCTGAAAGCGCGTCTCTATTCCAAATTTCATCCCATGCGACTCGCGTTACAAAATCCTGCATCGGCATGGTGAGTTCATCGGCCTGAGACAAAGCACGGTCGACAAACGCGTCACCCATGACCTTGCGTCGCTTTGCGAGCCCCTTTTCAAAACTACCCTGGCTCATAGCTTTATTCCAATACAGCCGTATTTTGTTTCAAGGAATTCTTCAATGCCATGAGGTCCGCCTTCACGCCCGAGGCCTGATTCTTTCACGCCGCCGAACGGTGCCACTTCAGTTGAAATGATTCCGGTATTCACGCCAATAATCCCGTAATCCAGGGCCTCATAGACACGGAAGGTGCGCGATAAATCTTCTGTGTAGAAATATGCAGCTAATCCATACGGTGTGTCATTGGCCAAAGCAATCGCTTCTTCTTCGCGATCAAAGCGGTAAATTGGTGCGACTGGACCAAAGGTTTCTTCTGAGGCCATCCGCATGTTTTTTGTAACACCGACCAAGACGGTTGGGCTGTAAAACAGAGGACCTGCATCATGCGGAGTCCCTCCGCATACGGCAGTTGCCCCTTTGGCGAGCGCATCTTCAACATGAGCCTCGACTTTCGCTTTACCATCTGCGTTGATCAAAGGACCAATTTCTGAGCCTTCAGTTTTACCATCAGCGACTTTCATTGCTTTGACTCGGGCTGTGAAGGCTTCGACAAAGCGGTCATGGATTCCACTCTGGACCAAAATACGGTTTGCGCAGACACATGTTTGCCCCGCATTTCGGAACTTACAGAGCATGGCACCATCTACAGCCGCTTCAAGATCCGCATCGTCGAACACGATAAACGGTGCATTACCACCGAGCTCCAACGAGAGCTTTTTCACACTGTCAGCGCATTGACGATATAAGATTTTCCCGACCTGAGTTGAACCGGTGAATGTCACCTTCCGTACGCGACTGTCTCCAGTCAGCACCTGACCGATCGCTGGTGCATCCATCCCGGTCACACAATTAATTACGCCCGCAGGCATCCCTGCTTGATTGGCCAGTTCACAGACGGCTAATGCGGTGAGCGGCGTATCTTCAGATGGCTTAATCACGACCGTACAACCTGCCGCAAGTGCTGGGGATACTTTCCGTGTGATCATTGCTAGTGGGAAGTTCCATGGGGTAATCGCTGCAACGACGCCGACAGGTTGCTTGATTGCGAGAATCCGCTTGTCTGCCATATGTGGAGCGATCACATCACCGTAGATCCGCCGGCCTTCTTCAGCGAACCAATCAACAAAACTGGCACCATAAGCAACTTCACCACGGGCTTCGGCGAGCGGTTTACCCATTTCTTCGGTAATCAGTGCAGCCAATGCCTCAGTATGTTCTGTAATCAGATTGAACCATCGACGCAGGATCGTGGCACGCTCTTTCGCGGTTAATGCCGCCCATGAAGGAAAAGCTGCTTCAGCAGCATCGATGGCTGTTTGACAGTCAGCAGCTGAGAGGTCAGCAACCGTTTCAACGACTTCACCTGTTGCTGGATTGATGACATCGAAGGTCGCGCCAGATGAAGCGCCCACCCACTGTCCATTGATTAGCGATAATGGTTGATATAACGACATGTCTTACTCACTCAAAACACACAATTTGACGAACCGCCTGACCCGCGGCCAGCCGTTCCATCGCGGTATTAATCTCTGTCAACTCAAGCGTATGCGAAATCATGCGCTCAACGGGTAGTAAACCCTTTTTATGCAAGGCAATGAAATTTGGAATATCACGGGATGGAACACAAGAGCCAACATAGGACCCCATTAATGCACGTTCCTCAGTCACTAATCGAGCCGCTGCGACTGATAATCGATCGGATGGATTGGGTAACGCAGCCGTGACGGTCCGGCCCCCACGCCGAGTGACCTCGATTGCCAAATCGAGCGCTGGCATCACACCTGCAAACTCAGCCGCTAAATGAACGCCACCTGATGATAATGCTTTGACTTGCGCAACAGCATCTGGGTCTCTCGCATTAACGAAATGATCCGCACCCAATTCTCGAGCGAGATCTTCCCTATCCGGATTGGCATCAACGGCAATAATTTGACTTGCACCACCTGCATGCGCACCCAGCAACGCAGATAAGCCAACACCACCTAAACCGATGATGGCAACCTTCTCGCCTGCATGCATCCGTGCGGTGTTGAGAACTGCCCCACATCCGGTGAGTACGGCACAACCAAATACTGCTTGAACGGTCGGTTCTAAGTCTGAATCGATTGGAACAAGGCTACGCCGATGGCTGACTGCGTAATCTGAAAAACAGGATATTCCAAGATGGTGATTAACAGACTCACCATTGACCGAAATCCGCTTTGCACCAGAAAGCAAACTGCCATTTGAGTTATGTTCAAGGCCAGACTCACACAATGCAGGACGGCCTTCGGCACAGCAATCGCAATGCCCACAACTTGGCACAAATACCATGGATACCCTTTGACCAGGTTTTAAATCGCTCGATCCAGGTCCTGTTTTCACAACTTCACCAACTGCTTCATGGCCAAGAGCGACGGGCGTTGGGCGTGGGCGATCACCATTGATTACTGATAAATCAGAATGGCAAACCCCTGCTGCCAGAATCTTTACAAGAACTTCATCAGGACCGGGGGCTGCAAGCTCTGCTTCAACGATTTGTAAGGGGTTAGTTTGTGTAAAAGGCCGATCGAACCCCATGCGCGGCAATAACGAAATACGTGTTTTCAAGGGATATCTCCAACATTTTTATTGTAATCACCGTCCATGGTAGCGCTTACATTAGGGAAGCGGTCTGGAATAATCAAGCAGTCTTGATGCGGCCAATTCGATCAACTGCATCGGAGGCGATGACATCGGAGCCTCGTTCGGCAAGTGCCTTTAGAAACGCGTTTGCATGAAGCCATACGCCAGTGACTGCGGGCCGTTGAGATCCTTGCGCCCATAGACTCGCAATTATCCCGGCGAGTACGTCACCAGACCCCGCTGTACCAAGCGCCGCGTTGGCAACTGGATTGAGCCACGGTGGTTGCCCCGAAATGAGGGTGCCTGCACCTTTTAGGACCCAAGTCGCATCGTATAGCGCTTCTAACGCATGGAGCATGGAAAACCGATCAGTCATCGGCAATCCAGTCAAACGCTTTGCCTCCAGAGGGTGCGGTGTACCGATCCATGGAGACTGCCGGTTCGACAGCTTATGTTGTGATAACCAATTCAAGGCATCTGCATCCACAACCAAGGGGATATCGAGATCCCAAAGCGCAGCGATCACGTCACCTGCATCATTGCCAAGTCCAGGTCCTACAACAACAGACTGGCATCGAGAAGCACAGTCAACGATTGAACCGATATCCCAAGGGATACGAATCAATTCAGGGACATCAAACTGTGGAGCATCTGTTGCCCAAAACACTTTCCCGGCACCTGTTCTCAGCGCTGCCAATCCAGACAATTGCCCAGCACCCTCCATACCGTGTCTGCCACCGACAACTAACACACTGCCTCGGATTCCTTTGTGCGCGGTGTCTTTCTGACGTGGTAGATCAATCACCGCATCAGTGACTAAACGCGTATGCAATGGCTCGGATTGGACATCCCAAGGCTCAAGCTTCTCAAGGTGGACTAATCCCGCATAGGCCGGGCCTTCACCCGTCAAATTACCTGTTTTCTCTGCAAGGAATGTGACTGTAACGTCAGCACACACTACCGGATCAAAGGCTTCACCGGTCGATGCGTTCAGACCCGATGGCACATCTAAAGACATCACCCGGGCGCCAGATGATCGACTATTATTGATCCAAGTAATCGCGTCAGCGATGGAACCCTCCGGCGGCCGATCACATCCTGTACCGAGAATTCCATCAATGGTCCAATGCCATTGATTAGTATCAGGCAGTCGGTCGAGAACTAACCCGCCAAGATCCTCGTAGAAATGACGGGCCTTCAACGCATCGCCTTTTGAACTCGCCAACGATACAACTGTTACAGGTATTCCTGACAGCATCAGAAACGCAGCAACACCGTAGGCATCACCACCATTATTGCCTGCCCCTGCAACACAGATCACCGATATCGGGTTCTCAACCATCAGCCGGTCAAAGGCGGATCGTGCCGCACGCATCATCAGGCAGTACCCTGAAATACCAGACTCAGTAATCCGGCGATCCAGTGATCGTGAGGCGTTTGAATCCAATGTGCCTGACATCAAGCCAGCTTCCTTCCGATGTAAACAGTCAATGCGACAAGCGATGCAAAAATCCATACATCCAGTGTCACGACTTCTCCGATCAAGATACTGCCCCATAAGAGGGCTAGAAAGAGTTGAAGGAGTTGTACTTGACCCACCTCAGCAATACCACCGAGTGCAAGGCCCGTGTTCCAAGCAAAAAAGCCAAAGAACATCGAGAATAGTCCGAGAGCTAACAATGCGAGCAGAGAGCTTTCAGGGCGTACCCAAAAAAAGTCTGGCCAGACCACCACGGTTGCAATGACAGAAATCGGTGATAACAAGACAAGCGACCAGCAGATGACCCATGGACCCGGTCGTCGTTTCGCAAGATCGCCTGCAATCACATAGCCCGATGATGCCATCAGTGCCGCTAATACAAGCCAAAGATCAGCCCAACTTGCAGAACCACCTTGTTCCCTTAAAGTGAATGTGATGACAAGGCTCGCGCCAGCCAAAGCACAGACCCAAAATCCAAGCCGTGCGCGGTAACCATGCACCATCACTGACAAGCCTGCCGTCACCAGCGGCAAAATGCCAAGCACAACGGCACCGTGGTAGGACGGCACTGACTGCAATCCGATGGCCATCGCCAATGGAAAGCCAAAAATAAGGCCAAGACCGCTCACGATTAGCGGTTTGACCTCTGCTCGCGTTGGTCGAGTGGAACGACTGAATACAATCCAAATGCAGGCGGCCGCCCCCGCAATCACCGCACGGATCACGGTGATAAACGTCGGAGAAAAATCAGCAAGTGCAATCGTTGTCAGCGGTAAGGTTGCGGCGAAACACAAGACCCCGATCAAGCCGAGTGTATATGCGTAGGCTGTTTGATGCCGTCTTAGTGTGTTGAACAACGCCCGAAATCCCCAATATCCAAGTCACCGAAGGAGACTTAGTGATGTCTTACATTTTTACCCAAGAAACACCTGAAGCGTTGCCCGCAATCAATGCCGTTTTGGAATCATCGATCACCGCATGGAATCTCTCTGACCGTCTTTATCGACTCAGCGTGAGTGCGTATCGCTACAGTGAGTCCGATTGGATCGATCATCAATTCTACGGGCTTCGCGATCAGAACAACACACTACTTGCGATCTTGGTTTTGAATAATGACGCGTCAGAACTTCCGGGTGACCAGAGCTGTCTTCAGATTCACGGCTTATACGTGCACTCCGACTTCCGTCATCAAGGTCTCGGCCAACATTTGGTCGACCATGCAATCGCACTGGCAACAACCAGACAACTCGATGCGTTATTTGTGAAAGCCCACGAGAGT
>Ga0181581_10001795_pt1 | contig 16716 bp, 17 predicted proteins | sample 071ome_22_FD_132433 | JGI IMG/M metagenome (GOLD analysis project Ga0181581, IMG submission 132433) | Coastal salt marsh microbial communities from the Groves Creek Marsh, Skidaway Island, Georgia - 071404AT metaG (megahit assembly) | ecosystem: Environmental > Aquatic > Marine > Intertidal... | reverse complement strand
GCAATGTCGCCAAACATTACTTCTGTAATAACTGTGGCATCTATGTGTTTCATGAAACCAGGCGCAGCCCGGGGGAATTCAGGGTGAACCTGGGTTGTGTGGATGCAATCAATACTGTCGAATTGCCTTTCGAGGTGTTTGACGGGGCTTCTCTGTAGTTGCGGCTTTACGGGCGCCTTACCAGGTAATCCCAGTGAATGGATGCCTGTTCTATCAGTTTGTCAAAGTCTGCCTGCAGAATGTAACCCTGCTCAATCAAGGTATTGGTGGCCTCACTGATCCGCGCCAGATAGTCGGCTTTATTACTGTACCTTTCTTCGATGGATAAGCGCGGGTCACCCGTAAGCAGTCGTTGCTCACGGGTCAGCGGGAAGGGGATGTAGGAGCCGATCTGGCGAAACAGCACATCCGGATCACCTGCGGCTGGATTATTGAAATTCCAGCCGGTGTGGGTGGCCAGTGGCACCATCAATTCTGGAGCCCGTATGCCACTTATTTCATTGCCGTCTGCATTAACCTGAGACACCAGCAGGGGCAGCGCGGCCCCTGCACCGGCACCGTCTTCCAGCATGGGATTGGGCATTCTGACGCCGGCATCAAGGCCGGCAAGCGGAGCATGGATACCGGGAATTGTGGGAAAATTAACATCCTGAAAGTGCACCAGTGTGCCGGCTGCATGTGAAGGGTATACACTGGGCAGTGGTTCGATATCGTGCTTGATCCAATCGGTAAGGGAAACCAGCAGGGCACGCATGCGGTACCAGTAGCTCAGTGCATTTCTGGGCAGTTGACCATTTTCGGGTTCGCTGGGAGGGAAGGAATCCGGACTGTGTTCAGAACCGGCCAGAAAATAATAGCGAACATCATTCGGCAGACTGATATCCGCAGTGCCATCCGGAGTGCTGTGAACCAGGGCGGCGACCCGCCCCCCACCCCAGTATTCATTGGAGCCGTTGGTATAAAAGATTTTCGGTCTATGTTCACTGGCGCGTGGATTGTCCAGCAGGCCTTCAGACAGCCCGGATACCGGGTCGGTATAGGCCTCATCGGCAAAGGGGTAGGCGGTGGCATTAAACTGCCCGCGGTTGATTACATCTGCACCGGGTCGATTGGCATCAATTAGAGAGGAACCGGCAACATGGGCAAACACGCCGTCATAGACTTTGCGGTCAGCTTCATCAGTATTGAAACCCAGGTAAAGAAAGTTACGCAGAAATCTGCCGGATTGTGACATGCCATATGCCATCAGGTAACCCGTTGATACTGGGGCAGCTTCCGAGTTTCTGATCCAGCTGCCAAAATCCCTGGCCAGGGCAAAACCCAGACCGGCAATCGGCTCCCCTGAGTCGCTTGCCTGTGGCAGCTGTGCCCGGATGCCGGTGTCGATATCCTCTTCCCAGCCAATCCAGAGCAGGGTATAGCCGGCGTTCATGAGGAAGCCGTCATCCTCCGGTTTTTCCAGATCCAGGTTGAACTGATCGGAAAGTTTTCTGCCTCTGTTTGGAATACCAATTAGAGCGACATTATTGCCATTCTGGGCATTGACCGGCGCCCGAATAACAAAATCAGCGGAGGCTTCAACCAGGCCACTGCTGTTGCTTGGTGCTTTTTCAAGATCAACGATAAAACGGTTTCTGGGATTAGCCGGGTCAACAGCAAAATAGATTTTGCCGCTAATCTCGTGGTACTGACCGGTCTCACCAAAGTGTTTGCCATTGGCGTAGATTTCATCACGGTCGATTTCAAAGTGACTGACTTCTGCTTCTGCCATCAACGGCAGGCTCAGCAGGGTGATGAACAGGAGAGTGGTTTTCATGCAAATCCCTCAATGCAATAAGCAACCCAGTACTTAAGCCATCCTATAACTTAAGTTTACTCATCACAATATTGTAGAGGGTTTAAATCAGCATGCTATTGACGGCTGGATCGCGGTCGCAGTGCTTTTTCCATAACTGATTGAATTCCCTCACCAGTTCATTACATTCGTCTTCGGCATCATAATTGACGGCTCCGTTATAGACGCCGTCTTCGTGCATGAATAACAGGTGTTTGTGATCGCCAATGATAAAGGCGATTTCATCCTGACTGGGCCTGACCTTCAGATGGCGGATTTCTATTTTGCTGGGCAGTCTGCGTGACAGGTCCAGTATCTGGTGGCCGTGGGCTTCGAGGGAATGAAAATCCTTCACCATAATTTTGACATGGGACTCGCGGTCGGCGCGAGCCATGTTTAACAGGCGGTGATAGAAATCATCATTGTTATACAGTGCCGGATCGAGCGTTTTGCTCAAAATAAGCAGTTCACGCCGGCTCTCTTCCACGATCATCAGGGAATGTTTTGTAAAATCGGCCAGCTCATCTATCAGGATGAGATCTGGATCTGTTTCGGTAATGGTTTCACTCATGAGTCGCTCCCATGCTTACGCTGAATGTGTGATCAATGATCTTTGCCTCTTATTATTCCATTGTGGGATACCTGGTATTTGATCTTTGTCAGTTATTGCAAAAAAGCAGGTTAAAAGCTCAGGTCGCTAAATACACCTGAAGGGTCTGTCGCGTTAGAAATCGACTCAGAAGGCACTATCAGCCGCAGGAGCACAGGTGAACTGCATGGTTTAGGTAAGCCAAGTGCTATTATCTTACTCAATATTTTAGTTGATATGATAGGGAAAACCTATAACAAATAGGCTTGAATGCCTGCATGAAGAGCAAGCACCATGGGTTTAAAGCGAATTTCCTGTTTAGGAGCTACAGATGAACACCCTGATTTTACTGCTTATTGTTATTTCGGTATTTCCTGTCATGCTAATGCCGCTGCGCCCACAACCAGTGCCCATAGAAACTAAAAAAGGCGATATCCGTTAAATGCAAAAATCACTATCCCCGCTACTGCTCTTACTTTTTCTGCAAGGTTTTAGCAATCCGGCCATAGCGCAAGTTGATGAGGACCAGCTGGGTGCCTGGTATATGTTTATGTGGACGGCAGACCCGGAAATAGGAGCCGGTTTTGGTTTGCAGGGGGATGTTCAGCACCGTAACTGGGATGCTTATGGAGACCTTGAGCAACTCCTGATTCGCGGTGGACTCACCTGGTCCCCGCAGGACAGCAATCTGAAATTCACCCTCGGTCTGGCACACATCAGCTCAGGTGCTTTTGGACCCAGTCGGGATAAAACACGGGAGAAAAGACTCTACCAGGAACTGCTGATTCCGCAACGAGTGTCTGATCGATTCTATCTTACTCACCGCTTGCGTCTGGAGCAGCGCGATGTGGACAATCAGGATTTCAGAAACCGCTTTCGCTATTCTTTCGCACTCAACTATCCACTTAATCAGACCACGCTATCCCGGGGTGCTCTGTACCTCTCTTTTTATAATGAACTCTTCCTCAACCTAGAGCAGGATGTTGGCAATAATCGCCGGGTCGACTATTTTGACCGAAATCGCTTTTATGCCGCTATCGGTTATAGCCTGAGCGATTCCAGTCGTCTGCAGTTTGGTTACATGGAACAGACCCTGGACGAGATTTCCAAGGGGCAGTTGCAATTCAACTGGCTGCATAGCTTCTAGTCGACTGTAGAGGCAGCGTCTGGCGGGGAGCAGCGTTTCCAATGCTGATTCCGGCTCTCTCGATTACTAAATCGTTTATCTCCGGAAAACCTTTGCTTTGGCTAGAGTACTTTGGCTCAGGTCAGCATCGCTTTACTTTCTCTGTTCTCAGCCTTTTTACCTTATCTGGTATTTCAGGGGACTTTACTATAGTTTAATGCCTTCAGCCTTGGCGTTAGTTCACTGCTTATAAAGCCGCAATTACGCCTTGTTATAAACATCAGTTTCAAGAGGGTATGGATAATGAAAAAAGCAATAGTAGCCTCAATCTCCTGTGCATTTTTCAGTACTGCACTGGCCCATCACAGTAATGTTGGTCTCTTCGATACGGATCAAACGATTGAACTGGAAGGAACCATCCGGGCCGTTTCCTGGCGTAATCCGCACGGCTTTATCGTTTTTGATGTGGAAGATGAAGCAGGCAATATCGTTCAATACAGTGCCGAAACTGCGGCGATAAGTGTCATGCGAAATCGGGGTATTACCGGAGATGCGATTCAGGTCGGTGACAGAGTCACGGTTGCCGGTTCCCCATCCATGCGGGGACGCAATGAAATTTTAGCGCGCAATATTCTCCTGTCCAGTGGTTATGAGTTTGATTTTGGTAACCGCTCTCCCTATTTCGCGGCTGGCAAGGCCGGCAATCTGGTGGGATATATCGACGATGAAAATGATGCAGTAATCGAGCGGGCGATAGCCAGCGCTGATGGCATTTTCCGGACCTGGAGTACCATCATGCGTGACCGCACAGCTTTCCCGATGTTTACGGGAGGATACCCTTTGACTCAAGCAGGCGAGGAGTTTCTGGCACAATGGGATCCTGCCGATAATGAACTCTTGCAGTGTGGATCCAAAGGAACACCGCTGATCATGATGACGCCTTTTCCGATCGAGTTTGTAGAAGTTGGCGATACTATTGAAATGCATATAGAAGAGTATGACAGCCTGCGCATCATTCACATGAATGAGGATGCCATTGCCCCTGAAGAGCATGCAAAATTCGGCTTTTCCCGTGGCAGATGGGAAGGCAATACGCTGGTCGTAGAGACTGATCATATTCAGGCCGGTTATTTCGGCCCTACGGGCGAGGCCCAGAGTGACCAGATCAGCATCGTAGAGCGTTTTATGCCAGCTGCCAATTATGAACGGATGGATTACCGAATGACGGTGAGCGACCCTGTTTATTTCACCGAGCCCTTTGATCTGACCAAGTACTTTGTCTGGCTGCCACACATGTCAGTTAATCCCTATGAGTGCCTTGAACGGGAATATTAAGTGCCTATAAATTCATAGTAGCCGTTTGTGAAATTGTCATATCAATATTACCACTGCCTTTGTAACGAGTGTGCTAATTGTTCTGTATTTTCCGTACCTCTGATCTTCTGCAGATAGGAAATTAAAATGAAAAAGACAGTAACGATGTTCCTGTCAATGTGCTTATTCAGTCTGAGTATCTTTGCCCAAAACTACAGATTACCCGCTACCCATGGAGATATAGAGCTGGCAGCGGGATTTCAGTCTTATAGCATCGAGCTTACTGCACAAGGTTCGATAAGCGCTTCGGGATTGGGTGAGAATTGTGCACTTTACATTACCGAGGAGCCCGATTTGCAATTGACCTACGAGGCTGGTGAAAATGCATTGATATTCACGGTAAATACTGAATTTTTTACGTCTGATACCTCTCTAGTAATAAACGCCCCAGATGGCAGTTGGTTATGTGATGATGATTCTGGTGATGCCTTGGAACCATTATTAACTTTATCTGCCCCCAGTTCCGGGGTTTATGATATTTGGGTGGGGTCTGTCTACGGCATGGGCTATACAGATGCCACTCTGGTAATTTCTGAATAATCTACACTAACAATATTCTTTACACTCTAAGCACAGCAGATATCGGCCATGAGTTTAGTTATAGAGCATCATTAAAACTTTAAAATATTTTGTGAAAATAGGGAGAGAAATAATGACAATAAACTTCTGCAAAAGTCTCATGATATTGCTTGCATTATCATTTTCGACAACGGTGTTAGGCCAGGGTGGTGGTGAGCGTCCTCCAGAAGAACCCAGCTTGATGAGCTATGAGTTGGCCACACGAGCAATAGAGGCGGCTGAAGCTTATGCCCGTCAACAAGCATGGAATGTAACGATTCTGGTGACAGACCAAAATGCCAACCCAGTGATGCTGCGACGTCTGGATGGGGCTTCTGCACGTACGGTTACTATCGCAAATAGCAAAGCCCTGGTAGTGACTAGAACAGGACTCACTTCAGGGGAATATGGTGCAAGAGTGGAAGCCGGTGAGATTGATGAGATCGAAGGGGGGGTGACTTTCCAGGGTGGTGTTCCGGTCTACTCAAATGGTGAATTAATTGGCGCCGTAGCAGCCAGTGGTGTCCGGGGTTTTCAGGATGAGGAAGTCTCAATAGCTGGAGCCGAAGCCATCGGCAGCATCTCAAGAGATTAATGCCAGTCAAGTGCTGCATTTATGATCTGAAGCAGACAATTCCTTTATCTAAAATTGCTGAGTTCGTAGACAGTGAAAATTTGTAGGTGCAGTGCAAATTTAGTGTCATCCGGTGACAACACACTTCAAATTAAAAGGAAGTCGTAATGAGCGGTTTTATAAGAATAACAAGTGCAGCTGTTTTTTCTGTTTTGTTTGTGGTTTTGCCGGTGCGGGAGCTTCAGGCGCAGGAACCACCATACAAGCTTGGTATGTTTCAGGAGGGCAACAGACATTTTGTTGGACTCGTGCTTGAAGATTCACAGGTCATTGATTTGTCGCGTGCAAGCGATGATGCCCCGGAAAGCCTGCGTGAGCTTATCGAACGCTGGGATGCTAATCTGGCTGGGGACTTGCTGGCCCTGGCTACGTCAGCCAGGCAAAGTCCGCCTGCCTACGCTTTACCCTTGGAAACAATACGTATTCTGCCACCGCTGGAAGATCCCGATGTTTTATTGATGGCGGCACGTAACTATCAGGAACACGCTGAAGAAATGGCGAATGTTGGACGGACATCGGGAACGAGTTCTGTGATTGATGAGAATGTCCTGGTGGGGCTGCCTGGCATATGGAGCCGGGATGCTGACGATCAGCGACCCAATCCCTTTTTGTTTCCCAAGCTGAAGTCTGCTATTTCAGCTGCTGGCTATCCCATCATCTTGCCCCCAGGGCGTACTAATATCGATTACGAGTGTGAACTGGTTGCCGTTATCGGGAGAAACACCCGGCGGGTGGGTGTTGATGAGGCGCTGGATTATGTATTTGGTTATACCCTCATGCTTGACGTTTCAGATCGCGAAGAACGTCCTGATGGTCGCTATGGCTCAGACTGGTTCATGGGTAAAAGCCATGATACGTTCGCTCCGAGTGGTCCTTTCGTGGTGCCGGCTGAATTTGTGGGTGATCCGCAGGATTTGGACGTGCGTTATACGCTCAACGGTGAGCTTATGCAGAATGCCAATACCGAACTCATGATTCATACGGTAAGGGATCTGGTGTCATTTGCCTCGCAGATGGTGACCCTGCGGCCCGGTGATATGATCGGAACCGGTACGCCGGGAGGTGTGGGGGAGGGTAGAACGCCACCGGTTTATTTGCAGGATGGCGACCAGAGCGTGTGCATGATCGAGAAAATAGGCACGCTCAGCAATCCGGTTCATGCGCTTGAATAGGGTGCTGGAACAGGGTTATTTACCATCTAATCATGTAATATCGACCAATCATTCAAATAAGATATTACTTGTTTTAGTCCAGTGTCATCTTATTTATGTATTAAGGATTGGCATGATCCCACCTGATTCATGTTACGTATAAAACTGAGAACCTTCACTGTGTCGAAATAAGATGAGACTTAGAATGATGATAAGAAAAACTGGCTTTACACTTATAGAATTATTGGCTGTTGTCGCCATACTGGGAATACTGGCGGCAATCGCAATCCCGACTTATCAAACTTATGTCGTAAGGGCGAAAATGGAAGATGCGCTGTTGGTGTTAGATTCTGTTCGTCCGAGAATTGAGGAGTATTATGATATCAATGGAACTCTGCCAAATAACGATGCTGATATAAATTTATCTTTCCCAATTCCTTATGATGAAGTTGTAAGGCGAATTGCGATCGCTGGTGGAGGAGCTAACAACAATACAACCTTGTATGTCATGCTGAACGCTGGTGTTGCAGATATAAGCCCGTCTGATGGGGCATTTGGACTTGTGGCAGCCCCAGGATCACAAGGATCATTGATCTGGAGATGCGTTAATCTTGGATTAAATCCTGAATACCTCCCTGAAACTTGTCGAAACTCTAGATAAGCCAAATCCAAGAAATAAAAATGGATGTCCGTTTTTGGCCGATAGCAGACGTTCGAGACTTCACTTTTTTCTAAAATGGCCTCTAAAGTATCTAAGCAGATACTACTTAAACTACACAGCTGAAAAGAACACCCCCGGCCTATGAAGAGGGGAGCTTGGGTGTATAAATAGAGTAGGGCAATGCTACCTTCAAATCAGATTGTTTATATCGCCGTTTTTTAGCTCAAAATGGCTAAAAAAGCTATGAAGCCAAATCAAGCAGGTATCTCTTCTCCGTTCCAAGCAAAACATTTTCCGCTATCGGCCGGATGTAACTTCTCAATCACCATAGCCAGTTGAGCTGCTGCTTTAGGAGGGCTAAATATCTTATCTTTATCTATCTTACTCTGGAAAGGTTTTGAAAGTCTGGTGTCTACGGTGCCTGGGTGCAAACCTGCTATTACTGCATGCTTATTGATTCGGCAGTATTCTATTGCAGCTGTTTTGATTAACATATTGAGCGCGGCCTTTGAGGCCCGGTATGAGTACCAACCACCGAGGTGGTTATCACTAATACTGCCGACACGAGCGCTTAATGCTACAAAAACTGCCCTTTTTTCAACATTCAATAGTGGCAGAAATGATTTCATCAAAAGGGCTGGGCCGATCGTATTAATTCTAAATAACTTAGTCAGATTGTTCTCATCCAGTTTTTTCAGTGTTTTTTCTGGTTGTAGCCGTTCTTCTTCGTGAAGTATCCCTGTTGCTGTGATCACCAGATCAAGGCTGTGTTTTGTAATACTTTCAACAGCCTGCTGGATACTTAGAGTATTTAAGAAATCAATACAAGCTGCTTTTACTCTTGGATCACTATGCTGAATCGGTCTCCGTGAGAAAGCATGGATCTCGTTTATATTTTGGCTAGAAAGGTAATATTCCAACAGCGCATTGCCAATTCCTCCAGTTACACCAATGATGGCTATTTTTTTCATGAAGATAGAGAGGCTACTAGAAGGCTGCAAATGACGACAAGGGTAATAACCAGGCGCGATCGATAATAATCCTGATCGATGAAATTTTTACGACACAATATCAAATCGATATATAGAAGAACTAGATAAGGCAAAGTAAGCATTGCCATGAACACTTCCGGAGAGAAGAGCAACCAAGATAACCATATTATGAGGGCAATTAAATTGCTACTGATAAATAGCCTAGGCCTTACATGGCTAAGTGATAGTTCCTGCCCCCAGTGAATACCAGTAAGAAAAACAGCAATTAAAAGGCCATAAGCAGCTGTGATATCCCTGACATTTCCAAGAAGAGGTACTGTTGATACATCCGACATCAATAATACGGCTCCCGCAATGAAGGGAATTGAGCCAGCATAAATCAAGGTATGAGGCAGTGGATTGTACGAAAAATGCTTTGCAATCATATAAATTAGATTAGATTAAATTGACTTCTAATTTTATATACGGCTTTTTATCTAGGTAAGATCAATTTTTTGAATATAAAATTATGTAATCCAACTTGCTTTATATGTCGTAATTCTGTTTGGTTTGTCTATATTTTACTTGGATGTTAGCTGCAAATGTATATCCTTAAGAAAGCAGCTGCCGGAAAACACGTTTTATACTTAAATCAGCACTATGGGTCACGAAAAGATATTTCTACCGGAGAAAATTTGCCTTTATTGTCAGAGGCCCTTTAACTGGAGGAAAAAATGGTGGCGCAGCTGGGACGAGGTGAAATATTGCAGCAAAAGTTGCAAGCGAAAAGCAAAATGTCTTAGAAGCAATGCTCAACCAAACTTATGCTCAGCAGGAAGTGTGGAAGACGAATTCTAGTAAGTTTGTATAGCTAATTTTGGCTTTAGCAAGAATTGATCTTATCTGATATTGGGTATTCGGATTTGTGTGCTAATGGCCGAAAGCTGACGTCTGGTAGCTATCCTTAGCGGACATCGGTTTGATTAGCCCAGGAAGCGGTTTCATAATGATGGAAATCAACACAAAGTAGATATATTGTCTATCAACCGAGTTTGAAGAAACCCTAATCATATAGACTAGGATAAAACTAAAGGAGCATTAAATGAGGAAATTATATTCATGTTTCGCAATAGCGTTGCTGGTCTTTTCCGGAAGTGCATTTTCACAAAATACTGAGTTTGAAGATATGAGTTTTTTGTTACCAGCGTTGGAAGTGGCAGAGGCGGTGACCTTGGTGGTATAGCAGGAGCAGATGCTCATTGCCAAGCTCTAGCGACTGACGCGGGTGCGGGTAATAGAGAGTGGCGAGCATATCTGAGCAATGACGCTGATAATTTTGCTGAAATTATCAATGCCAGAGACCGCATTGGTTCAGGCCCTTGGTACAATGCCCATGGCGTCATGATTGCGGCGAATATTGATGATTTGCATCTATATAACAGAACCATCACAGCATATACAGCAGTTGATGAGAACGGTGAAATGATAGATGCACGACGTCACGACATGCTAACCGGCTCTACCGAAGCTGGTCTCGCATTTCTACCTGATGAAGCAGATCATACCTGTAATAATTGGACCAGCAGTGACGATGGCAGTGCAGAACTTGGACATCACGATCGTATGGGACTTAACGTATCCTGGAATTATTCACATTCCAGCGCAGGATGTAGCCAAGAAGCATTAATTAGTACTGGTGGCGATGGATTGTTTTATTGTTTTGCAGCAGACTAGTTATCTATAAATTATAAAAGGGGCCATAAGCCCCTTTTACTATATCTGCTTCTGGCCGAAAGGAGACGTCTGCTAATTATCCAAAGCAGACATAAGCCAAAATAGGAATATTCTGGTAAATCTCAGCTATACTCAGCGGAAATAATTATAAATAAGGATTGAAAGTGAGATATTTTCATAACTTTATAGTTTCGCTATTCCTATTTATTTCCATAACTGTAAATGCTGCTGAGCCTGATTGGGATTCAATCAATCTGGAAACTCTGGATTACTTCCGGGAAATGCTGCGGGTTGACACATCGAATCCTCCTGGTAATGAGACTGAGCTGGTGGATTATCTCGCTAATATTTTACGCGCTGAGGAAATTGATGTAGAAATTTTCAGCCGTGATCCAGCTAGAGCAAATTTGGTTGCCCGACTTCCTGGCAATGGGAATAAGCGCCCTTTGCTACTAATGGCACATCTAGATGTCGTTACAGTCGATCCATCGAAGTGGAGCTTCCCTCCGTTTGGTGGCACCGTAAATAGGCCATGGATATATGGTCGCGGCACATTAGATGATAAAGACAATCTTGTCGCATCACTTATAACCATGCTGTTGCTAAAGCGAAGTGGCAAAGAGCTGGATCGAGATGTAATTTTCCTTGCCGAAGCCGGAGAAGAAGGAAGTGTCCAATTTGGCATAGAGTTTATGACCAGTGAACACTTTGATTCTATTGACGCAGAATATTGCCTTGCCGAAGGCGGTAGTGTTGTTCGTGAGAATGGAAATTCGATATATGCAGGCATTCAATCAAGTGAAAAAAAACGTAGAACGGTAATTCTCACTGCTAATGGAGCAGCAGGGCATGGCTCAAGGCCAACTAGAAACAACGCAGTTGTGCGACTTGGGCAAGCTATAGCCGCAATTGGTGAGTGGCAAGATCCAATACGGTTAACTGACACTACTGCTTCGATGTTATCCCGGCTTGCTGATATTTCTCCGCCTGAAACAGCAGCCCGGTATCGGGCATTGCTCAATCCAAATTCAGCAGCTGCTGAGGAAGCGATGGAATATTTATTGGATAATAACCCTTCAACTGCAACACTTTTGCACAGCACAATTTCCCCTACCATTATAGATATTGGTTATCGTTATAACGTCATACCTTCAACGGGCACGGCTACTTTGGATGTTCGCATGATGCCTGACGTGGATTATGAGGAGTTTCTTGAAACAATAGCGAACATCATTAACGACCCAACGATTGAAGTTAGCTTTGATGACAGTCTAGTAAGGCCCGGGGCAACAAATGATCTTAATACTGAGGCATTCCGGGTTATAGAGGAAATGTATGAGAAGAATTATGGCGTACCAGTTATTCCGATAATGGGTTCAGGAGCCACTGATATGAGTTATGTACGAGCCAAAGGTGTTAATTGTTATGGAGTTGGCCCGGGTATTGATAGTGAAGATACAGCGCTTGGCTTCGGCGCACATAGTGATCAGGAAAGAATACTAGAAGATGAGCTATATCGGTTCGTTCAAACGTATTATGAAATAGTTGAACATATTGCAGCTCAAGGCGAGTAAAGGTTGGATCAGAATTTATTAAAATAATTCAAATAAGAGTCTACTAAGGACCTGGAACAGGCAACTTTATATCGACAATAGTGGTTTCCACTGGATGGGTCAATGATTGGGAAATGATTGGGAATTGATTGCAACGATAACTCAAATTGCCGGCGTGTTAATCGTTGGTGCGGCAACTTTCTATCTGGCTTTAGAAAAAATACTGAAGCGATTTTAGCCAATTTCATCATTTGCTAACAATTTTATAAATTAGAATTTCAATGAGGGGTCTAGAATTGGAAAATTTAAAAAATAAAAATACCAGATTAAAACAGTTTGCCAACTTGATTCTTTTTAGCATCGTTTCATTTTCATCTGGAACCTTGACTGGTGCTGAGGCAGATATACACAGAATTAGAGCATTAGAGATGGCTGGATCAGATATGCTCCATTTTTATACACAACGTTGCAACGACAATTCTGTCACTGCCTTTGAGGCGCCTATCAGTTCACCGGTAAAAATATTTGATAATTACATTTTTCTTGGTTTAGAAACCTGGAATGCCTCAGCTTTACTCACCTCAGAGGGAATTGTCATCTTTGATCCTCTAGAAACACGTTTTGAAGCGGAAGAATACATTGTCAATGGATTGAGAGAACTGGGATATGAACCTGAACAGATTAAACATATTATAGTCATGCACGGACATGGCGACCATTTCGGGGGTGCCAAATACCTGCAAGAGCTATCTGGCGCTGATGTTTATATGTCAGAAATTGACTGGGAATTTGCTGAAACAGATTGGGCTGTAAATGGTCCCCGCAAACCAGGTCAGGAGTTACCAGACAGAGACAAGTTGATTGAAAATGGCATGACCTTAACCCTGGGTGATACCACCATTGAATTTTATATGACCCCAGGTCACACGCCGGGAACTGTGTCAGCACTAATTCCGCTTAAGGATGGTAATAATGAACATTTAGGAGGGTACTGGGGAGGCTCGGCTTTTTCACCAACGCGAAATGACCTCAATCAATACCAAAATTCTTTACGTCGTTTTAGCGCTATCGCAGAAGAAGCTGGTGTAGACGTTATTCTTGGCAACCACCCTGCCAATGATATGAGCATAACTAGACAATACTTGTTGGCACAGCGAGATAATGAAAATAGCCACCCGTATGTTGTAGGAACAGACGACTTTTTAAGAATGCTTGGAATATATGAAAGTTGTTTGATGTCAATTCAAGCTGCCTTTAATCAATAGCTATAATTCGATATTTTACAAAATGCTGGTTTCTGCTATCGACCCACAGTAGGCATTAGGATAAATTGTTCCGGTAAGCACATACCATCGTGATTAAAAATGGAAGTTCTGAATTATCAATGACATACTGGATTTCATAAAGTAAATAGGAGGTTCTAATGCGTTCAATCCTTCCTATCAATTTCAAGACTGTCCTGTTGCTCTTGCTGCTTACACTGCCTCTATCCTCTTTGGCGCAGTTCGGTTCGAATCCCCAAATGGATCCTAAGCAAGTTGCGCCTGGGGAGTTCCTTATTGATCCACCCACCTTACATAACCTGGGTTTCGAATGGTTCATTGATGGAGATGAAAATCGTAATTCCACAGTGGAAGTGGACTATCGCAAATTTGGTGAACGTAGCTGGCAGAATGCACTACCGCTGTTGCGGTTAGGTGGTGAACGCATCTATATCGAATCAAGGGTGGATGTGGAACTGCCGCCGATGTTTGCCGGTAGCATTCTAGACCTGGAACCGGGAACTGCCTACGAAGTTCGCTTTACCATTAACGACCCAGATGGTGTCAGCGGCGGGCTTGTCGAAAAAATTATTACGGTAAACACCCGCTCAGAACCAATGCCTTATGCTGGCGGCCGGGTATTTCATGTTTATCCCCCAGGCTTTGAGGGAGACATGCAAGAGCCTGGTTTTGAAGGACTTATGTGTGCATACAACTACTGGTGTGCCGGCACTGACTGGGCTACTTCCGGTCGTCCCCGAGTACGCCCAGGCGATACGCTGCTGGTCCATGCTGGCACCTACAAATACAATCGCTATGAATACACAAATAATCCACTGGTAAACCGTACCACCCCGCTGGAGGGCACCTACTACCTGACTGCTGATGGAACTGCTGAAATGCCCATTGCTATTAAAGCAGCCGGTGATGGTGAAGTGATATTTGACGGAGATGGCAACTCTGTACTGTTCAATGTGCAGGCTGCCGATTACACATATTTTGAAGGCATTACTTTCCGTAATACGGAAATTGCCATTCTCGCCGGCACCCAGTTTATAGCTGGTTCGAAAGGACTTACCGTTAAGAACTCGCGTTTCGAAGACGTGGGAGCTGGAGTATTCACCAACTATTCAGGTTCCAGCAACTTTTATATCGCTGATAGCTGGTTTTACGGACGCAATGATCCCGACCATCTGATTGGCTGGGCCGGGCCAGCATTGTGGAGCCGCTTTGATGGTGTTGATGGTCAGGTATACCCTCCGGTCATGTCTTCTTATGTAGCAGTAAAGCTCTACGGTCCCGGTCATGTGGTTGCCTATAACTACATTACTGACTTTCATGACGGCATCAACGTGGAAACCTATGGCGCACCGGATGGTTCCGTCGCCACAGGCCCCGGCATAATTGGTGGTCCACATTATCCGACTCCTGAATATTGGGACCGCAGACCAGTCGCCATCGACTTTTACAATAACTACATCACTAATAGTCACGACAATCCCATTGAGGCCGATGGCAGCATGCACAACATTCGTATCATGCGAAACATGCTGATCAATCATCCATCGCATGCCTTCTGCAATCAGCCTGCACTGGGTGGACCTGTGTACTGGATTCGCAACATTGCCTATAACCTGCCCGGCGGCTCTACCCGCCTGACCGGGGGCTCAGCCGGAGTCCTGTTCTACAATAACACCATCCTTTCGGAAACCACGGGCAATACCCAAAACTCACACTGGCGCAATAACCTGATCCTGGGCCAAAACGCAGGTTCTTCGTTTACTGGTGACGGCAATCCCATCCTGTTTGGTATTAGCACCTACACTAACTACAGCTCATCAGACTACAACGGTTTTAGTCCCATGCCAGGTCAGGAGGTAAATTTCAGTTGGGCTTCTCCACCATTTGAAGTCCTGGCCGATTATCCCGGACCGGATTCCAATCCTGATTTACAGACTCGTGAGTTCAACACGCTGGCAGACTACAGTGCTGCGACCGGCCAGGACAGCCACAGCATCCTGCTGGATTATTCAATCTTCGAAAATGTACCACAGCTCAATTCACGGGATATTCAGAACTTGCAGCGACTGTATAACGCAGAAGATCTGGACTTTTCTCTAGTACGTGGCGCAGCAGCCGTTGACAGAGGATTGGTGCTGCCAAATGTAAGTGACATCTTCAATGGACGCGCTCCTGATCTGGGCGCACTGGAACGTGGAGAAGAAAAACCTCACTACGGACCGAGGACTCAATGATACAGTGCCAGGCGATAAAGCATTCAAAGTCGGATTAGAAGATAAGATTTTAGCTGCACCTACGGATACCAATACTGTCTTAAAGAAAGTGCCGCAGAAATATGGATTTATTCGGACAGGAGAAGTGAATTGTTGGGGATGGTTTTAATTGGGTATGCTTTACATAAAGGTTAATAATTCGATCTCAGTCACGCCTCCCATTGGCGAAAACTGACGTTGATATAAAAATAAAATGAAGAATATCTATTTCATGCTTTTAAAGCCCATCCACCAAGTCGGGAACCTTCTTTCGGTCACAGTTACATCACTAAGGACTGATAAAGAAGTATTCCTTGGGTCTTGAATAATATTCGACAGTAATTGTTCAACATTGTCAAATTAACCTAAATGCATAAATTTATAGAAATATGCTGTCACTAGTTGCAAATTGTGGCCGCGAAACCCTCACAACCAAATCGCTTTATAGGACCCATTGGATTAAAGAAGTCGACTGATTTCATGGGTAATCTATATTCAAATCAGTTTAATGCTATCCAAGTAATCAGCCCACCCCTGCATCATCTTTCGACGACCTTCGAGGTGAGCCGTCCGGTTATACGCTCTCCCATTGGGGTCTTTTACAGCATGAGCCAGCTGATGCTCAATCCAGTCCACACGGTAGCCTAATACCTCATCTAGAATCGTCCTAGCCATCGCTCTGAAGCCATGCGGGGTTATCTGTTCATTGGTGTATCCCATCGTCCTCAGAGCCGTTCTTACGCCATTCTCGCTTAGGGGTCTGCTTGCTCCTCTGGCGCCAGGAAATACATATTTACCTCGTCCTGTATGCATGTGTATCTCTTCGAGCACTGACACAGCTTGCTTGGATAGCGGTACAATGTGGTCCAACCCCATCTTCATTTTAGCTCCTGGCAACTCCCAACGAGACTCCTGCCAGTTAATCTCTGACCACTCCATGTGTCTTATTTCTCCGGGACGCTGGAAGAGCAAAATCGAAATTTTTAACGCAGCGTT
>Ga0181581_10001790_pt1 | contig 16742 bp, 14 predicted proteins | sample 071ome_22_FD_132433 | JGI IMG/M metagenome (GOLD analysis project Ga0181581, IMG submission 132433) | Coastal salt marsh microbial communities from the Groves Creek Marsh, Skidaway Island, Georgia - 071404AT metaG (megahit assembly) | ecosystem: Environmental > Aquatic > Marine > Intertidal... | reverse complement strand
CGAGGAAATCATTACATGAACAAACAAGGTAAAATTTGGGGATATACCCAAGAACTACTTACACAAAATAATGTATCTATACATAGAATCAATATAAACAAAGATTCATGTTGTTCCAAACATTATCATCAGCATAAACATAATATTTTTTATGTTGAATCGGGCAAGATATTAGTACAAGAATGGAAGAGAGAATACGATCTTTTAGACGAAACGGTTCTTGAGGCTAACCAGATGTGTTCTGTACCTCCTATGAATTACCACAAATTCGTTGGACTAGAAGATAGTGTTGTTTATGAAATATACTATGTGGATTTAAATAACGACGATATTATACGCGAGGACGTTGGAAGGAAAAAAACATGAAGGCAATTATAACTGGAATTACAGGACAGGATGGAAGTCACCTCGCAGACTTGCTTTTAGATAAAGGATATGAGGTTGTTGGCATATCTCGGCGTTGCAGCACGGACAACACTCAAAGAATAAAACACATCCTAAACCATGAAAGATTCAAGCTAGTCGAAGGGGATATAACCGATGTTAGCAGTGTAATAAACATATTCAAAGATAACGACAATGTTGATGAAATCTACAATCTAGCGGCACAGTCGCATGTAGCAACCTCTTTCAAGCAACCAGCTCTCACATGGGATATTACTGGAAAAGGCTGCCTAAATCTCTTACAGAGCCTTGTAGACTTAAATATGAGACATGTTAAGTTCTACCAAGCTTCTTCAAGCGAAATGTTTGGAAGCTCTTATAACATGGATAGAAATGGCAATAAATACCAAAACGAAACCACTAAGTTCATGCCACGTTCTCCATATGCTATCTCTAAATGCGCCGCCCATTATGCAGTTGGTTTGTATAGAAGTGGATACGGCTTATACGCTAGCTGTGGAATATTATTTAATCACGAAGGTCCGCGCAGGGGCGAAAGCTTTGTCACACAAAAAATTATTAAATGGATAGCTGATTTTATTCATTGGAGGAATTCTTATGAAAACCCAATATTATTCTTCAGCGACGACTACATCAGTATAAATAACGACAAGTTCCCAAAACTAAGGCTTGGCAATTTAGAAGCGTACAGGGATTGGGGCTATGCGGGAGATTACGTAGAAGCGATGTGGTTAATGTTACAGCAAGGCGTTCCAGAAGATTACGTTGTATGCACTGGAGAAACTCACACAATAGCAGAGTTCTTAAATATAGCCTTCTATAGCGCTGGAATAACGGACTATAGAAACCTATATGTAATAGATCAAGAATTTTACAGACCTTCAGAAGTAGATTATTTAAAAGGAGATTTCTCAAAAGCCAAAAGTAAACTGGGCTGGCAACCCAAAACCAACTTGGAGGGGTTAATAAAACTTATGTTGGATGCGAAATTATAAACTATTTGTAGACTTTTTTGATGTCTACGAAGAATTAATGGCATTTAATCTTTATGAATTTCATAGCCCATTTGCTATATTGTTCATAGAAGCTTCTGATCCCGACGACGCCTGCGAAATAGCAATGCATCGGCTGATGAGATTGATCATGAAACAAGATAGCTCAATTGAAACACGTATAATATGCAGAAAGATAAGAAAGTACCTAAGAATAGATAAAGTTTATCCATTATGAGAAGAGACTACAACGATCCAGAATACAAGAAATTTAGAATGTCTGTTCTGAATAGAGATCGTTTTAAATGCCAAATGCCAAATTGCAAGAGCAGAAAAGATCTAAATGTACATCATATAAAAACTTGGTCAACCGCTTCCGCTTTAAGATATGAACCATCAAATGGTATTACCCTTTGTCGCCATTGCCATAAATCAATCACCGGAAAAGAGTCCCACTACGAAAATTTATTCAAAGAGATTATAGATGGCAAAGTATAAACAAGCTCCTGACTTCACTGTTCTCAAAGACACTAGAGAGCAGGATGGATATTATTTTAGTAAATTCAATACTTGCGCTGGTATGATAGACCAGAAGCTTGATACTGGCGATTATTCAATACAGGGCATGGAAGACAAAATATGTATAGAAAGAAAAGGCTGTGTTGAAGAGCTAGCTATAAATCTAGGACAAAAGAAACACGCTTTCTTGAATGAAATAGAAAGAATGGAACCCTTTCCTCATAAGTATCTAGTTTTAGAATTTTCTCTTGAAGATCTAATTAAATTTCCTAAAGACACAAGAATACCAGTAAAGAACAAGGCATCCCTTAAAATTACTGGTAAGTATATGCTAAAATGTTTAATAGAATTTGAGTTATACAATGACGTACACGTACTCTTCTGCGGAGACAAACATACAGCATTCCTTGCTGTTAGCAGCATTTTCAAGCGAATTAACGAAATGTATACTATCGGGAGAAAGACATAAGATGAACAACAATGATAAAGATCTCCTATACGATTTGCACAATTATGGCGCTAATCTAGACACAAGAGAGATATTTCTACATAACTATTACACTTCTGGAGATGACGAAAATCCCGGAGTAGAATACAAGATGTCGAATACATTTCTTAAAAACATAAGGGCGCTAGAAATAAAGTCAGACAAGCCAATTACCATTCACATGCAGAGCGTTGGCGGTGAATGGTCTGACGGGATGGCAATCTATGACGCTATTACGATGTCTAAATGTTATATAACAATCATTGCTTATGGCCAAGCAGAATCAATGAGTAGTATAATATTTCAAGCGGCAGATTCTCGATTGATAACACCAAACACATATTTTATGTCTCATTATGGAAGCAGCTCTGCTGGTGGTCACTATCTAAATGTTCAAAATTGGATTAAGTACGAAAAATACATATGTGATATAATGTTAGACATTTATGCCTCTCAGTGCGTTAAGGGTCAATATTTTTTAGAAAAGTACGGCAAGGGCGCTACCACAAAGGTTAAGAATTATCTCAATACAAAATTAAAATCAGGAGATTGGTATATCAACGCAGACGACGCTGTTTACTACGGGTTTGCCGACAAGGTTATACATTCATGGTAAAAAACAATCTAAAAACAATTGACGAAGCATGGCTTGGATTAGACTCGATAGAAACAGAATTCTTTAATCCCATGTCTATTCTTAGTGCCTCAGATGACGACTTTAATCTTAAATTAGCTTGGCTAATGACTAGGCCGGAATATTTATCATTCATCACAAACCACATACTTAACATTCAATTGTTACCCTCCCAATCTTTATTTCTTAAAGAAATTTGGAATAGAAAATTTCCAATGCTGATCGCCAGTAGAGGTTTCGGTAAATCATTCATGCTTTCCCTCTATGCTGTACTCAGGGCGCTCATATTGCCCCGTAGAAAGGTAGTTGTTGTCGGAGCGGCATTCAGACAGTCCAAGGTTCTTTTTGAGTATATGGAGACGATATGGCGAAATTCTCCAATGTTAAGAGATATCTGCGACGGAGATAGTGGACCACGTAGAGATACTGATAGATGCACACTTCGTCTTAATGACAGCACAGTGACATGTTTACCTTTAGGCGATGGACAAAAGATTAGAGGTCAAAGAGCTAACGATATTATTGCTGACGAATTTGCTTCTATACCTAGAGAGATATTCGAAAACGTTGTTGCTGGTTTTGCGGCTGTTAGTGCAGACCCAGTAGAAAACGTAAAAAGGTTAGCAGCGAAAAAGAAAGCAGAAGAGCTTGGTGTATCTTTTCACACAGAAGATAAAGAAGTTAAGAAAGACAATCAGATTATTCTCTCAGGAACAGCTTATTATGATTTTAATCATTTTGCTACATACTGGAAGAAGTGGAAGTCTATCATTAAAAGCCAAGGAGACCCATCGAGGCTTAGAGAAATATTCGGGGAAGATCCACCAGAAAGTTTTGATTGGACTCAATATTCTATAATACGAATGCCATATGAACTTCTACCAAAGGGATTTATGGATGCCGACCAAGTAGCTCGATCTAAGGCCACCGTTCATACTGGAATTTACCAAATGGAGTACGGTGCTTGTTTTACAAGAGACTCTCAAGGCTTTTTCAAGCGTTCTTTGATTGAGTCTTGCGTTGTTTCTGAAGACTCTGCTATAAAAGATGAAAATGGTAATGATATACTTTTTGAAGCGGTTTTGCTAGGAAACCAAGACAAGCGTTATATATTTGGTGTTGACCCCGCATCTGAAGTTGACAATTTTAGCATTGTTGTTTTAGAAGTACACCCTTCGCATCGCAGGATAGTTCACTGCTGGACAACGACACGATCAGAACATAAAGAGAAGGTTAAGCGCGGATATTCTACTGAAACAGATTTTTATGCTTACTGTGCTAGGAAAATAAGAGATTTAATGAAGTTATTTCCATGTATACATATAGCAATGGACGCTCAGGGTGGCGGTGTTGCTGTAATGGAATCTCTTCATGACAATGATAAGATTAAAGATGGAGAGGCTCCTATTTGGCCAGTTATAGACGACGACAAGCCAAAAGATACAGACGGAGAACGTGGGCTACACATATTAGAAATGTGCCAATTCGCTAAATACGATTGGTTAGCTGAATCAAACCACGGCATGAGAAAAGACTTTGAGGATAAAGCTTTATTATTTCCAAGATTCGACCCATTGACATTAACAATTTCTGGCCATGAAGACGGCACTAAGGGGAGGATGTTTGACACCCTTGAAGAATGCGTCTTAGACATCGAAGAGCTAAAAGATGAATTAGCTATGATTCAGATGACTCAAACTTCTGCTGGTAGAGATAGATGGGATACGCCAGAAGTAGTTGTTGGAACTGGCAAAAAGAGTAAAATAAGAAAGGATAGATATTCAGCTTTACTGATGGCAAACATGGCCGCAAGAACTTTACAAAGACTACCAACTCAGGCAGAGTATCAATTTTATGGAGGTTTTGCAACTGGTGGATATATGCCTAAAACAGACGATACATTATACAATGGTCCAAGTTGGTTTGCAGATCAGATGAAAGATGTGTATTAATACGTATACATTCCAATTACATTCCAATTGAGGTTAAAGATGAATGACGATATGCTTACGTGGGGAGATGGCGACGATCAAGGCAAAGCCAACGCTATGTCTCAATTCTCTAAAAATGTAGAATCTTATAGCGGACTAAGTAAATCTCAGGGCAATCACTATCGCCACTTTATAGACATAGAACCGAACAGGTCAGTGCGACCGGGATTCCAGCATAGCGATTATTATGCTTTTCGCCCAGAGGAAGCCGTTCCCACTCAGCAGCGTAGAATTATCAAAATGTGCATGGATGCATACGATAAGGTTGGTATCATTAGAAATATTATCGATCTTATGGGTGACTTTGGAAGTCAGGGTATTCAGATTGTTCACAGAGACAAGAGTGTTGAAAAATTCTACCAACAGTGGTTCCGCAGCGTTAATGGCAAAGAGCGTTCAGAAAGATTTCTAAACAATCTTTATAGAACCGGCAATGTTATTATTTACCGTAGCTACGCTCAAATAACACCTAAATTGAAGGATTACATGAAGGCTCTTTCTTCTGATATCAAGGTTGAGCTACCATCCGCTGCGCCAAACGAAATACCTTGGAGATACAATTTCTTCAATCCCTTGACCGTAAAAAACAAAGATGGCAACCTATCTTTATTCATGGGTTTACAGAACTATACAATTACAACAAATTCATTCTTTGACAAATTCAAGGCTGGTGATATCCCTAATCATGTATTAGATACTTTACCTACGGCAATAAAACAAAGCTTAATAAGGGGAGAGAAAGATATACCTCTAGACCCAGAACGTCTTAGTATGTTCTATTACAAAAAGGACGACTGGAGACAATGGGCAAACCCCATGATTTATGCCATATTAGACGATATAATTATGTTAGAGAAGATGCGACTTGCTGATCTTTCAGCTTTAGATGGCGCTATATCTAACATTAGATTGTGGACGTTGGGTAGTCTTGAGCATAAGATTTTACCCAACAAAGCAGCTATTAACAAGCTTAGAGACATTCTTGCCAGTAACGTTGGTGGTGGCACTATGGAACTCGTTTGGGGTCCAGAACTATCTTTTCAAGAATCTCATAGTGAGGTGTACAAATTTCTAGGTTCCGAGAAGTATACCTCCGTGTTGAATAGCATCTACGCTGGACTAGGTGTCCCACCAACTCTTACTGGTATGGCCACAAATGGCGGTGGTTTTACAAACAATTTCATCTCCCTCAAGACTTTGGTTGAACGGTTACAATACGGTCGAGACCAATTAATTAGATTCTGGGAAAAAGAAATAGAACTTGTTCGTCAGGCTATGGGTTTTAGGTATAAGGCTCATATTCAGTTTGATCAAATGACACTATCAGACGAAGCTGCCGAAAAGAATCTTCTCATACAGCTTGCTGATCGTGATATTATCAGTCACGAAACACTTCTTGAGAGATTCAAAGAAATTCCTCAAATTGAAAATATCAGAATTAAAAGAGAACTCGACAAGAGAGAAAACTCTGGTCCACCAAAAGCTAGTCCTTACCATAATCCAAATCATCAGCAAGATCTTGAAAAAATGGATAAACAAGGCCAGCTAAATATGAAGCAGGAAAAATTAAAACAAAAAAATGCACCAACTCAGCCTCAAACTAAACTTGACATTAAGGAGGCCGGTCGCCCACAGAACAAGAAAGACGAAGGCCCACGCAAAAAAAGAGTCGATACACCGAGATCTAAACCCGGAGTTGCAGAACTTTTAGACTGGTCTGAAAATGCTTGGGGCAAAATAGGCTCTTGTGTCAACAAGGCGTTCCTTGGTTCTGTCGGAAAGAAAAACCTTAGACAGCTTAACAAATCTGAGGCCAATCAGCTTGAGAACCTTAAACTTGAGGTATTTTTTAATATTGATGTATTAAGCAATGTTACAGAAAATGATATTCTTTCCGTTTTAAAATCTAATTCTGGCATTCCAAAAACACTTCAAATGAAGCTCAATTCTCACAATGTATCTATAAATACAATGTCAGTTGAGTCTTTCAAGAATCACGCAATTGGTATTTTGATATCAGAATACATGCAATAATACGCTTTTTCTTCAATCTTGTGTATAGTTTTTTTGAGAGGTTTAAATGGAAATATATAAACAAGAAATTAAAGACGGTATAGCTGATCTTGTACAAACAAGTGCAAGTATCGCTTATTGTATGCCAGCACATGTTGCGAAAGATACATCCGTCACTTCTTCTGAAGTTGTAAATAAGATAAAGGCTAGCGCCAACCCAAAACAGATCGATTTATATTACATCACTTCTGTTTTAGTTTCTACCGGCTGGAATAAGAACGATGACGTTTTTAATCCTTCGGAGACTTGGGCGGCTAGATCTACTCCAGAAGATAAACAATTCAATTTTATGCACGATGAAAATGATATTATTGGGCATATTACTGGTAGCTATATTATTGGCGAAGATGGAGAAAAAGTCACTTCTGACGAGATGCCATCCAAGTTTGATATAGTTACGGAAGCTGTTTTGTATAACAGTTGGACAAATCCAGAAAATAGAGAAAGAATGTCACAAATTATTGCCGAAATTGAAGAAGGCAAATGGTTTGTTTCTATGGAATGTTTATTTGCTGGTTTTGATTATGCTTTAATAAATGAAGCTGGAGAAGCCAAATTATTAGAGAGAAACGAAGGTTCTGCGTTTTTAACTAAACATCTAAGAGCCTACGGTGGCACTGGTGAGTATGAAGGCTATAAAATTGGAAGGTCTTTAAAAGAAATTTCTTTTTCTGGCAAAGGTCTTGTGTCTAAGCCAGCAAACCCAAGAAGTGTCATTCTTGATGCTAGTCGGGCTTTCTCGCTAGATGATATAACTATAACTAGTTTTCCTAAAGGAGATAATGATATGTCAGAGACTAATCTTTTAGAGCAGCAGCTTGCAGAGTTAAAAGCGGAGCTAGCATCTGCACAAGAAGAAAATAAAGCTCTTCGTTCACACGTAGAAGAAGCAGCTTCAAAAGAAGCTGTTGAATCTATCACTAAGCTTGAGGCAACAATCGCTGAAAAAGACGAGCTTATTTCTGCTCTTGAAGCCTCTGTTGCTGAAAAAGAAACTTCCATCACTGAGCTTCAGGATTCTATTGCCAAGAGCGAAGAAGACATGAAGGAAAAAATGGAAGAACTCAAGAAGATGAAGAAGGAAAAGAAGATGGAAGCCCGCAAGGCTGCTCTTCTCGACCTTGGCTTAGAAGCTGAAGAAGCTGAAGAGTCACTCGCTTCATACGAAGAGTTAGACGATACATCTTTTGAAACTGTTCTTGCCGCTATGAAGAAAATGGCCGACAAGTATAAGAAAGAAGATGTTTCAGAAGAAGAAAAACCGAAGGCAGAAGAAGCAGAAGCAGAAGCTACGGAAGAAGCCGAAGCAGTTTCAGAAGAAGCTGTGGCAGAAATCCTAGAAGAAGTTTCTACATCTGAAGCCACTCTAGTAGACGCTTCCGACGAGAATGATGAGTTATTGGCCACAAGAGCTAGCGTAGCAGAGTGGCTTGAGTCCAACGTACTTAGCAAGTGAAACAAGGAGATTAAACTATGGCTCTAAAATCAGACAGATTTGAACTTCAGACAGATATTAGTTTCTTCTGCGACACGGTACTTACCCGTGGCGATGTCGTAGTAATGAATGACGGCACTGGCAGCGGAGCTGCTATGGATCAGGGTGTCGCACTCGTCAAGGTAGAAGCCGGTGACGCTGGTAGTGTTCCAGCCGGTATCCTACTTAATGACGTTGTTAACAAAGACCTAACACGTACCCATCTTAATCAGCACAAAGATGAAGTACAAAAGGGTGGCAAGGTTACAGTTCTTCGTAAAGGTTACGTGGTAACTAACGCTATCGATTCAAACGTTACCCCAGCTGTTGGTGACGTTGCTTACCTTTCAGAACTTGAATCTGGTAAGATTTCCAATGTTAGTGCTAACAGTTACAGCAACCTTACTATAGGCCGATTCTTATCAGCTAAGGATGCTGACGGCTATGCTAAAGTCGAAGTTAACCTTCCCTGAACTTAAATCATAACAAAAGGAGAAATTAATATGCCTATTACAGAAAGACCTAGTGATGAATTTATCGCTCTCCTACGTAAGTCAGGGGATGCCGACGTAAATGTGGCGCAAGCTGCACAAAGAGAGTTTGCAAAAGCTCTTGAGTTACCGCTTCGTAAGGGTGTGCTTGTCGGCAACATTCTTGGTAACATTTTCGAAACCATCAACGTAGAGTCAGGCTCAACCACTGAGTTCCCTCTTGATCTCATCAGTCCCGGCCTTGAAGGCGAACATGTCGCTTATACAAATCCGGGTCATGGTAGAATTCCAGAGCGTTCGGTTGAAGGCGACTACGTGATGATCCCAACCTATAGCATCGCATCATCCGTAGATTACCTTCTACGTTATGCCCGCGAAGCTCGTTGGGATATCGTTGGCCGCGCGATGCAGGTCATGGAAGCTGGCTTCGTTAAGAAGATGAATGATGACGGATGGCACACGCTCCTTGCAGCTGGTGTTGACCGTAACATTCTTGTTTATGACGGTGATGCAACCGCAGGACTCTTTACAAAGAGGTTAGTCTCACTCATGCAGACTGTTATGCGTCGTAACTCTGGTGGTAATGCCGCCTCAGTTGGTCGTGGTCGCTTGACTGATCTTTATGTTTCACCAGAAGCATTAGAAGACATCCGTAACTGGGGTCTAGATCAGGTTGACGAAGTTACTCGTCGTGAGATTTATACAGCACCTGAAGGTGGCGCACCTCTCACAAGAATCTTTGGCGTCAACGTTCATGATCTTGATGAACTTGGTGAAGGTCAGGAATATCAGTCGTTCTTTACGAGCGACCTTGGCGGTTCAGTCGAATCTAATGACGCTGAACTAGTCGTTGGCCTTGATCAGTCATCCAATGATAGCTTCGTAATGCCAGTCAAGGAGCAGCTACAAGTCTTTGAAGACCCAACACTACATCGTCAGCAGCGCGCTGGCTACTATGGTTGGGCCGAGCTTGGCTTTGGCGTTCTTGATAACAGAAGAGTTATTCTTGGTTCTTTCTAAGAATCATTTATATCTCTTTTCTGTTGCGATGCGAAAAAAGCCACCTTCGGTCGGGGGTGGCTTATTTCGTATGCAACATATTGTATCAGGACAGCCCTACTTAGGAGTATATAAATGACTGCATTATCAGATTATTTAGAATCTGGGATATTGACGCACCTTTTTCGATCTGGTTCTTTTTCTAAGCCATCAAATATATCTATTGCATTAACAAGCGACGTAGCCAAAGATAATGATACTGGCGCATCAATCCCCGAGCTACCAACCGGCGTTTTACTTGGTTCTATACCAACAGCTACAAACTACCAAAGAAAAAGTCTTGGAAGCCCATCTGACTCTAAGTGGAACGCTACTGGTCACGATGACGCTACCGCATTCGCTGTTTTCACGGAAGACGTAGAGGCATCTGGATATTTTTATCCTCTCTATTTGTCTGAGCTTACGGCTACAAACAATGATACCAACGCTCTAAACAACGCAAAGAGCGCTTTGGAATATACATTCTCAGAATTTCCCGGCGTTACATTTTATGGCCCTCAAACGGTCACTGTCAGCGGAGAGTCTAATCCGGGATACGAAATGTATGAAGGAAATGGCTTTATCAAAAATTCTGAACAAATAGTATTTGATACCGCTACTACAGACTGGGGATGGGTATCTGGAGTTGCAATACTGGACTCTGACGTTCATCAGTCTGGTAACTTGTTGTTATACGCAGAACTTAATAACCCTAGATACGTTTACGCTGGAGACAGTATAAAATTTGATACCAACGCGCTTGAAATAAGCATTCAGTAAATCCAAAATATGAGGAATATAAGATATGCTTTTAGACAAGTATCAGCTGGTACAAAATATAATTAATGAACTGTCAGACAACGCCAGTGAATCTATTACGCCATATCATGTTAGACATAATCTTTTAGATATAATAGACTCCTTGCCGAGTCTATTTAAAGATATCAATACAGACTCTCAGAATGCTAAAACAAGAGATGTAAGAACTTCTATCTTTGGCGAACAAGCTATTGAGCGAATTGGTTTTCCTAACTACACAAGCGAAGACAATTCAGCTTTTGGCTATTCCGCTTTGAGGCTTAATTTTCGAGGCGCTAGAAATACAGCGCTTGGCTCACAAGCCTTAAGAACTAACATTTATGGCTCAGACAACGTTGCTGTCGGTCACGACGCTTTAGCAGCGAACGTGTCTGGCTCTGGAAATGTTTCAATTGGAAATTTTGGACTTACATCTAATAAGCAGGGCAGCTTCAATATATCAATTGGTCATGGTGCTGGATACTATATTTCTGGTGGAGATAGTTATCAGTTTTATTTAGGCTCTGCGCCAGTTGATTCTGGAGTTCTTTGTGACGACGTTGATGGATCTAACTTTACGCCGCTCATGCGCGGTGATCTACAGGAAAACATATTGGCAATCAACACCAACCACTTAGTTGGTGACGCAAAGCTACAAGTTAGTGGCTCTATGACTCCTTCTGTTGGTGACGCATTTGACATTGGCTCTTCGGGGTTAATCTGGTCAAACATATATTCTTCAAACGTATTCTTATCTGACACTAGAAAATTTTCTAACAGCGACAACGTTTATTTCAATTTTGACCTTGTTCCAGAATCCCCTAGCTCATATAACTTAGGGTCTCCAAGCAACCCTTTAGATTTTATTCATGCAGACAATCTTGTTATCAATACATCTGCAAGTATACAAAATGCAGAATTCATAAACAGCTCCTACTACTTAAATAAAACTCTTAATCTTGCTGCCAAACCAGCAGAAGTCGCTCTTGACGGCGGTGGCTCTTATTCTATTTATGATTACGCCCTTGAGCCAACCGACAACAATCTAATACCATATCTTTCTCTTGAAGAAGTAAATGGTGCTGGGCTTAGAGTTCATGTTGATTCTGGTGATGTGTTTGATTTTCTGTTAGACACGAACAATCCAGACGATGTTTTCTGGAAATCTAACATAAGCCTAGACCTTGGATCTGGTAACTATGTCAAGACAGACAAGGTTATATCCGGCCCAGAATTCTCTGTTGATTTTGGAGAAAATTTATTATCACTTAAAGATAGCTACTTTTATCTTGGCGAAAAGGCGTTTGGAGAAAATAACAGCTTAGGTTTTGGTAATATTAACTTCCATGACGATAATAGGATTGTTTCTTCTTACTTATGCTCAAATGAATTTAATACAAGCATATCTCAAAGATTTTTTAGCGATGCCTCTGGGCCTGAATCTGGCGGTTCTTATACAGGATTTGAAATTTCTTATGAAAATAGGCTAACATCCATACTGTCAAACCCCTCGCCATCCACTTTTCCGGGTCATATTGGTTTTTCTATCAAGTCTTTTTCAATGTTTGATTCTGGCAAAACCCCAGCGCACTCTCTTTTTCTTAGTAGAGATAACAGCACATATATCTTTGCCATATCTGACATTAATGAATATGATCCAGAGGCAACCGCAGACTTTAATATTGCAGACAACTGTTCGTTAAGGGTTAAATCTAGATCTGATGATAAAACTTCAACGATTTTTCTCGATACGGGCAACCGTGGTGACGCTCAAATTTCTTGCAACGAAGCTTTACATTTTGGCTTTGGGCGCATTCCACCAGTCACCACTACTGCTGGGATAGGAGACATTGGTGGGTTTTTTAACCCAAAGCCACTACCTACTTATAAATACCAAATGTCACTACACGATACGCATCTAGATTTATTCAACAGCGTTAGCGGCACACAAAACTTTACTGTCAACATTGGAGACAAAGAAAATCAATCCGCCTCAATCGGTTTAGTACATTCTGATGAATCTCCAGTTAGTGCCTCTGGATATGCTGGCTTGTTTGCCAAAAGTAAAAACGCAGAAGCTCAGAAGTCAACCCTGATGTTTCTAGATGAAGCTGGCAATGAGTTTGAAGTTATCAGATCCCCAAATAATTCCGTTGATGGCCTTCTATTCACAGACAGGAACAACGTTGCTGGTGGAGTTGACTCTTTCAGCAACAAGGCTACTGACAGTACATCTAGCGAAAATACCGGCATTGGATTTGAGTCTCTTAAAGATGTAACAACTGGCTCTGAAAATACATTCTACGGATCAAAATCTGGCAAGTCCATTACTACTGGCAATAATAATATTGGACTTGGTTATGGCTGTTTACTGAATAACAAGACCAATCACCACAATATTTGTATTGGTACAAACGAGCTTGGTTCCGACGTTGCTACAGACTATAACTTCTTGCTTGGTATTGACGATGACCATATACTCATGAAAGGTGTTCTTGGTCCAGAGAATGACGTTAAAAAACTGGAACTTCCACAAAATGGCGTTCTAGAGATCAAAAATAACACCAACAGTGAATACATAAAGCTAAACTCTAATTCTATTGACGTTGTAGATGAGGGTGGCTCTAATTTCCCAGACTTTTCTTTTGATATTAAATTCTCTGGCAATCACTCATCCACACTTTTATCTCTAAATCACGAAGATCCAAATTTGACCATAACCCCGGTTTACGCATCTCAACCCGGACCATTTGCTGAACTAAATGGGAATTTAAAACTCCTTGGGGGAATTTGTTTTAGCGATGGCAGCTTTATGGATTCTTCAGACTCCTCTAGAATAGACGACTTGGAAGAAAGCCAGACCGCCCAAGATCAACGTTTAGATTCTCTGTTTATAGAAGGTGTCGCAAATGTAACGATAAATAGACCCGCAAATATTAATTCCCCAAGCACTGGTGCTATTACAACCATAAATAGTGAGAATATTATTGTTTCGAACAGAGATCCTAATTTGACTATCAAAAAGGGAGATTATGTAATAGCAATTAAAATAGGCTTAGAATATAGACCCATATGGGTAAGCAATGAATTCAATGCTCTTGTCAGTTTCTAGCGTCAAATGTGTATATAACATTGTATTACTACTAAATATCTGGAGTAAATATGGCTTGGCAAACACAAATTATTCTTATGCTTCGTCATATGCTCAATGACCTAGATAGCAGTAATTACACGTATACTGATGCTAGATTACAGCAGGCGGCTACGGTTTCAGCGCAATTGGTTTTGTCTAAAAACGATTTCAGCTACACTTATGTCGTTGATATTGCTAATAGTACAATTACACCAGACCCAGTAGATGTTTCAGACAACGATTTTATCACCCTACTTTGCCTAAAAACTGCATGTATTATTCTTGGTAGCGAGCTTAAAGCTGAAGCTTCAAATTCTATAGCTATTAAAGATGGTCCATCCTCTATAGACCTTAGAGGTGTTTCATCAACGCTTAATGTTTTACTACAGGAATATTGCAACAAATATGAGGAAGCCTCACTAGATTATACGGCTGGCAATAGTCTTGGTGGTCAAGCTATTCTTGGTCCCTATAGTCCCGGCAGCGATTTTGTGTCTAGAACACATAGTGATTACGACCGCAGAGGCAATTATTTTCGATAACAAAGGAGAAACTTAAATGGCCACAGTCCAAGACAAGAGCGTTTTACAAAACGCTATACAGACAGATTTAGCCGACAATAATGCTGGATTAATTTCTGCTGAAGACGTTAGAGAAAATATGGACAATATTGTTGAGTCGATGGCTCATATTATTGCCAATAGCGACTTTGCTACTGATGGCAATGCCTTTCAAGGCAACGTTAGGGCAGAAATTGTAGGCGGTTCACACGGTCTTTTCATTGCTGATTCTGGAATTAAATTCAACAGCATTGGTGGCGATAATATACAATATGTCCCGTATCCGGGTAATAGTGGAGTTAGACATGATTTACTTGCAAATCTAACAACTAGCGATGACCACACACAATATTTGAATGTTAACGGCCAGAGACAGATGCAGGGCAATCTTGGGCTTGATAATTATTGGGTTAATTCTGATGGCAATGACGGATCCAACGCAAGCAATGACAGAGGATTGCAGTTTGAATCTGTAGACTCTAGCAACGAAACTGTTCATGTTGGATACAAAACAAAAGTAGAGTTTGACCACGACGGTTCGCATATGAACACCGCCAAGGGTGTCGCAAAGGCTTGGGTTAGCTTCGACGCGCATCAGCTGAGTGACAGTAGCCCCGGAAATATTATCATCAATTCTTCATTTAATATCGCAGATATTCAAACAACTGGCGATGGGAAATTTGTTATTTACTTCAAAAACAACATACCAGTACCATATGTTGCAATTGGTTCAAGTAATAGCACAACTGACAATTCTGCGGCAGTTGACTTTGACCTTAATACGGTTGGTATTGTAGAAAGAGCAGCGAACTATCTCACATTTGTTATTAGGAATGACAATGGCGAGTATGTAAACGCAAAGGTAAATGACCTAGTAGTTTTTGGCTTTTCTGATGACGATGAACAAGCAGACCCACTAACAACAACCACTCCAGCACCTTAGTTTAAGGGGATCTAATGTCAGAAAATATTGTTATTCTAGCTGACAGAGTAAAAGAAATAAGCTACACTGTTGGCCTCAGTGATTTTCAGCTGGACGACACAGTTAACGGATTTAGCACGTTTGACTCTCAGTATTCAGACGGAGATATTTTATTTTATGCTGCAACAAACGGCATTGATTATGAGATTGGATCTGGCATATTTACTATTGGCCAAACTACCAATTCTATTGTAAGAATGCCCTTTAGAAGTAGTTCCGCTAATAACGCGAAGGTTTCCTTCACTGATGGCGCGAAAGAAATTTATGTCACTTACCCAGCAACGCACTCTGTTTATATTGGCTCTGGTGTAGCTGATCTAAATTTCCCACAATCTAGCGGCATAGCCTTTTGGGCTTCTACAAATATACTTAATTACGACAGCGATGTTATTTGGGACTTTGACAATAAGCGTCTTGGTATCAAAAAGTCAACTCCTAATTATGGAATTGATGTTGGTGGGAGCAGTTCGGAATCATCCATCCAAGCTTCAGGTTTTTACGTTGGCGAATCTGGTGTAGTTTTCCCAGCTGCAAACAATGGCGATGTGAATTATACTGGCGGCAGTCAAGTTGTTCACTTTGAGCCAAACGAGTTAGATTCCAGCACTCTGATTCATGATGTTATTGAGCTAAGTGGCGTTGTTGATAATATTTTCTTATTCAAAACACAGCCACAAGGCACTTTTCTCTCTGGTCCCGGCACAGACGCCTGTAATGGTCCATGTCCTGATGATTATCCAGTATTCAGAACTATTGATATATCAGATATCCCAGACTTAAGTTCACTATACGTCAACTTATCTGTCATTGAAGATGTTTCTGGCGTTTTACGCGCAGACTTAGAAGCTGCTTCTGGCGTTCTCAGGTCAGACTTTTTGGCTGGAGATGCTGCGATTGTTTCTAACTTAACGGACGCTTCTGGCGCATTACGCTCATCAATCAATGACGCCTTAAATGTTTTTGATATCACTGAAAATAACGAACAGTATGAATTTAGCGGTTTCGGCACAGATGCCCACATTAATCCAAACATCACATTACAACGTGGATTCAAATACACCTTTAATGTTGACGCTGCTGGTTATCCATTTTACATTAAAACTTCTGCTACTGCCGACAGCAATAATGTTTATAATTCTGGAGTGACAGCTAATGGCGCAGACGT
>Ga0181581_10001783_pt1 | contig 16772 bp, 15 predicted proteins | sample 071ome_22_FD_132433 | JGI IMG/M metagenome (GOLD analysis project Ga0181581, IMG submission 132433) | Coastal salt marsh microbial communities from the Groves Creek Marsh, Skidaway Island, Georgia - 071404AT metaG (megahit assembly) | ecosystem: Environmental > Aquatic > Marine > Intertidal... | reverse complement strand
CATGACAAGGAGCTCGCATGAGCTCCTTTTCGTTTAACTCGAACCAATATCTTCGCATGACACAGCACTCCCCGTTGTTTGACTTCGCCGGCAAGACGCTCGATCTGTCCGTGTCCCATGTCATGGGAATCCTCAATATCACGCCCGACTCCTTTTCCGACGGCGGCGAGTTGTTGTCGGAACATGGCCATGTGCAGTTGGACAAGGTGATGCGGCGGGCGGAGTCGATGGTGAAGGCGGGCGCCGCCATTCTCGATGTTGGCGGCGAATCCACACGGCCGGGTGCAGCCGAGGTCGGCAGTGACCAGGAAATCAATCGTGTCATGCCGGTAGTCGAGGCCATTCGAAAGAACTTCGACGTGATCGTTTCGGTGGACACCAGCAATCCCGAGCTCATGGTCCTGTGCCCGGAAGCCGGCGTGGGCCTGATCAATGATGTCAGGGCCTTGGGCAGGGAAGGCGCCCTGGAGGCCTGCGCGGCATCGGGACTGCCAGTTTGCCTGATGCATATGCAGGGCACCCCGAAGGATATGCAGGACAATCCCACCTATGCCGATGTCATCAAAGAGGTTGCCGGCTTCCTGGATGCCAGGGTCAATGCTTGCCTTAAAGCCGGTATCAGGAGGGAAGGCATTTTGCTGGATCCCGGCTTCGGCTTCGGGAAAACCCTTGACCACAATCTGGAACTGTTGGGCAGACTTGATGAACTGCAGCGGTTAGAATTTCCGCTGTTGATTGGTGTTTCACGCAAAAGAATGATCGGCATGATCACCGGTCGGCGGGAAAAGGACAGGTTGCAGGGCAGTGTGGCGGCCGCGGTCATGGGTGTCATGAACGGGGGCAGGATCGTAAGAACCCACGATGTGGCCGAAACCATCGACGCACTCAAAATCTGCAATGCAGTGCTGGAAAGACTGAATTGCCGGCAGAGCCGGGCCATAAATTAGAATAAAAGGTAAGCATCCCGTGGGGAAAAAATACTTTGGTACTGACGGTATCAGGGGCATGGTGGGTACTTATCCCATCACACCCGATTTCGTCCTCAAGCTTGGCTGGGCCACGGGCAAGGTCTTTGCACAGCAGGGCGGTGGCAAGATACTTATCGGCAAGGACACCCGGATTTCGGGCTACATGTTCGAATCTTCGCTGGAAGCAGGCCTGACTTCAGCCGGCATGGATATCAACCTGCTCGGTCCCATGCCGACTCCTGCCGTTGCCTACCTTACCCGCACCTTCCAGGCTCAGGCTGGTATCGTGATCAGCGCATCCCATAACGGCTTCCAGGACAACGGCATCAAGTTCTTTTCCGGTGACGGTACCAAACTGCCCGACGAGATCGAACTGGCGATCGAAGCGGCGATGGATAGTGAGCTGACCACCGTGGAGTCGGCGAAGATCGGCAAGGCATCACGTATAGTCGATGCCAGCGGCCGCTATATCGAATTCTGCAAAGGCACGGTGCCGAGCAACCTGCGGCTGAAGGGGATGTCCATCGTCGTTGATTGCGCCAATGGCGCCACCTACCACATTGCGCCCAATGTGTTCAGGGAACTGGGTGCCAACGTCACCACGCTGGCCGCCGAACCGGATGGTCTGAATATCAACCGGGACTGCGGTTCCACCCATCCCCAGAAACTGGTGGCAAAGGTCCTCGAGCTGAAAGCTGATCTGGGCATCGCCTTTGACGGTGACGGTGACCGCGTCGTCATGGTGGATCACAAAGGTGAACTGGTGGATGGTGATGAGCTGCTATTCATCATCGCCCGCTACAAGTTGGATAAATCCGGCCAGTTCAGCAAGGACCAGGGCATTATCGGCACGGTGATGAGCAACCTGGGACTGGAGCTCGCCCTGAAGGAGCTGGGTATTCCGTTCCGCCGCACCATGGTGGGCGACCGCTATGTGATGGCGGAATTGCTGACAAGGCAGTGGCTGTTCGGGGGTGAATCCTCGGGTCATATCATTTGCCTGGATGAAACTTCCACGGGTGACGGCATCGTGTCGGCCCTGCAGGTACTTGCGGCAATGCAGGTGTTCGGCCAGAGCCTGAACGAAATCAAGCACGGCATGGTGAAATTCCCCCAGACCATGATCAATGTACGTATCGCCAGCAAGGATGGGCTGGATGACAACAAGGCCATCAAGGCGGCTGTCGCCAGCGCCGAAAAGGAGCTGGGCAACACAGGCCGGGTGCTGCTTCGGCCTTCCGGGACGGAACCGGTTGTGCGTGTCATGGTGGAGGGAGAAAACGGGGATCAGGTAAGTCGCCTGGCGACTGAAATCGCCGAGGTCGTGACTGCGCAAATGCAACAGAACGTTGCCTGAGGCGGCGTCAGCAATCACTTTTCGGAAGTGGATCGCTACACCCCCGGGATAACCCGCAAACCCCTGAATTTACTTGCCTTCGCGTGCTTGCTTTCTTGCATATACCCCCCATCTTGGTTAGTATTGGCGCCCATTTTTGGGGGTCGAAATCCGTTAGTCATGCGAAAAGGTCTTGTAGCCGCTAACTGGAAGATGAATGGTAGCCGTGACAGCAATACGGCACTGCTCAAAGCGCTGGTGGCCGGCCTCGATGGCGGCGCCGCCCCCGACGTGCTGGTATGTCCTCCTGCAGTATATCTTCAGCAGGCTGGCGAGTTGCTCAAGGGAAGCAACATCATGCTGGGCGCCCAGAATATGCATGACCAGCAGGCCGGCGCGTTTACCGGAGAAATCTCGGCGCCGATGCTGAAGGATCTTGGCTGCAGTCACGTGATTATCGGGCACTCCGAAAGACGGGAAATTTTCGGGGAAAGCGATGCGTTAATCGCTGACAAGTTTGCTGCGGCCCTGGCGAACTCGCTCAGCCCGGTGCTGTGCATTGGCGAGACGCAGGCACAGCGCGAGGCCGGCGAAACAGAAGCCACCGTGCTGCGGCAACTGGATGCAGTCCTGCAGCAGGTTGGAGCGGATGCCTTTGCAGATGCCGTGATTGCTTACGAGCCGGTCTGGGCCATCGGCACAGGCTTGACGGCAACACCGGACCAGGCGCAGGAAATGCATGACCTGATACGCGGCACCCTGGCCAGGCATAATGCCGAAGTGGCTGGCGCAATCCGGGTTTTGTACGGCGGCAGTGTGAAGGCGGATAATGCCGCCGAACTGTTTGCCCAGCCGGATATCGATGGCGCCCTGGTAGGCGGAGCCTCGCTGGTGGCAGACGATTTTTTGACGATTTGTTCGAGTTACAACTGAGACAGGGCGGCAGGCTCCTGTCCAAACGAGAGAATTTATGGAATCACTGATAATTTTTGTTCATGTCATAGCCGCAATTGCCATTACCGGCCTGGTGCTCATACAGCAGGGCAAAGGTGCGGACATGGGCGCTTCCTTCGGCAGCGGCGCATCCCAGACGATTTTCGGCAGCTCTGGCAGCGGCAATGCCCTGACCAAATCAACCAGCATCATGGCAACCATCTTTTTCATCACCAGTCTCGGGCTGGCGATAATTGCCAGGCAGCAGGCCGACATCACCATCGATGATGGCGGTCTTATCCAGAACCTTGACGAGATCACTGCCCAGCAACAGGCTGCTGCAACCCGTCAGGCTGCAGACGACATTCCCGTAGTGGCTGCTGCCGCTGATGAAGGCGATGTGCCAGTGCTGGATGCCCTGTCGGAGTCAGATATACCTGAAATAATCGAGCAAGCACTGGATACAGTTGATGAGGCGTCCAGCCTGGTTGAAGGACAAACAGAGGAATAAGCCGACGTGGTGGAATTGGTAGACACGCTATCTTGAGGGGGTAGTGACGAAAGTCGTGCCGGTTCAAGTCCGGCCGTCGGCACCAAATAATGAGAGGGGATTCGCCAATCTCTTCGACTTCACAGAGACGAGCATGTGAGGTTGCAGTAAGCCGGGGCCGTAAGGCTCCAGCCAAGGCAAGCTTCCGGAATTTGGAAGCCAATGCGTCCTGAGCGTCCCTGTATCCCGGGAGCCGGGATCAGGACCACCCGGGAAATCAGTAAATACGGGGTCTGCAGGGGAAATGGGGTCGAGTTTGACCTTGACCATATCCCGCAGTCCTCCTATAATTCCCGGCCTTTCCTCTGGGGTAAATTTCCGGCGGAAAGAAGAGAAGTTGATTAGTTGCGGGGTGGAGCAGTCTGGCAGCTCGTCGGGCTCATAACCCGAAGGTCGTAGGTTCAAATCCTGCCCCCGCTACCAATTTCTCGCCGATGCAGGCCTGTTAGAGCCTGCAGGTTTATCAGGAATGCAGCTCGTCGGGCTTGGCTCTTTATAAACCACGGGGAGGCAGCAGGTTCAATCCTGCCCCCGTTGAGAAATTATCGGGATCCAGGCGGACGTTCCGCCGGTTTCCAAACCAGAAGCCCCTATATGGGGCTTTTTAGTCGGTGCGAAAGTTGTGGAAGTGGGCCTAGGGCCCATTTTTTGTTTAGCAAGAATGTGATTTGACGATGAGCAGGCGAGCAACGGAACTGGGTGAATTACTGGAGCCTGCCATCAATGCACTGGGGTTCAGGCTCTGGGGCATTGAGTACATTCCGCAGGGCAGGCATTCCATGCTGCGGGTGTACCTGGACAAGGAGGGGGGTATCGACATCGAGGATTGTGCGCTGGCCAGCCGCCAGATCAGCAGCATTCTCGATGTGGAGGATCCGATCAGCGGCGAATATACCCTCGAGGTATCCTCGCCAGGCATCGACAGGACATTGTTTAAGCTAGACCAGTTCAATGAGTATCTGGGCTGGCATGTAACACTGAAGTTGACGGAAAACTTCGAAAAGCGAAGGAATTTTACCGGCCAGCTAAAGGCAGTGGTCGATGATGAAGTAGTCATCATCATCGGCGACGAGGAATACACCATTCCTTACGAGTTGATAGACAAGGCCAGCCTGGTCAGCCAGGTCTGAGTCGATACTGAAGAGTTAGCAGCCTGGCTGCAGTAAAGCCAGGTTTACAGGTTATTCCCGGTCAGGGAGTGTTAAAGGTAACTTTGAGATGATTAACAAAGAAATTTTGATGGTTGCTGATGCCGTCTCCAATGAGAAAGGTGTCTCCAGGGATGTGATCTTTAGTGCCATAGAGTCTGCTTTGGCCTCCGCCACGAAGAAACGCTACGTGGACGAGGAAATCGACTGCGAGGTCATCATCGACCGAGATACAGGTGACTACGAAACTTACCGTATATGGACCGTTATTCCCGATGATGAACTGGCCCTGCTGGGCTCCCAGTTCACCATCGAGGAAGCCCACGAAAAGGATACGAACCTTGGTCCGGGTGATGTCTATCGTGAAAAAATCGATAACGTGGAGTTCGGCCGTATCGCTGCGCAGACTGCCAAGCAGGTCATCGTGCAGAAGGTTCGTGAAGCGGAGCGTGAAATCGTGGTTGCCGAATACAACGATAAGGTCGGCCATCTGGTCTCCGGTACCGTCAAGAAAGTCACTCGCGACAATGTCATCGTCGATCTCGGCAATAATGCCGAAGGCCTGTTACCCCGCGAGAACCTGATTCCCCGTGAAACCTTCCGTATCAACGATCGCCTGCGTGCGCTCCTGCTGGAAGTGCGTACCGAGCTGCGCGGCCCCCAGCTCCTGCTGAGCCGCACGGCACCGGAAATGCTGGTGGAACTGTTCAAGATCGAAGTGCCGGAAATATCCGAGGAAATCATTGAGATCAAGGCAGCGGCCAGGGATCCCGGTTCGCGAGCCAAGCTTGCCGTCAAAACCAACGACGGCCGCATCGATCCTGTCGGCGCCTGTGTCGGTATGCGCGGTTCACGCGTCCAGGTGGTCTCCAATGAGCTCGCCAACGAACGCATCGACATCATCCTGTGGGATGACAATCCCGCCCAGCTGGTGATCAATGCCATGGCTCCTGCCGAAGTGGCCTCCATCGTGGTCGATGAAGACACCCACACCATGGATGTGGCCGTCGCCGAGGAAAACCTGGCGCAGGCCATCGGCCGCAACGGCCAGAACGTGCGTCTGTCCAGCGAACTCACCGGCTGGACCATCAACGTGATGAGCGAGGAAAGCGCTGCCGAAAAACTGCAGACGGAATCAGCCGGTACCATCAAGACGTTCATGGACAGCCTGGATGTGGACGAGGATGTGGCGGAAATCCTGGTTCAGGAGGGTTTTACCACACTGGAAGAAATCGCCTATGTGCCGCTGGAAGAAATATCCCAGATCCAGGATTTCGACGAGGAAATCGCCAACGAGCTGCGTGCGAGGGCCAAGGATGCCTTGCTGACCAGGGCTATAGCCTCTGAAGAGGATATCAATAAGGCCGGTATCAAGGACGACCTCCTGAACATGGAAGGCGTCGACAACGAACTGGCGCTGGCGCTGTCCGGCATCGGCGTGCTTTCAATGGAAGATCTTGCCGAGCAGTCCATTGATGAACTGATGGTGATCGAAGGCATGGATGAAGAACGTGCGGGTCAGCTCATCATGACCGCCAGGGCGCCCTGGTTCGCCGACGAAGTCGAAGAAGACGCTGCCGAGAATTCAGCGGAACAATCCTGATAAGGGAATATCCGGGAATATAAGGGTGAGCAGCACTCAAGCAGCAATATCGGGAGAGTTGAATGTCAGACGTAACAATCAGTGAACTGGCCAAAATGGTCGGCGTACCTGTAGACCGTTTACTTGAACAGGTCAAGGATGCCGGTCTGCCCCAGAAAAAAGCGGACGACACGATCACCAATGATGAGCGCACCACTTTGCTGATGTCACTGAAGAGCAAGCATGGCGAGGATACTTCCGGTGGCGCCACACCGCGTCGCATAACCCTGAAACGCAAAACCGTCGAAACGCTCAAGACCTCCGATAACCAGGGCCGCAGCAAAGCGGTCAACGTGGAAGTACGCCGTAAACGCACCTACGTGAAACGTAGTGTCGAAGAGGCCCAGCTCGAAGCCGAACGCAAAGAAGCGGAGCGCCTGGCCAAGGAAGCAAAGGAAAAAGCGGAGCAGGAAGCCCGGGAAAAGGCAAAGCAGGCCGAGACCAGCAAGGTGGCTGCCGAGGGTCCCACGGCTAAATCCACTGTCAGCCTCAAACGCGAACCGGTAGAAGTACCCGTCGAGGATAAATCAGAAGTCCGTCGCGATCACAAGAAAGGAGCCGTCCGCAAGGATACCCAGCGTGAAGAGGAGCCCGGTGAAAAGAAAAAGAGCGGGCTGCGTCGTCGTGACCAGGACGATGACAAGAAATTCCAGCCTATCCGCTCCACGGATGACTTCATCCTGGACGAGGAAGAGGAATTTGATGATGCCTCGCGCCGCAGGGGCCGCCGCAAGCTGAGCCAGGGGCAGAAGCAGCACAAATTCGAAAAACCGACCGAATTCATTTCCCGCGAGATCGAAGTGCCGGAAGCTATCACAGTCGGCGACCTGGCCCAGCGCATGTCGCTGAAAAGCGGCGAACTCATCAAGAGCCTGATGAACATGGGTGTCATGGCCACTCTGAACCATGTTCTGGACCAGGATACTTCGGTCCTTCTGGTGGAAGAACTCGGCCACAAGGCAAAAACCGTTTCCGATGACGCTCTCGAGGAAAGCCTGGCGGAATCCGTCAAGTACGAGGGTGAGGAAGTTTCCAGGGCACCCGTTGTCACCGTGATGGGCCATGTCGACCACGGCAAGACATCCTTGCTCGACTATATTCGCAAGACCGCCGTTACCGAGGGTGAGGCCGGCGGAATTACCCAGCATATCGGTGCCTACCATGTGAACACCGACCACGGAATGATCACCTTCCTCGATACGCCGGGCCATGCCGCATTCAGCGCCATGCGTTCACGCGGTGCCCAGGCGACGGATATCGTCATCCTGGTGGTAGCCGGTGATGACGGTGTGAAACCGCAGACCGAGGAAGCCGTCAATCATGCACAGGCCGCCGAAGTTCCCATCGTCGTCGCCATCAACAAAATGGACAAGGATGGTGTCGACCCCGATCGCGTCAAGAATGAACTCGCTGCCAAGGGCTTGACCCCGGAAGCGTGGGGGGGTGATACCCAGTTCATCGAGGTCTCTGCCCATACCGGCAAGGGGATCAAGGAACTGCTGGACGCCGTGCTGCTGCAGTCAGAACTGCTGGAGCTGAAGGCGATCAAGGATTGCCCGGCGAAGGGTGTGGTCATCGAGTCCCGTCTCGACAAGGGTCGCGGCCCGGTTGCCACCGTTCTGGTACAGAACGGCACCCTGGAATTGTCCGATATCATCCTGGCCGGTCATGAGTATGGCAAGGTGAGGGCGATGATCGATGAAAACGGCGCCCAGGTGAAATCAGCCGGCCCGTCCATTCCCGTCGAGATTCTTGGACTTAACGGAACACCCGATGCCGGTGATGAGTTCATCGTTGTCCAGGACGAAAAACGTGCCAGGGAAGTCGCCGATTTCAGGCTGCACAAATACCGCGAGACACAGGTTGCCAAGCAGCAGGCGGCAAAAATGGAAAGCATGTTTGCCACCATGGGTGTCGACGAAAAACAGGTGCTCAATGTGGTGCTCAAGACTGACGTGAGGGGCTCACTGGAAGCCATCTCTTCGGCCTTGCTGGGTCTTGGCAATGATGAAGTTTCCGTGGCCCTGATTTCTTCCGGCGTCGGCGGAATATCCGAAACCGATGTGCAGCTGGCGCATACATCCAGGGCGACCATCATCGGCTTCAACGTGCGTGCCGACAAGACGGCCAAGACGCTGGCGGAAAACGAGGCCGTGGAAATCCGCTACTACAGCGTCATCTACGACCTCATCGACGACGTCAAGGCGGTGATGAGCGGCATGCTGGCACCGGAACTGCAGGAGGAAATCCTGGGAGTTGCCGAAGTGCGTGATATTTTCATGTCGCCGAAGTACGGCTCCATTGCCGGCAGCATGGTGATCGAAGGCACGGTGTACCGGCACAAACCGATCCGCGTGCTGCGCGACAACGTGGTCATCTACGAGGGCCAGCTCGAATCCCTGCGCCGCTTCAAGGAAGAAGCCAGTGAAGTCAGGAATGGCATGGAATGCGGTATTGGTGTGAAGAACTACACCGACGTTCGTGTTGGTGACAAGATCGAAGTCTTCGAGCGCAAGGAAGTCGCCAGGACACTTGCATAGCAAGCACGAACTGATATGGCCAGAGTCTCAAGCAGGGTGGACAAGGTTGCCGACCTCCTGAAAAAGGAAATCGCCCTGCTGATCCAGAATGAAGTACGGGACCCCCGTGTGGGCATGGCTTCAGTGACCGGAGTCAGGGTCAGCAATGACCTGAGCTATGCCAACGTCTACGTGACCCTGCTGGGCAAGTCCGGCGCGAAGGAGGCCGAAGAGGGTGTTGCCGCACTCAACAAGGCCGCCGGTTTCATGCGTACCCTGCTGTCGAAGAACATCAGCCTGCGCACTACGCCGCGCCTCAAGTTCATCTACGATGACTCCCTGGTCCGGGGTCAGTACCTTACCAGCCTGATCGATGAAGCCCTTGCCCGCGATGAGCGTGATCATCATCTCGATGATGACGGCGAGTCGTGACCCGCTTACAGGATACTGTTGATTCCAATGGCAAGGCGAGCGCGGGGCAGGGACATAACGGGCATCATCGTCCTCGACAAACCCATCGGTGAATCCTCCAACCGCAGCCTGCAGCGGGTAAAGCGCCTGTTCAATGCCGCCAAGGCCGGGCATACAGGCAGTCTTGATCCCCTGGCCACCGGTGTATTGCCCCTTTGCCTCGGTGAGGCCACGAAGCTGTCCCAGTTCCTGCTCGATGCAGACAAGCGCTACAGGACCACGGTCAGGCTCGGTGTGAAAACCGCCAGCGGGGATTCCCAGTCAGAAGTCCTTGATACCCGGCCAGTGAATGTGTCCAGGAAGCAGGTCGAGGATTGCCTCGAGCAGTTTCGGGGGACAATCGTCCAGGTGCCCTCCATGTATTCCGCACTCAAGCACCAGGGCGTGCCGCTTTACAAAATCGCGCGCAAGGGTGGGGAAGTGGTGCGCAAGGAACGGGAGGTGACGGTATTTGCGCTGGAATTGCTGGACTTTCGTGGAGATGAGGTCGACCTCGACATTCGCTGTTCGAAAGGGACCTATATCCGGACCATAGCCGATGATCTGGGGGATGCCCTCGGGACAGGCGGTCATGTGACCGCCCTGCGCAGGTTGCAATCCGGGCCTTTCCTGGAATCCGATGCCGTCACCATTGACCAGCTGGAGCTGGCCGCCGTAACAGGCGGCCCGGAAAACCTCGATCAATTCCTCATGCCCGCTGATCTCGCCGTGGAACACCTGCCCAGGACGGTTATGCCCGCAGCTACCGCTGATTTCGTGCGGCAGGGCCAGGCGGTCATAGTCAATGGCCTGCCGCGTACAGGCCAGGTCAGGATGTATGATGAGAAGGGCTTTTTCGGCATCGGGAAGATGCTGGACGACGGTCGGGTGACCCCGGCACGATTACTGAAAACTCCTTGAAATTCACGGTATTGCCTTTAAATTCAGGTGCCTGAAAGACTGTATCACCGGGGAGTTCTATGCTATTGTACGCACCCCTTGCAATCGGAGGCAGTTGATTCCGGGGCAGGGACCGCAAGGAGCATCTCAGGTAACTATAAATATGCATGGTTATTCTGAATGAAAGGGACGTTCGACTTTTTAACGCATATTCACAGGAGTAAAACCCATGGCCTTATCTGCCGAGCAGAAAGCTGAGATCGTCAGGGAATATGCCTTGACCGAGGGCGACACAGGTTCCCCGGAAGTCCAGGTAGCATTGCTGACAAACAACATCAACCACCTGCAAGACCACTTCAAAGAGCACAATCAGGACCATCATTCCCGTCGCGGCCTAATCCGCATGGTGAATACTCGTCGCAAGCTGCTCGATTACCTGAAAAGAAAGGATGTTGACCGCTATACATCGCTGATCAAGCGACTTGGTCTGCGTCGTTAATCAGGAGCCTGACATCAGTTTCCCTGGAATCTTGTAAGGGCTCCACAGCCTGGCCGGCATTGGGCTGGCCAGGTTAGACCGTTTTTGGAAAAGTAGAGTAAAAAGTAGAGTAAATAGTTATGTTTAATCCAGTAAGGAAAGAATTCAAATATGGCAACGACACCGTAATCCTGGAAACAGGCAAGGTTGCCCGCCAGGCTACCGGCGCGGTAATTGTCACCATCCAGAACACCGTTGTACTCGCAACTGTCGTAGGAAGAAAGACTGCATCACCAGACCAGGACTTCTTCCCACTGACCGTCAACTACCAGGAAAAGACCTATGCTGCCGGCAAGATCCCCGGCGGTTTTTTCAAGCGGGAAGGCCGACCGACAGAAAAGGAAACGTTGACTTCACGCCTGATTGACAGGCCGATTCGTCCGCTGTTCCCGAAAGGGTTCATGAATGAAGTACAGGTGATCCTCACGGTCCTGTCTTCAGACAAGCACATCGACCCTGATATTGCCGCCATGATCGGTGCCTCGGCGGCGCTGGCCATTTCCGGAATCCCATTTGCCGGCCCCATCGGTGCCGCACGTGTCGGTTACAACAATACCGACGGTTACCTGTTGAATCCGACCAATACAGTGCTGGAAACTTCCGACCTCGACATGGTCGTGGCAGGTACCGAGTCCGCCGTGCTGATGGTGGAATCCGAAGCCAAGGAGCTCAATGAAGACCTGATGCTGGGGGCAGTACTGTTTGCGCACCAGGAAATGCAGGTTGTAATCCAGGCTATCAAGGAATTCCAGGCCGAGGCTGGCAAGCCCGCCTGGGAATGGACGCCGCCGGCAACCAATGACGTGCTTTCAGACGCCATCAGTGGCGCCTTTGCCGAAGGCATCAAGGCAGCCTACCAGATATCCGACAAGATGCAGCGTCAGGACACGCTGGCTGATCTGCGCGACCAGGCCGTTGCCCAGTTCGCCAACGAAGCAGCCGAGCCGCCTGTCACGGGTAAGGAAATACAGGGAATTTTCGGCAAGCTGGAAAAACATATTGTTCGCCAGAACATTATTGCTGGCCAGCCGCGCATTGATGGCCGCGACACGAAAACGGTCCGTCCGATCATCGTGGAAACCGGCGTGCTGCAAAAAACTCATGGCTCTGCGCTGTTTACCCGTGGTGAAACCCAGGCACTGGTCGTTGCGACCCTGGGTGCCCTGCGTGACGCACAGATCATCGAAGACCTGGGTGGCACCCGCAAGGACCACTTCATGCTGCACTACAACTTCCCGCCCTTCAGCGTCGGCGAAACCGGTTTCATGAGCGGCCCGAAACGCCGCGAAATCGGCCATGGCCGCCTGGCCCGTCGGGGTGTCGCAGCAGTGCTGCCGACCGAGGATGAATTCCCGTATGCCATTCGCGTGGTATCAGAAATCACCGAATCCAACGGTTCCAGCTCCATGGCTTCCGTCTGTGGTACGTCACTGGCCCTGATGGATGCCGGTGTGCCCGTCAAGGCACCGGTTGCCGGTATTGCCATGGGTCTGATCAAGGAAGACAACGGTGTTGCCGTTTTGACCGACATCCTGGGTGACGAAGACCACCTGGGCGACATGGACTTCAAGGTGGCCGGTTCCGCCAACGGCGTGACCGCGCTGCAGATGGATATCAAGATCCAGGGTATTACCGAGGAGATCATGGAAACTGCGCTGGAGCAGGCCTACAACGCCAGGATGCATATCCTCGGCGAAATGAACAAGGTCATCTCTGCACCGGGTGAAATTTCCCAGTACGCGCCTTCCATGGCCAACCTGAAGATCCACCCCGACAAGATCCGCGACGTCATCGGCAAGGGTGGAGCGGTCATTCGCTCTATCACCGAGGAAACCGGTGCTTCCATCGATATCGATGATGACGGCAATGTCAGGATCTACGGCGAAGACGCTACGTCGCGTGACGCTGCCGTTGCGCGCGTCCAGGAGATCACCGCCGAAGCCGAGATCGGTAAGGTATATAAAGGCATCGTTTCCAAGATCGTGGATTTTGGTGCCTTCATTACCATCCTGCCCGGCAAGGACGGCCTCGTGCACATTTCCCAGATTGCGCAGGAGCGCGTGGAAAATGTTCATGACTTCCTGAAGGAAAAACAGGAAGTTGTGGTCAAGGTTCTGAAGATCGATGATCGCGGCAAGATCAGCCTGACCATGAAGGATGTGACTGACGAGGACAAAGACTCGGTCGCATAACCAGCATAGCAAGCATAAAAAAGCCGGTGTCGCGAAGCGCACCGGCTTTTTTGTTGCCTGGAAAAAGGCGGATCTTACTTGATGATCTGTGCCTTGATCTTCTGGTGGGCATCAAAGGGCAGGCGGGGACCGAAACTGCTTACGGTAGTCGCTGCAGCGAGGCTGGCAAGATTGCCGGCGGTTTCGAAGTTATGACCTGCTGACACCGCATAGAGGAATGCCCCCGCGAACATGTCGCCGGCACCATTGCTGTCCACGGCTTTCACCTTGTGCGGAGCGATGCTGATGTGCTTTTCGCCGTCAAACAGCTGCGCACCTTTTGAACCGCAGGTAACCACGATCTGTTTGGCGATGCTCTTCAGGTCTTCGATGGCCTCCTCCACAGTTTCCTTGCCGGACCATTCCTTTGCTTCCACGTCGTTGGCAAACAGCAGGTCGACGCCGTCACCGATCATTTCCTGCAGGCCGCCGCGGAAAAACTGCACCATTGCCGGGTCTGACAGGGTGATGGATGTTTTAACGCCATGCTGTTCGGCAATTTCACGGGCATAGACTGAAGCGGCACGACCGGTGTCCGAGGTGACCTGGTAACCTTCCAGGTAGAGATATTCCGAATCCTTCAGGGCTTCCACGTCGATCTCGTTTTTTGAGAGGGTTTCGGAAATGCCGAGGAAGCTGAGCATGGTCCTTTCGGTGTCGGGGCTGACCATCACCAGGCATTTGCCGGTGACTCCGGCGCCCCGGTTGTGGTTGTCCAGGTTGGTATGAATGTTGTGATGGCCAAGCTGCTTCAGGTAGAAGTTTCCGGCTTCATCGTCGGCCACCTTGCAGGAGAAAAATGCATTGCCACCGAACTGTGATATGGCATAGATGGAGTTTGCTGCCGAGCCGCCGCCCGCGCGTGTTTTCAGGCCAAACCTGTCAAGCAGGCGCTTCTCCAGGGTGGACTGGGATTCACCATCCACCAGGGTCATGATGCCCTTCTGGATGCTTTCATGCTGGAAAAAACTGTCTTCGACTTCGAATTCCTGGTCGACCAGCGCGGCGCCAATGCCATAGACGTGATACTTCTTCATAGTGGTTCCCTTTCTTGTAGTTTGCTGTTCTTGAATCTTATAACCGGGCAAACGCCTTCTCGGCGGCATCCAGCGTTACCTGCAATTCCTCGTCACCGTGGGCCGCCGATACGAAGCCAGCCTCGAATGCGGAAGGAGCCAGGTAGATGCCGGACTCCAGCATGAGGTGGAAATACTTCCTGAAACGGTCCACGTCGCAGGACATGACCTGGGCAAAGGAGGTTACCTGTTCTTCATCACTGAAGAAACACCCGAACATGCCCCCCACCTGGTTGGTGGTAAACGGGATGCCTGCAGCGAGTGCCCGTTCCCGGAGACCCTTGAGTAGGAATTCGGTCTTTACGCTCAGGGATGAGAAGAAATCCGGTTTGCTGATTTCTTTCAGGGTTGCCAGGCCAGCGGTCACCGCCAGTGGATTACCTGACAGCGTGCCGGCCTGGTAAACCGGGCCGGTCGGTGCAAGCAGGGCCATGATGTCCTGTCTGCCGCCGAAGGCGCCGACCGGCAGGCCGCCGCCGATGACCTTGCCCAGGGTTGTCAGGTCGGGCTTTACGCCATACACGGATTGGGCGCCGCCCAGTGCCGTTCTGAATCCTGTCATGACTTCGTCGAAGATAAGCACCACGCCATGTTCATCGCAGAGTTTGCGCAGTCCCTCCAGGTAACCAGGTACCGGTGGTACACAATTCATGTTGCCGGCGACCGGTTCGATGATGACGCAGGCGATTTCATTGCCTGACCGCTTAAACAGCTGGCTGACACTGTCGAGATTGTTGTAAGGCAGAACGAAGGTTTCCATCGAAGTGGATTCCGGTACGCCAAGTGAGTCAGGTGAGCCCAGGGTGAGAGCGCCGGAGCCGGCCTTGACCAGCAGGGCGTCCACATGGCCGTGGTAGCAGCCTTCGAATTTCAGGATCTTGCTGCGCCCGGTAAAGCCGCGGGCCAGTCGGATGGCGCTCATGGTTGCCTCGGTGCCGGAATTGACCAGGCGTACAGAGTCGATGGACGGCACCAGTCTGGTAATCAATTCCGCCAGTTCACCTTCCCGGGCGGTTGGTGCGCCAAAGGTCAGGCCCTTTTCGAGCTGCTCCTTCAGAGCCTTGATGACGGCTGGATGACAATGCCCAAGGATGAGCGGGCCCCAGGAGCCGATATAGTCGATGTACCGGTTGTCGTCCTCGTCCACCAGCCATGCGCCTTCACCTGATTTGAAGAACACGGGTGTGCCGCCGACACCCTTGAATGCCCGCACGGGAGAGTTCACCCCGCCCGGGATGAATTGCCTGGCATTGTCGAACAGGGCGGCGGAATGGGAATGATCCAGTTCTTGAGACATGGCGGTTCCGGATTTAAAAGGGTTTGACGACGACGAGGATGACCACGGCTATGAGGACGACGGTGGGTACTTCGTTGAACCAGCGAAAATAGACGTGGTTCCTGGTATTTCTGTCATCCCGAAAATTCTTCAGGTGCTGCCAGCACATAACATGGAACACCAGCAGCACGCCTATGAGCAGGAGCTTGGCATGCATCCAGCCTGCAGTCATGTAATAGGCCGGGTTGTAGCCGATAAGAATGCCGCCGAATACCACGGTCAGGACCGCGGATGGGGTCATGATGCCCCGGTAGAGTTTCCGCTCCATGATCTTGAAGCGCTCATTGCTGATTTCATCCTCGCTCATGGCGTGGTAGACAAACAGGCGCGGCAGGTAGAACAGGGCCGCGAACCAGCAGACGACTGAGATGATATGAAGGGCCTTGAACCAGAGCATGTAATGGGTATTTGGGGTCTAAAGCTGAGAAAACTGCCGAATGATAACATCATAGGTGGTCAGCCAAAAACGGGAATGCCCTTTATCTTTTGCGGCCTGGCCACTATCATACGCGGCCCCGAAATACAGGTGTCAGGGTTCTTCCGACACCGGTGAACGAAGGAGATCTCCAGTGATCAAAGCAGGCATCGTAGGCGCAACCGGCTATACCGGGCAGGAGTTATTGCGTCTCCTGGTGAAACACCCGCAAGTCACTTTGCAGGCCGTTACCTCTCGCGGCGAGGCCGGCACGGCCGTGGCCCGGTACTTTCCAAACCTGCGCGGAAGCCTGGACCTGGCCTTTGTCGAGCCCGGACTGGACTCGCTCGGAGACTGCGACGTGGTTTTCTTCGCCACGCCGAACGGCACCGCCATGACGCAGGTACCGGCGCTGATCGATGCCGGCGTCAGGGTCGTGGACCTCTCCGCCGACTTCCGGATCAGGGACATAAAGGTCTGGTCGAAGTGGTATGGCATGGAGCATGCCTGCCCGGACGTTGTTGCAGAAGCCGTTTATGGCTTGCCAGAGATGTACCGGAAAGAAACGCGTTCCGCACGGGTGGTCGCCAATCCGGGGTGTTACCCAACAGCCGTGCAACTGGGCTTCCTGCCCCTGGTAAAAAATGGCCTGGTGGACAACTCAAGGCTGATTGCTGACTGTAAATCGGGTGTCAGCGGCGCCGGGCGCAGTGCCAGTATCGGCAACCTG
>Ga0181581_10001778_pt1 | contig 16789 bp, 5 predicted proteins | sample 071ome_22_FD_132433 | JGI IMG/M metagenome (GOLD analysis project Ga0181581, IMG submission 132433) | Coastal salt marsh microbial communities from the Groves Creek Marsh, Skidaway Island, Georgia - 071404AT metaG (megahit assembly) | ecosystem: Environmental > Aquatic > Marine > Intertidal zone... | reverse complement strand
GTTAACGTCAGCAGCAAGGTATCGACAAGAATACTCACCTAAAGAATCAAACTATATTTTAGTGTATAAAATAGAAACTATGATTCTAAGCTGCTATTGAGGAATACGATGAGTTTGTTTTCTGATGTCATTGAATGGACTGATTCTAGTGGCACAACACACTATTACAGGTTGAGTGATTCGGCTTTAGCCTATTCTGATGCCTTTTCTGCTGCGGAATCTTCTCAATACTCTGGTTTGTCTGGTCATCTCGTTACGATTACCAGTGCAGAAGAGCAGCAATTTATAGAACAAAATGCTTCAGTATTGGGTTTTGATAGCAATACATTTCTTTGGATGGGGCTTGAACGAACTGTCTCTCCAACAGCATCCCAAACTCAGCCCAATTCGTCAGATGAGATCCTGTGGGTTACCGGTGAGCAATTCGAATATGAGAACTGGGTTGAGCCTGCCGGTGTTAATGGCCCGTTTTGGGACCTAGATCGAGAATATGCAGCCATAACTGGTACAGATACCGAGCCCTTTAGGGAAACCTTTGAATGGATATGGTACGTGCCAACAAATGAACTTAATTACATCATTGAGTACGAGCAAGGCAGATTAAGTGGTGTTTATTTTGATGGTTCATTAGTTGGTACAGGAACCCCTTACTTTGGTGAAGAGGGTGCGGGAACCATTTTATTGACGTTATCACCGGATAGTCAGAGCTCTTCCAAAACGGTTAAGTTAATTGATGGTGGCGGCATTGATATATATTTGGACTTTGACGGTTCGGGAAAATATCTAATAAGGGTTGTGAATGCGAACGGTGATGAATTATCAAGCAGTGCATTAAATACAGGGTCAGAGACTACATTCGCGATTAGTTATCATGCCGTTAATGGCTCACTTGAAATACACACTCAATCAGAGAGTGTCACGCTTTCAGGGCTTGGCTCCTGGGGTACCCCGACCAGCTCTGGTCAGGTTGGCGCTGGCTATGAAGGGTATATAAGTCAGATTGCAAATTACGATCTTGTAATGGATGTCAGCACCTATCTTTCCGCGCCTTCAAGCCTAGATGTAAATTCAAGTGCACTGCGTGAGTACTACGATCTAACTAGCGCTGTAAACACCACCTCAATTGCTGATGCGCGCCCAGACATTAAGGGGTCGTATAGTTTAGATTTTAATAAATCAGTCACATCGGTTAATTCTGCAATGGAAGGTGAGGTGCGCTTCTGGGCCTCTGATGCGTTGATGGAGGGTGTATCGGTCAATGTTACTGAGCTTTCAGGAAACTTAGTTCAGATTGAATCGTTTAACTCTGACAGTAATGGTAAATACTACTTAAAGAATGTCCCAAGTGAGCAACATGAGTTGTCTGTAGAAAAAGCGTATGACTCGAGTGAGGTTGGTAATTCAATTACTGCAGCTGATGCGCTGTCAGCACTTAAGTTAGCGGTTGGGCTTAATCCAAATCCAAACCAAGAAAGTGTGTTGGCCTATCAATACATGGCAGCCGATGTGAACAAAGATGGACGAGTCAGTGCGGCAGATGCCTTATCCATCCTGAAGATGGCGGTCAACATTGATGATGCTATTACGCCATCGTGGGAGTTTGTTTCAGAGGATCAGGTTAGTGATCTCGCACTAGATCGTAATGATGTTAGTTGGGCGGCCATTCACGACACGCTGCAGGTAAACGAATTCAATAAAGATCTTTATGGCGTGTTGCTCGGTGATGTCAATGGGTCGTTTATCGCTTAGTTGATTTATGGGCCTCTGGTGATATTGGGTCACTTAAACTAGCATGGTGCAATGTCATCATTTAGTGTTTTCACAACTGACTTTGTAGCCGAAGAGGGGCGCGGTACTGGCGCATTTGTCATAAAGCGAGATGGCGATTTAACCGAGCAAGCAGTTTGCTATGTGTCTTTATCGGGTTCAGCTGAAGAGGGTATCGACTATCAGCTGATAAATCACGAACTGGTGTTTGCTAGTGGTTGTGACTCGGTAACCTTGTTAATTAATCCAGTTAACGATGGTGCCATTGAGGGCGATGAGCGAGTTGTCGTCCAGATTGAGGATCGGTCGACACTGCCGGTAGGAGTTGCTGAGGCATCGATTACAGTTAAGGATCCCTTTTCTAGTAAGAACTTTCTTGTTGATCCATCAGAAACTTTTCATCTTTCCTCCAAGCCTGACTCATCAAAAACCATCTACCTGAATTTTTTTGGTGGAGACTACTATGAAAATGGTTATGTCTCACCGTATGACATTGATGGTGATCCATCCGATTTATCGCTGACTGAGTTAAGCCAAATTCAGTCAATTTGGTCAGCAGTGGCTGAAGATTTTTTACCCTTTGATATCAACGTGACCACCCAGTTACCCGCTGATGGTGTTCTTGAGAAAGAGGGTGATGCTGACGATCAGTATGGCGTTTCAATTCTGATTGGCGGTGAGCCAGGTGATTATGGGTTTGCCTGGTCGGGTAGCTCGTTTACAAGTGCATCTAACCAGCCAGGTTATGTCTCTATCTATAGCAATGAAAATGATTATTTTTATCCACTCGATACGGTTGCCTCCGCTGTCTCTCATGAACTGGGTCATACCTTTGGCCTAACGCATGATGGGCCTGGACAAAGTGGCTATTACCCAGGACATGAGGTGCCAGAAGGTTATTGGCTATCCTTGATGGGAGTGGGCACAAGTGGCATCTCTCAATGGAGTAAGGGTGAGTATGCAAGTGCGACCAATCTTGAAGATGACATAGCCATTATCACCAACGCAGAGAATGGTGTGCGTTACAGAGTGGACGATCATGCTGATGATTATGTCTACTCAACCGAACTGGTCGAGCTCGATGATGGCTTTGGCACACTCTATGCCGAAGGTGTGATAGAGCAGAGTAGTGATGTTGATTGGTTTTCACTCTCACATGATGGTGGTCGGCTGGTTCTAAATATTGAGCCGGTTGCGTTTTCGCCAAACCTGAAAGTGGGTGCATATTTGTATGATGCATTTAATCAACGTGTTATTGAGGGCGACAACCTGAACGCCTTGTCCTCGCAGATCTTCATCAATGATCTTGATCAGGGGCATTACTTTTTAAGGGTCGAGGGTGTTGGCAGTTCAGATGGCGTCGGCTTTTCTGATTATGGCAGCCTTGGCGGGTACTCGGTGAGTAGTGGGGTGGGACTGATTGCAGCTTATGACCCTGATGGCCAGTACGCGACTGAGGTCATAAGTGGTCTCTCTCAATTCGATGATGTGGTGCTTTCAACGTTGTCTGCAGTCAGCCTAGGCGTTTCCAGTACAGATGATGCGTGGGCGCTTAAGTGGGATGCATCACCGCAGATCGATTTAGATGAGTACCTCGCCTTTGCTGTCGCGCCTGAGCTGAACAGTCGGTTGTCTTTGTCTTCACTGGCATTATCGATGTACTCATTCGCTGATGACGACACGGTTTTTTTATTGCGATCCAGTGTTGATAACTTTGTGTCAACCATTGATGAGGATACCCTCAACCCACAAATGCCAATGTCCTTAGCGTTTGATATGAGTGAATTGCCTTTGCTGGAATCAGAGGTCGAGTTTCGGGTTTACGCAACATCCGATAGTGGAGAGGTGGGCTATCGTTACCTGACGGGCAGCGCCTTTGCTTATGACGACCAATCGATAGGAATTGAATTATCTGGAAGAGTGTTGCCATCTGACCCAACTGATTTAAGTGGACATATTTATTTATGGAATACGCATCAATTACTGCCGGGCATAGAGACCTTTTTGGTGGATGATAATTCACGCTCATTTCTGACTAAGACCGACTTGGCGGGTAAATTTCAGATTGACGTAATAAACGCTGATCAGACAATCGAGTTTGCTTTTAATGATGGTGACTTTCAGCCTGTGGTGACTGCGGCTGATGCGTTGGCTGGACTTAAGATTGCAGTCGGCTTAAATCCCAACCCTGGCAATCCGTTGTCGCCTTACCAATTTTTAGCCGCGGATATGAATCAGGATGGCAGGGTCTCAGCCGCTGATGCTTTAGCCATACTCAAGTCGGCGGTTAAGATTGATGACGCCGTCAGTCCGGAGCTGTGTTTTGTGCCAGAAGCTATCGATTTTGAGTCGATACTCGATAACAAGTGGCATTACGAAAATTTACGCTCATCGGGTGCGCCTGGGGATTTAAATCAGATTGCTTACGTTCTGGGTGATGTTAATGCTAGCTGGCAGCCTTCATCATCTGCGATTCTGCAGAGCGCCTACTTTGAGGGCCTTGAGCAGTCTGGCGTTGGGGCGACAGATTTTTGGTGGGTGTAGTTAGGGAGAATGGGTCACATTTTTGTCCAGGTTTTAGGAGATTAAAGTTGTTCATGTTAGGGCGCTTTAAATGTAAAATGATGTACTTAATCTTGTTTTGTTGTTGGAGATGGTATGGCTATTGCATCTGATGTGTCGCTGGTGTTTACCGAGTATTCCTCTGGAGACATCCAAAAAACCACGCTTTCGGGTTCCATCTTTTATACCAAGGAGGTCGACGCTTTTATCCTGTACGGTGAGCCAAGGCCCTCTGAGTTCAGTATTTGGGGCACTCCTGATCTTCAGCTAAGTTTCACCACGGTGTCCATGGGCGATGAATCAGGTCATCAGCTGCAGGTCGTGTCTGGCAGCCTGTATGCCGTGAGCATTGATGGGCATATATACGATCACAACAGCCCCTTCTCTCCAGATTGGTTGGCCTTCGAGAGCATCTCTACACAAAAAAATAGCCAAGCCATTAATAGCCAGATTGTCGAGTTCACAACACATGACTTCGATGGTGTCGAGGTGGTGCATGCCTACGACTTTGGTGGTGACCCATTGTTCGCAACCGATATGACCTCGTCTGAACTGACCGATGTGGCCAACGTGACTGATTCTTCAGGAACCATAGCATTACTCACTGACAGTCAATTCCAGCCATCAACGCTGCCAGACACCACACTGGTTACGGCGATGCCAGACAGCCGCGAGACGCAATTAGCGTGGCTTGAGGCCAACAGCACGTTGGTCTGGGATCCGATGGATGTGGGCTACCTGTCAGGCGGTGTTAAGGTCCTAGATATCACTGCACAAGCGCTTATTGATAGTGGGCCATTGGTTGTTGTGTTGCCCAGTGAGCTGCGCGACAGTGGCGGAGAAAATATTTTCGACGACAAAGTCTTTGATGCCTGGATAGATCAGAATACCGACGATCTGTACGTGCAAATTAAGACTCTGACAGGGTCACTCATTTCGTATTTGCGGATTGAAGACTATGCCTCGCACCCTGCATGGCCAGATGCTGATCCTGACGTTGAGGGTGTGGCTGACTTCTACGAACTGCGCTTCAGCGCGCTAAACATGCTGCATGTCGTGACAACCCACAGTGTCATGCAGAACGATTCTTTTGAGTTATACCCCTATGCCTCGTCGCATGATTTGCCTATACCTCAGCCCTCTTATGTTGATGAAGATGACCGTTACTGGGCGCTAGCCTCCTTTAGGGACATGACATCCATCACGGATGGTCAGGCGATTTTTAATGCAACAGACAAGACGCTTTTTGGTAGCAACTGGGTGGATGGCTGGATGAGTGAGCCTGGCCGAACCAATTTCGAGGGCCCGGAAAATGGACCGCTGTTAGGTAGCACGCTGACCGATCCATCATTGTACTGGTCTGACTGGATTGATTACTCCAATGCGCCAGGCGCTATTGATGTCGACTTTGAAGCCGAAGAGGTGGTTGATGATGGCTGGGGCAGTGTGGATTATTTCGGAAACATTGCAGGTAGTGTGCCTTGGCTCGATGGCAGCGTGTTTGCTGATCACTTCGCCAACCTGCTGAGGGACAGTCACTTTGATGCCGGGTCAGGTGATGACTGGATCCATGACTTTCTTGAGACGGGTGCTTACATCAAAACAGGCACGGGCGCTGACTTTGTTGATCAGTCGTATTTTGACACGCCAGTCGCAGCGTTTACGGATGAGTCTTATGGCTCAACCACTGTAATACTGGAAATAGACGGCTCGTGGGGCGCTGGCTTTTACGCCAAAAATGTGGGCGATCACTTGGGCAATGTGGGCACGGATCAGCGAGTGAACATTGCCGGTTACCTCCGAGTCGATGACGTGGTGTGGGGCAGTGCTGACTTCGAAAATGTGAACTCACCGACCATCTGGCTAGAAATTAATAACAGCGATGATTTTACGCCGGGTGACAAAGGCGTTGTGATGGCGGCAGACAATGTCTTTGGTCCGCGACACAGTGAGGTCTCGGGTGATGACGCTCGATTCCGTGATGTTCACTTAAGTGCCACCAATGCTGATGACATCATTGACATGACCTCCGAGTCACTGAGCACAGCCACTGGCGATGGTGTATACGAACTCAACGGCATGGGTGGGGATGACATCATTTGGGGCAGTTCGGCCGATGAGAGCATTTACGGTGGTGATGGCGATGACACCCTCTTTGCCGGCGCGGGAAGCGATTGGCTTTCTGGTGGAAACGGTAATGATGTTTTTCAGTTCACAACCGGCTCGGGTGACAACCAGATTGACGATTACCAGAGTGGTGACACACTGGCACTGTACCAACGCCAGGATGAATCAATTAGTGAATTAGCGGATGGTGATATCTCTTTTGATAGCCAACGCGACGTCACTGCGTTCAGCTGGGGCGCAGCGTTAATTGAGATCAACGGGCAGTTCTCATTTGACAATTTAAATTTTGATTATTTCGTTGTTTAACGATCAAAATATAACTTATTATCAATTCAACAATAATATTCAAATCCTTAGGAAGATTGTCATGTCAGAATCATCAAAGACTCCTTCGCAAATTAAGCAGGCACAACTTGAAGCTGCCCAAGCGAATACCCAAACCTTATTGGAAAGCGTTCAAAAGTTTCTTAAGGAAACCTTAGCGTTGGGTGATGAAAAGGTTGATCCCAAAAAGGTAAAGAAGGCTGAAGAGGAAATCCCTGAGCAGTCTGTCGAGGTGGCAGCCAATGCAGAGCTGTCGCGTTGGGACCTGGGTGACCTGCTGGCAATGAATGACACAGCGGCGGCAGATAGCGCAGCCAATGCCTCAGCCGCTGCTGAGACTGGCGCTGCAAGCTCTGCCTCTGCCTTTGTCGCTTCACAGCCAATGATCATTGGCTTGGCTGCGGTGGGACTTGCGGGTGGCGGTGGCGGTGGTGGCGCATCTGCTGCAGGCATTGGCGTCACAGTGACCCAAAGCGTTAATGATACCGGTGCTGACAAGGTGATCACCTTAACGTTTGAATTTGCTGAAGACGTTGAAAACTTTACAGCCGATGATGTTGCTGTTGTCGGCGGCACCAAAGCGTCAGCCTTGGGTGGCGATGGGCTGACAACCTTCACCTTGGATGTCACATCATCCGATGCTGACACGGCTGTGTCATTTAGCCTTGCCGCGGGCGCTGCAACAGGTATGGCTGATGGCACAGGCAGTGCAGCGGTGTCTGGCTCATTTGATTTGGCGGGCCCTGAGCTTGCAGGTATTTCTACCAATGTTGATGGTCAGCAGATCATATTGACATTCAATGAAGACGTTGCATTTGATGATACTGATCTCACCGTCTTTACCTTGGATGTTGATGGTGCGACTGAAACACCAACCAGCGCGTCGGTTGATGGCAACACCATCACCCTAACGTTTGCTGGTGGTAGCTTTGCTGAGGGCAACACCTTAGGCGTGAGTTACTATCCTGATGCCACAGCTGATGTGTTGGAAGACACGAAAGGTAACGACTTTGACCTTGAGGGGTTCAGTGTCTCGAGTGGATCGGTGGCAGATGGTCGTATTAAGGGTGCATCCATTACCCTAGAGCTCGATGATGGCAGCGTAATTGACGCAGGCATTAACACCGATGCCAGTGGTTACTTTTTCTTGTTGCCTAACACACTGACCGAAATTGCAAATGTCATGGGTGCTTACAGTCTTATTGCATCGGGTGGTTATAACGTCGACACGGGTATTCAAAATACGCAGGACATGAGAGCGCCTGGTGATGTTGGATCCACGGTGTTGAACCCTTTGACAACGTTGATCGACCTAACCGCAAAGTCAATTACAACCAGTACCACCACTCTAACAAGAACTGAAGTTATTGATGCTGCACAAAACAGTGTTAAGACGTCCTTGGGTATCAGCACGAGCTCTACTTCCATTAATTTGTTGACATATGACGCAGTCTCTAAGGCTGAGTCTTCGGATGCGGATGGCCTTATCATTCAAAAGGCCGCAACACAGGTTGCATCAGTTGTGGCTTACTCTGAGGTTGTGACACAAAGTAGTTCTGCGTCTGACCTTGTTGTCACCAAGATGGTTGAAAAGATCGTCAGCAACTACTCATCAACCTCTTCAACCGTAATCGCGCTTGATGATACCGACACACTGAAAGAGCTGACGGGTGTTGATGATGACGCTGGTGTCACGTTGTTGAAGCAGACGGTCACGACCATCAGTTCAGCGACATCAATCACTCAAATCTCAACAGCTCAGCAGACCCTGCTCGACAAGATTGCCCCTGCGGCGCCTGAGATCTCGTTGGCACCTGACTCAGATACAGGTGTGAAGGGTGATGGGCTGACCAGCGACTCGAGTGCGAGTGTTCGTGTGACACTCAAAACCTCTGGTGCAGATGGCACCGCTGTTGCGCTTGGCGACACCGTTAAGTTTTTTGTCGGTGACGCAACAACGGCCGATGAGCATGTTGTAGACAAGGTTGACTTGGCTGTCGGTTATGTCGACTTTGCTGTCACACTTGTTGACGGTGACAATGCCTTCACCGCCACGGTGGTGGATAAGGCGGGTAATGTATCCGACCTGAGCGACGAGGCGGTTATTGTGTTGGATGACACAGTACCAACCATCGCCATCACGACGCCAATCTCTGATGGTTACCGCAACGCTGCCGAGGATGACTCGCCACAAACCATCTCAGGCACCACAGATGCTGAGGATGGCCAAAAGGTCACACTAACACTTAATGATGGCACCACCACGGTTGTTCGTTATGCGATTGCTAATGATGGTACCTGGTCTTACAAATTCTCAGCCTACGACTTGGCTAAATTTGATGAGGGCACGGTCACTGTAACAGCTGACGTTTATAACAGGGTGGGCAACGCTGGATCAGACAGCGCAACATATGTATACGATATTACAGCGCCAGTTAAGCCCGTGGTTGCCTTGGCTACCGATTCCGGTGACAACACTGCCGATGGCGTCACCAATGACTTGGCTCTGACCACCCCGACGAGTATTGAGCAAGGTGCCACCGTTGAGTACCAGATCAATGGCAAGGCATGGTCTGAGACCTACACAGCGCCTGTGGCTGATGGTAACTACACAGTTAATGTTCGTCAGACTGACTCGGCGGGTAATCCCTCTGAGCTGACCACCTTAACTCTTAAGTTAGACGATACCGACCCAACTGTTACCACCACTGCCGTGTCTGCCGATGAGGAGCAAACAGCGGTGGCCACGCTCAAGGCCAATGAGTCTGTATCCTGGGCATTGGGCACCGGTGGTGATAACGACCTGTTTGCACTGACCACAGAGGGTGTGCTGACGTTTAAAACTGCGCCTAGCTACGAAGGTGATAAACAGTCATTCACGGTCAATGTGGTTGCAACCGATGTTGCGGGCAACGACAAGGCGCAAGCGATTACGGTGTCCCTCAAAGACATCAATGAGGACCCTGTGGCTAGCAGCACCATTGCCGATCAGGTGGTGGTCACAGGCCAGGCCTATGAGCTAAAGCTTGCAGACTACTTCTCTGACGTGGATGCCAAGGATGCCACGCTGACTTACTCGGTGGTGAGTGGCGATTTGCCGGCGGACATTACCTTCGCATCGGGTGTCATTTCGGGCACAACCGACTCAACGGCGGACACCCGTGACATCACCGTGCGTGCCACTGATAGCTCGGGTAAATCTGTGGAGCAGACCTTTGCGATCCTTGCGGTTGACGCGCCTGCGATTGCATCGTTCTCTATAAAAGATGCGACCGACGATGTTGATACCGGTAAGGCCGGATCAGCATTGACGGTAGTGCTGACGTTGACTGAAGCGTTTACTATGAATGGTGCTGATGCATCCACGACAATCGATCTGACCTTCGGTGATAGCACAACCCCTGTGGTTGCAACCTATGACTCTCATGATGGTGATGCAAAGACCATCACGTACACGGCATCTGCCCCTGCTGGTGATGCAGTCTCAACCGCCATCACAAAGGTGACACTGGGTGATGCCTCTGTTGTTGGAAAAACCAGTGGCCAGGCGATGATCACTGACGCCTATGGCCCTGCAAATACCACCTACACCCTAGACAACACGGTCAATGCGCCTGAGATTGCACTCGCTACTGACAGTGGTAAAGCTGATGATGATGGCCTGACGAATGACCTAACCGTAAATGTCACCCTAGATGATGATGTGTCATCTTGGCGGTACTCTGTTGATGGTGGCTCATCTTGGGCTGATGGCACTGACAGCGCGTCATTTGAATTAGACGCGAATGCTATCTATGCTGCTGACAAGATTGTTGTAGAGCAGACAGATAAAGCCGGCAACGTCAGCGCCCAGACTAAAAACACTGCTGAGATCACCACCGATACGACAGTTCCTGTGTTTATCTCAGGTGCCAATGTCAGCATGGATGAAAATACCACCGCTGTGGCAAGCGTGGATGCACAAGATATCAATGGTCCTGATTCTTTCTCGTTGTCAGGTGATGATGCTGATCTGTTTGACATCAATGAGAGAGGTGTTTTGACACTCAAAACGGCGGCGGACTTTGAAACTAAAGCCTCTTATGCCGTCACCGTTGATGCAGAGGACGATGCAGGCAACACTGCGTCGCAACAGATAACGGTGTCGGTAATTGATGTTAACGAGGCGCCAGTAGCTGTCGCTGATGTTGTTAATGTTATTGCGGTCACTGACAAGGTATTTGCCGGACTTGACTTAGATGACATCTTCTCTGATGTAGATGCCAATGACTCCTTAACCTATTCATTAGAGTCTGGATCAAACCTTCCGCCGGGTCTTGCAGTTGATGCAACTGATGCAACGTTGATTACAGGAACGGCAACTACTGAGGGTGAGACAACTGTCACGGTTGTAGCGACAGATGCCGGTGGTTTAACCGTCGAAAAAGACATCACCTTCAATGTGTACGATGCGCCTGTGATAAGCAGTGTGTCGATTGTTAAGAAGGGCACAACTGATACCACTGCCAAAGATGGCGACACTATTGTTGTCACAGCAACGGTATCTGAGCCCTTTACATGGACGGCAGATGGCACTGATGGCGATCCAACTGTTCGTTTGGATACTGGTAACACCACCACCCAAGAAAGCATTGTTGCGACCTATGTCGATCATGATGAATCAGCCAAAACGATTACGTATGAGGCTGTCCTAAGTGGCGACTACGACACGGATGAGCTGACGGTTGATTATATTGATCTTGAGCTGTACAGCTTGGTGGGCACCATTAGTGGTCAACCATTGGATGTCACCTCAATGCCGGCAACGGTCTCGTTCGTGATAGATAACACAGCTCCAGATATAACCTCTGGCGACACAGGCTCAGGGTCATTGACTGAAGAGACTGACTACACGGATCAAGTGGTTTACACCGCTGCTGCAACTGACACAGCGAGTGTTACCTTCTCCCTTAAGTCAGGTGCGCCAAGCTCACTTTCTATCGATGGTTCAACTGGTGAGGTCACATACAGCGGTAAAGAGGACTATGAAACGGCGCAATCGGTTGATTTCACCGTGGTGGCTACCGACACCGCGGGTAATGCATCTGAAAAGCTAGTGTCAGTGTCAGTGACAAATATTGATGACACCGCGCCTGAGTTTATCTCGGGTGACTTTGGCGTGTCCTTCTGGGATTCGTTTACTCAAGAAGACGTCATTCTTTATCGTGCCAAGGCAATCGATGACAATGCGGTCACATACTCTTTAGATACAGCTAGCGATGTCTACTTTGACATTGATTCTGCGACGGGTGTTGTCACGGCTGATGATGCGGCATTTGCTGGTTTTGAAAATGGTGACTATTTAGATGATGAACAGCTGGATGAGTTGTACGATCTTCCCGCTGATGGCTTCACGCTGGAGGTCACTGCAACAGATGCATTGGGTACTGCCTCGACCAAATCAGTCACGCTGCAAACCAATGATGTGCAGTTTGTTGTGGCAGATGCTGATGAGGAGGACAGCTATCTGTCTTCTGTTGTAACAAAGACAGCTGATGGCTTTAAGGTAACTTATTCACTTAACGAGGATGTATCGTTATCAGGTATCCAGGCGTTTAATGTGGAATGGGACTCAACGTTGAACGCTCCAACATTTGCTGTGCTAAACGGCTGGACGTCTCAAGCAAATTTTACAGGCGGCTCTGGTAATGCAACTGCTGCCGCTGTTGACTTCTCCTTACAAAACTCATCCGGCCTGGGTGATGACTTGTTTGAACTTACTTTCACCTTTAAGGATGGTGAGAATAATGGATGGGTTGAGTTAACTGACTTTGAGTACAGCTTGGAAGACTCTACAGTAATTTCCGAGGCGGACGATTCGGATTACCACTTTGTTAACAGCGCTTCCGCAACAGCTGATGATTTCTTCAGTCCAAGCTCGTATGTGGGTAGTTCGTCAGCTGATGGTATTGCGTTATTCGGTCAAGCAACCGCAACTGGCGGTGTGGGCCCTGATGTGTTTTACATCCTTGACCATGTCGGCTTAGAGGCAACAATCACGGACTTCGAGCCGGGTGTGGATGTCATCTCCATCTCTGAAATCTTGTATGACAAGATTAACAACAACGACGCTACTTACCCTAATTACCAGTACCTTCAGTACATGGATGTCACCAGTCCATCTGATGGACACGTCTACTTGGCTGAAGATGTCGATGCGACTACCTTTAAAACGGACTATGGCTTTACATGGGGTGAGGGTGACAGCTGGCAGTCAACGAGCACCGCTCTGGATAACCAAGCGGGTGGCTTCTTCTTGAGCTCTTCAACTGGTGGTAGCGGCAAAAGTAATGTTGCAGTCATCTTTGTTGATACGAACTCTGATGCGGGGGTTGTTGAGATCCGATCAAAAGAAATCCAACTGGACGCAACAGCATCCGGCTTCTCATCAATGGATGTGGTGCTGTCAACACCTTACATTGTTACCGGCACCAGTGGTGATGATGTAATTGATATGATGGAGTATGGTCCTACTAATAGTGACCTCAACAGTGATGACCCATGGGACAAGGGCGTGATTGCGTATGGCGGTGATGGAAATGATGTGTTCTCGATTGTCGAGCCACATGACATGATTATGTACCGTATCGTTGACTTCACCTATGGTGAGGACACGATTGATGCGACACGTGCGTTAACGGCAGACGCTGACACCTATGGCGTAACCTATGATTCATTGGATGTTGATGGTGCTTCATCGGCAATTACCAATGTGGGCCGAAAGTTGGATGTAGATATTGATGCACTGCAAACCCAGTTTAATACGGGTGATCCTGCTAATAAGGCTTATGACTATGTCCAATTGGATGGTGATACGACTAACCAGTCACTGACTTCAGATCAACGTACCGTTTTGGAGACGCTTGATAACGGCTTTGGCTGGGAGTTTTATGAGGAGGAGAATTTCTTACTAGTCTTTGCTGACGTGGAAGAGACCGCAGGGTTGGTTGACATTGAGGTAATGGGGATCAGCTTTGGTCCTGACTCAACTTTTGTTGCGTCGGGCTCTGGCTTTGATGATGCCAACATTGTCTTTAATGATGCATTCATTGCATAACTCGCACTCGAGTGAAAAACCGGCTTCGGCCGGTTTTTTATGCGTGAAACACAGCAAACTTAATTTTAGTCTGCGTGATTTTGCTACAATGATTAGATTGATTTAGATTTCGAAGTGCTGAAATGAAATTTTCTCCATTCTCTTTAAACCGTCATTGTATTGCTGGCCTTGTATTGGCTGCGGCCGCTTCTCAAGTCGCTCATGCCGTCACGCTTGATGAATTGTTGGCAAAGGCAGATGAGCATCCATCGGTTAAAAGAGCGACGACAGATAGGGATGTTGCAGGCTTTGACCTTGATGCTGCGCATTGGCGTCGTTACCCATCGTTGAGTATCAACGCTGCCAGTAAAGACAGCTCACCGAACGCATCCACAATTACGTTGGAGCAGCCTGTGTGGAGTGGGGGCTCGATTACCTCTGGCATCGAGGCTGCCGAGTTTGGTTTGGCATCATCTAAAGACAATGTTGAATTTGCTCGTGAAACAGCGTTTCGTGACATTGGACGAAACTATATCGAATTATTGCGTTATACCGATAAATCTGTTGCTGCCATTGAGAGCATTGATGTCTTGGATAAGTTGCGAGAGACCATGAGATTGCGGGTGGAGCAAAAAATTAGTCCGCGCTCTGAATTTATTACGGTTGATTCACGTTTGCATCAGGCGCGTTCCTTGTCATTTCAGATAGAAGGTGCAAAACAGAAGGCTATCGAGGCGTTGTACGAGGCGACAAACGTTCAGGTGGAAAATCCGGTGAACCTGGACTGTGAGATTCCCGCTAATTATTCTGCAAAGTCATTGTTGTCTGATGCGCTCGAGTCTTCACCTAACCTAAAAAAGTTGGCTAATGACAAAAACCGATTCTTATCTGAGATAACGCAGTCGAAGGCTGATTGGTTACCCAAGTTGGTCGTTGGTGTAGAAAATACCCGTGACAATGGTTTTTCAGGTGATGACGATACGACGGCTTATCTGGCTTTGCGCTATCAGCTGACCGATGGTTTGTCTTCAGTTTCAAGAACATCCGCAGCTCGTTCACGCGCCGCATCTGCAACTTATCAGTATGAAATGACTGAGCGGGAATTGCGTCAAGAGGTGAGAACGTTGGTTGAGTCTTATGCCGCCTCTTCTAATCAGATCGAACCATTGAAACAGTTAGTCTCATCTAACTCTCAGCTTATCGAGTCTTATCTACAGCAATACAAAGTAGGTAAGAAGAGCTGGCTTGATGTGGTCAATATCCAAAGAGAGTATGTGCAAGCCAAAATGGCCCTTACTGATGCGCAAAGTGATATGTGTGCAAGTGCATTTGATTTGCAAACCTTGGTTGGCGCGTCGTTTGTAAAAAATAGTCAATGATTAACATGACTGACGTGGCGGATGCGCCTAACGAAGCACATGATGAGTCCCCTTTTCTGGGTCCTTGGGCGTGGTCATTAAGTCGATATGCTGGGTTATTAGGTGAGGCAGTCCCCGCAATTCGTTTTGAGAGAGCAGAGATCTCACTTGATGGTGTTGAGGTAAATAGCCTAAAAGCTATTTCAGCCATTAAAGAGTTATGGCGAACCCGCTTCCCGCGCGCTGAGATGACAACTGTTGCAAGCTCGGGGTTGGCGACTGAAACATACCCCTTGCTGGCATTTGATGAGACAGATGGTGCTCTTTATCTATTGCGGGGTCGGGCTGGAAGCGAAAGAATTCTTGCAGACACCAAAGATGCCGGATCCAGAGAGCTTGCCTTTTCATTTTTTGATCAGCCATCGGTACATGTATTTAAGTTGGGTCTAACTGATGATCTTGTTGCCGGTGACAGTAATAAGTTCTCTGCAACTGAATGGTTTAGAGCTGCGATTGCCAGTCATCGCTCAGTCTTTATCGAGGCCGCATTAACCACTTTTTTGATAAGCACCATTGGTCTGGCCTCTGCGATGTATACCATGCAGGTCTACGATCGTGTTGTGCCCACGCAGGGCTATTCAACGCTCGTTGTGTTGGGTATCGGTGCGCTCATAGCCATTGGCATGGAGCTGCTGGTTAAGCAAATGAGGGCATTTATGGTCGATCGTGCGTGTAAGGCCATCGACCAGGATTTAAGTTCGGTTTTTTTTGGAAAGGCATTAGACATTCGCTTGGATGCAAGACCTAAGTTGGTGGGTACCTTTGCGTCGCAAATTCGACATTTTGAGTCGGTGCGAAATTTCATGACGTCATCTACATTGTTTATTGTTGCTGATGCACCTTTTGCACTCTTCTTTATTATCGTCATTGCGATGATTGGTGGCTGGGTTGCCATTGTGCCTTTGCTGATGCTGCCGATTACGGTCTTGGTTGGCATGGCCTTTAGAAAGCCGATTGAGCGCTATACCGAAGAGCATATGGCTGAATCGAATTTTAAGAATGGCATGTTGATCGAGTCAATTGATGGCATTGAGTCATTGAAGGCGGCGAGTGCTGATTGGAAGATGATGGGTCTTTGGAAGAACTTGACCGCCAAAATTGCCAAAACAGAATTAAAAATGCGTTCTTTGCAGACCATGTCGACCAACCTGACACAGACCATGCAACAGCTCAGCTATGCGGGCATGATCACGCTTGGTGCTTACCTGGTCACGGTCGGTGAGTTAACAATGGGCGCATTGATTGCTTGCTCAATCATTGGTGGTCGCGCTTTGTCGCCCCTTGCTCAAATTCCAAGCCTTATCGTTCAGTGGAAGCAGGCAAAGATTGCGCTCAATGTGTTAGATAACATTATGACGTTGCCAGGTGAGCGTGATGCCTCTATCAAGCAACTGGTCCCGGACCATTGTGAGGGTAGGCTTCAGCTTGAGGATGTCAGTTTTTCTTATGTAGAAAATATGCCATCGTTCGCAACCCAGCAGCTGACCATTGCCGCGGGTGAGCGTGTTGCGATTTT
>Ga0181581_10001766_pt1 | contig 16859 bp, 9 predicted proteins | sample 071ome_22_FD_132433 | JGI IMG/M metagenome (GOLD analysis project Ga0181581, IMG submission 132433) | Coastal salt marsh microbial communities from the Groves Creek Marsh, Skidaway Island, Georgia - 071404AT metaG (megahit assembly) | ecosystem: Environmental > Aquatic > Marine > Intertidal zone... | reverse complement strand
GTCCCGGGCTCTGCCGAGGGTTGCGGGGGGGGGAGGGGCGGCACCCCGCGGGCCGTGGGGCGGGCCGCCTGCGGCGGGGCGGCGGGGGCGGCCTCCCGGGAGCAGGACCGGGTCCCTCGCGGGCCGCGGGGCCCGCCGGCGGCGGCGCCCTCGGAGGGCAAGGCGCGGGAGCTGCCCGCAGGGGAGGGGGCCAGGGAGGGCTCCTCGGTGCCCGCGGGGGCGGCGCCCGCGTCGGGGAGGCCGAGGACGTCGGCGTCGGAGAGGCTCGCGAGGCGCTCCAGGGGGGAGGGCGGGGGGCCAACGGAGGCCGGATAGACCACGGCCCGGCGGGCGGAGGGGACCCTCCGGCTCCCGAGGGAGGGGGGCTCGGTGGGGTGCCGCAGCGATGAGCTCTGCGGGTGGTGTCACGGTCGATCCGGGAGAGATGGCGCGGGAGAATCGAGTCAGGGGGCGTATATGGGACCGAAGAATGGGGTGACTAAGAGGACCGGCGCAAAAAGCAAGAGGAGAACGCCCGATCGCCGGCCGAAGGGGGGCAGGGAGGCCCGGAGGCGGGAACCACGCGACGCCAGGGTGATAACCCACCACGTCGCTCTTGGCGGGGCTCAGGAGCCCGTCATCGTTGCCGAGATTCATCGCTAGACCCGCTTCTGGTGCAGGCGGGCGGCTGTCTTTCTCGGGGCCAAGGAGAGCCTGGATTCCCTGAGGGTGGCTCGCGCGGACCTCCTTCGCCGGAAAGGAGGGGCGGGCGAGCTGGAGAGTGACCGGGTGGGACTGGTGGGGGACCAACAATGGGTTCGCCCAGGGGCGGCCACGACCGGGTCCCCGACGGCCGGGTCCCCCCGGGGCCTGGCCCGACGCGTGCCGCACGCGTCGGGCTGTGGGTGCTACCGCCCGGCAGCAGACCTTCAGCCCGCACTAACACCAGCGGGTGCAGGGCCAGCGTCCTACGCATGCATCGCCGAGGTAGGCCCCGCTGCACTCTCCAAGCGCCCCCCTCCTAGATCGCGCTCGACCACCCGGCCACTGCTCGCGCCACCCTGCCGAGAGGAGCCTGGAACCAGCGCCACGGGGCAGCCGACGACGCGCGCAGCGCGAGGCAAGCGGCCCGTGAGCTCGGAAGGAGACTCGCGCGCGATGACTCGGGGTACCGCCCGTCTCGACCCGGCTTCCATGCCGATGGCGGGGCTGGCGAGTCACGACTGCCACCGGTGCGTGGATTTCGCCCCCTGGCCGCGCGCCTAGCGAGCCCTTCGACTGTCGCATTATCCCAATTCGCTTGAAGTGGCCATTTTTCGTCGTCGAATGCCACCATATCCCGTCTCGGTGTGCCACCCGAGCGCATGGCCGCTGTTCCCACTGCTCCTTGAACATGCGCCTTCACCTGAGACCGGAGCGGCAATCGAATCGCATGTTACAGTGCCTTGTCGAGTTTAAGGTGGTCTCAAGATCCTTTCATCTGCGATCGATTCCGCTCCCTCGATCGCGAAGTGCGGGATCGGTCGCCGGAGCCCACCCTGCACTGCCCCCCCCGCCTGGCGAGCCCCGGAGCCCCGCCCTTCAACAACCGGTCCCACTTTCTGCTCCCTGCAGTGGCGCGACGCGCGGCTCTCCAACTGCAATGTCGCTCACGTATAAGCCCAGGACGGCCGAGGTGTTCGATGGCCCCCTGCAGGGCACCGTTCACGGACCTGCATCGCCCAACGCGCCCGTGCCGGCGTTCATGGTCCGGGAGACTGCGCAGGGCCGCGAAGGCCTCGCGTCTGGTAGTGTCAGGGTTTCCCCCAGGGAAACATGGGGCCCCACCGTCCCCGCCGGGAAGCCCACGCACCCGCCTGGGACGTCAGCCCCCGTGCCACGGGGCATCAAGTCCCACATCTCCGTGAAGGACCTCCACGCCGGTGTGTCAGGCAGGATGCCTCCCACTAAGTATCACCAGTATCGCCAGCCCTTCGATAAGCTGGACGTGCACAGGCTGGTGGACGGGGCGCGGCCGGTGCCGCAGATCGACACAACGCGCCCGGCCCGCCCCATGGCGCGGCTTGACGTGACCGACATCCCGGGGTCCTCGCCGAGGCGGTGCAGGGGGTACCTGACAGCAAAAGAGATGGCCTCGGCACCGCTCGGGAGGTCGCTGAAAACGAGCGACATCCTGGGAGCGACGTCCACGACATACGTGGGGAAGAAGGTCTTCCCAGATGCTGCGCGGCGGCTGCACCCGATGCATTCGCTGCCCATGGTGAGCAAGCACGACAGCTTTGGGAAGCAGGTGGCCAACAAGGACTACCTCAGGTTCCGTTCGGCGGCGCCCAGGGCGCTGTTCCCACAGGTGCCACGAGTGACGGTGCTGAGTCGCCCCCACACAATTCGGGGGACCGATTAACTGATTCACCATCCTTTTAGCAGCTGGCATGTTTCAAAACATCGACTCAGAAAGATTCGCCCATCGCACCAAGACACCGAGGCTCGTTCTGGTGCCGGAGGGCCCGGGAGCCCACCTCGCGTGGGAGTTGCCAGCTCAGCCCTCCCGACGACGGTGACTCGTAGACTTGCCCCGAGTCACCGAGTGACTTTGGTCCTGCTTGCAACCTCAGCAACCGAGCCTGGCACCTCTGGCATCTTATGCCCCCGCTCTCGTCAGGGCCGTAACGGACGCCCGGCACCTAGAACGTATTCACTCACTCTCAAGATCTCGGGGTCCTTCCTTGCTGCTCACAACAAAGGAGGAGGACCTCTCACCGCTACCCGGCCTTGACGGCCTTTTCCTAGCCCTCTGAGCCGTCAGTTAGGTAAATCACGGCCATACCGGCATTGACAAGGCCGTATACAGCTGCAGTGAACGGCACGATGATGGCGTCCAGGGAGGACGGACTCTCCCAGCCCCTCTCCGGAGAGGGCAGGAGCGGATCCTCTCCTGCCCGAGGCACCGAGACGGTGTCCTCCGGGCTCATCATGACCGCGACGCTCTCGAAAGGGCGCTCCTTGGGCGTTGCGATCTACAACACGTACTCACAGGGCATTGAAGTCCTGCAGGGCGTCGACTCAGCAGAAGGCCCTCGCCCCTTCCGCCTCCTGCGGCTTCTGCTCCTCCGGAGGGCTCCCCAGATCGTCTGCGTCCCGAAGGGTCGCCCATCGGAGGCATTCTACGCAGCGGTCACGGACGGTACAGTAGAGGGAGGCGGTGCCGTGCAGTACGAGGCAGCCTCTCTCTTCAAGCCCGAGAAGGCCGTGGCCCTGGTATCCGCCCTCGATGTCCCTGGGATCACCTCCCCGGGGCAATCGTCGAGGGACCGGTGGAGCAGGCTGAGCTCGGCCGCCCACCTGCAAGGCGAGGAGGAGAAGCTCGCCGCTCTCGGAGCCCTTGTTGCCATCCTCCAGCGCGAGGGCCTGCTGGAAAAGGGCACCGCCCGCGACCCAGCGAGCGTCAGCGCTCTCCGAGAGATGTCGCTTGACGACCACGTGGTCCTCGACGTCCCCACCCTCCACGCACTGTCGGTCATCCAGGTGGAGCAGCACCCATCCAAGATGGGGATTGGCTCCTCGAAGGAGGGGTTCAGCCTCTTCGGGTTCATGAACAACTGCCAAACGCCCATGGGCAAGGCCCTCCTGCGCCTCCTGCTCTGCCAGCCGAGTCGAGACCTCGCCGAGATCAACGCCCGACTGGACGCCGTCGAGTTCCTCGCGACGAGGCCGCACACACTAGCCGCCCTCCAGGGGACCCTCAAGACTGTCAAGGACCTCACCAAGCTCATTGACAAGTGTGGCTCCCTATCCCGCTCCCCGCCCCCTGAATGCGCCAGCACCCAAGACACCTCGTGGCCCGCGTCCGGTCATCTTCCCTCCCCAGCCCGTCGCCCCCGCAGGCTCCAGAGATCCACGGGCGCCTTCGACGTCCGCGACTTCGCTTCGACTCGCGCCACCCTGGGCTCTATGCTGCGGCTGCAGTCTACCTTCTCTACGCACCTGCATGACGAGGACCCCGGGCCAGGGACCTGCCCCCCGGTCTCCCCCCGCGGTCTCCAGCCCCAGTCGACTCAAGGCCTGCCATCGCGGACGGCGGATTCGGGTTCCACGCCTGGAGAGGGCGATGCCGCGCACTCCCTCCCCGCGCTGCTGTCCTCAGCCTGGCAGGCACTTGGCGCGCCCGAGGTAGCTGAGTGCCACGGGCTGCTTTCTCGCGTCCTGGAGAGCGACGAGAGTGCCGAGGGGCTGTGCCTGGCCACGGGCATCAGCGACGAGCTCGACGTGATGAAGCGGCTGTGGGAGCAAATGCCAGAGATCCTGACTAGGTCGGTGGACGAGGAGCTACTTCGGGTGCCCCAGGGGCTCCACCGGAGGCTCAGCGGGGTATGGCAGGTGGAATATATGCCAAGCGTCGGGTACAGTATGGTGGTGTACGGGTCAATCATGGCCCCCGAGGTCCTCGAGTGCCTGCAAGACTGGGAGCTGCTCTTCGACAGCGTGGACGACGTGGGCAACCCGGTCTGCTACTACCGCACGGCCAGCACTGAGGAGCTCAACGCCAGGTACGGTGACATACTCCACAAGATCCGGGACTTCGAGACGCAGCTGCTCGTTCAGGTCGTCCAGCACCTCTCGTCCCAGCGGCGCGCTCTCGGTGCCGCGACTGGGGCTGTCGCTGAGTGTGACGCCCTGTGCTCCCTCGCCAAGGCGGCCGGCGACTTTGGCCTGACCCGCCCTGTCATCACCGCGGAGAGCATCCTGAAGATCAAGGGCGGCTGGCACCTGCTCTCCAAGCTCGCCACGCGCGATGCCTTCATCTCCAACGACACCGATGTCGGACCTACAGACGGGCGGGTCAGCGTCATCAACGGCCCCAACGCCTCGGGCAAGAGCGTCTACATGAAGATGGTGGCCCTCATCTGTCTCATGGCGCACGCAGGAAGCTTCGTCCCCGCTGAGTCTGCCACCGTGGGGCTCCTAGACCGCATCCTGGCCAAGATGCCGCTGCCCGAGAGCGTGTCATCCCACCGCTCGTCATTCATGGCTGACCTGAGCCAGGTCTCAGCGATGATCCAGTCAGCCACGGCGCGGTCGCTGGCGATCATCGACGAGCTGGGCAAGGGCACCCTTGCAAGCGACGGGGCGGGCCTTCTCGCCGCCGTCGTGAATCACTTCGCACGCCGTGCCGAGTGCCCTGTCGTGTTTGTCTGCACCCACTTCGTCGAGGCGCTCCGTGAAGACTTCATCCCCCGGTCCCCCCAGGTGGCCTTCTTCTCCATGGCGGCAGTCGTCCACTTCCCCTCAGAGGGCGACGGCCAGGGGGACGTGGCCTTCCTCTACCGTCTCGAGGAGGGCGCACCGTCCCCCTCGTTCGGCCTCAAGGCTGCTCGCGCTTGCGGGGTCCCACGGGCCGTCACCGACAGGGCCGCGCAGGTGGTCGCCGCCCTGGGTACCGCGCGTATCCTTGGTCGCTTTGTGGACGGTCGGGCCAGCGCCCGGGACGGCTTCGCCCAGGCCACGTGCGCCCTGATCAGGGGCGCCGACACATCCTGCTGTGACATCGAAGCTCTCTGCGCTCGGGTCCTTGGCCTGTACGCGGCCACGCCCACTGGCCGTGCGCTGGCGGGGGGCTCGTCGGACCCCCCCGCGGCGAGTGGCCCGGGGGGCGATGGACATAGGGTCACGGGCGGCACCGTCGACAGCCGCCTGGAGGCCTTGGAGGGCGACGGCGCCCTCCCTGGGACGGAGACGTGCGCGGGGGGCGTCTGCGTCACCGGCGCGGACGTCGCGTCGGGCGGCCGGGCGCTAGCTGTTGGGGCCGCGACGGAGCGGGGTGGGCGGCCGGGCGCCCAGCTGAGCGGGGGCATCGCCAAGAGGCACCGCATGGCCGGGGGGTCGCCTAGCGGGGCGACAGGTGCCTGAGGCACTCGTTCGGCGAGGCAGAGGCGGGGGAGCCCCCCCGGCGCCACGATACCCCCGTATAAGATGTGGAAGGGGTTGAAACGCAAGTGAGCGGCCGGCATCGGTGACGAGGGGGTCGCATACCGGCCATCGACTCGATGAAAGGGTCGGTGCTTCTGGCACAGGGCCCGCTGGCAGGTTGAGGTGGGGCGGAGGCGCGGGGGGGCGTTCTTATGGCCGCCGGGCGCCGGTCATCGGCCAGACTGTTCCAAACCTTCAGACTCGACACCTCCGCAAAGATGATCGCCGCCCGCTCCTCCTTCGTCGGCAAGGCCGTGGTCTCCAAGGCCTCCGTCGCCAAGGTGAGCCCTCCCTTATCGACATGCGTCGCCCCTATGCGTTTATTTTTGTTCAAAAATCACATCGGTGGCAATAGAACCGACCAGCTCGCAGCCGGCGCCCCACCGGTGGCCCTCCCCAGAGGAGTAGTGGTTATCCCGACCCCCGTGGCGTGCGCGGCGCGCAAGCCTGTCGGGCTCGCACAAACGGGGCTTTTGTGACACCGTGCGTTGCTCGCGAGACGCATCGCCATGTCAACACAACTTCAGCGCGGGATAGGAGAGGCCATATGGTTGTAGGCATTGTTGCGCCCCCGCCCTGCCGCGTTTTACCCCTGGAGCGTGGGGTCGGTACTCCCGGCACGTGAGTTTTGCTGTTTCTCTCCGCGCGTGTCGTCTCGTTGCCCGCATGCCCCGTGCGGACTGGCTGTTGCTGCCTGTTGCTCGTGGCTGTCCTTTGTCCCCACCCAACGAAGCGGTCATCCTGCTGCGATTAGACTGTTCCGCCTGTGTGTCGCCTTTTCTTGAGGCTTATCGAGCGTTCCTATCACAGTTCCCCCGGGATCTCCCTCCGGCCGGTTGTTCTAGAGAAGAACCATCCGAGAGATCACGCCCCCCGCGCGGGTCTCCCCGTCTCCCCTCGCGGATGATGGGGAGGTTACGCTAACATTTTCGACATGTTTACGCGTTCACCATCCCGCGAGGCCACCCGGGCGCCCCTGGCCGGTCTCGGGGGGAGTCGAGTGGTGTGAGGATGGTGCCCCTCGTGGCGGGGTGCCGGCCGGGTCCCGACCGGCGCGATGTCTTCCCTTCTTCTTTACGCAGGCCTCCAGGTCCTCCGTGACCGTCCAGGCCTACAAGGTGACCCTCAAGACCCCCGAGGGCGAGAAGACCATCGAGTGCCCCGAGGACACCTACATCCTGGACGCCGCTGAGGTGAGATACCTTACCCTGTCGTGAATGACCACGATTTTGCGCGATCTTCCTGCCGACGGGGTTTATTCCTACTTGGCCCCGTGTCGGGGACCCCGTCTTCGAACTCACTTTCCTCCGTCCGATGCCGCGGTCCAGTTGCCGGATCGATTGCGTTAGGCGCGCGATGCCGATGGATCCCGTTTTTTGTCGCGTCTAGCGCGTCCCCTCGCGCCCCGCCCCCTCTCGTGGCGGTGCCCGGACCTCGGACCTACTCGAGCCTTCCCGTATAGGATGCTGACCGTCGCCTCCGCCCTCTCCGCTCCTGCAGGAGGCCGGGATCGACCTCCCCTACTCCTGCCGCGCCGGTGCCTGCTCCTCCTGCGCCGGGAAGGTGGAGGCCGGCACCATCGACCAGTCCGACCAGTCCTTCCTCGACGACGACCAGATGGGCAAGGGCTTCACCCTCACCTGCGTGGCCTACCCCACCTCCGACTGCACCATCTCCACCCACCAGGAGGAGGCCCTCTACTAAGCTCGCTCGTACTTGTCTGACTTGTACTTGAGATGCTCTGGTAGCGCTGTCCCGTCTGAGGGATGATGCGGCCGTGACGAGGTGCCGTCCCCGGCAGCTTTGAACCGGAAGTGTCGACGTCTCAAAGGGCTCTCCGGCCCCCGCCAGCCGCGGCGCGCTGTTTTCAACACACCATTCCGAGCTCACGCGCCCTGCCCCCCGTCCACGTCCATGGCCTCCCCGGCTGCCCCCTCGGCCCCCGCTGTGGACGGTGCCACCTCCCCGGCCGGTGCCCCATCCACCTTGGCAGCCTCTTCCTGCGCGGTTGGCGCTGTGCCGGCCGCGGAGGGCGCATCGTCTGGCGCGGCTGCCCCCACGGCCGGCGCGGCGGCGGCGGCAGTGGAGGCGGCGGCGGCAGCGTCGGGCGCTTCCTCGGCCATGGGTGTGTCGGGCTCGTTGGGGGGGGCCGCGAGGTCGGCCGGCCGGGCCACCCCCTCGTAGGCCGGATCCTCGTGGGGGTTGTACTCGTGCCGGGCCCCGGCGTCGCCGCCGTCGCGCTCGTCGTCCTGGGCGATGCGGAGCTCGTTGGCGGCCTGCCCCCCCCCGCGCTGGTCGGGGTCACCCTCCTCGGCGCCCGGGTCAACCCCGCCCATGGCCGGGGGCACGCTCTGGAACCCGACGCTCGGGGCGGCAGGGAGCTTGGAGAGGTTCTGGAGGCACTGCTGCACGAGCTTATCCAGGTACTCGCGCGTGTTGGCGTTCTTCATGTTGGAAGTCTGGATCCGCAGGCGCCCCGTGTCCTGGTAATAGTTCATGTCTGCCAGGGCCTGCGACGGGAGCTCGTCTTCCATCTCGACGCCGAGCATCTTGCCCGTCTCGAATGCCCAGCACCGCGCCACGTTGCGCATCGTGTACCCGCCCCCGCCGAGCAGTAGCATGGGCACCCCGAAGGATTGCAGGTACTCGAGGTTCGCCGCGTGGCCCTCCATCGACAGGTTGAAGCACCCGAGGCGGTCCCCCGAGAGAGAGTCGGCGCCTCCGCACACCACGATCGCCCCCGGCTGGAAGGACTCCATCACCTGCACGCGGAGCGGGGGAGGAGGGCAGCGTTTCACGCTGGCTTCGGCGGTTTCAGTCGACACGCCCAGCGTGACGCACCCCCTGCCGGGCGGGCCGGGGGAAACGAAGCGGGGAGCCGGGTCCCAGCGCACCTTCTGCATGATGGGCTTGAACATGTAGGCGTAGCTTTCGTCGTCGATGCCCTCGAGGAGGGGCCCGTTGAGGGCGTAGTACTTGCCCCGACCGTGACCAATGTCGCCGAGGGCGCCCGTGCCGGGGAAGAAGTCCCCGTACTTGTGGAAGGAGACGGTCATGACGCGGTCAGTGAGGTAGAAGGCCTCCTCGACGCCGTCGCCGTGGTGGATGTCGATGTCGACGTAGAGGACGCGCTGGTGGGTCTTCAGGAGCTCGAGGATGGCGAGGACGATGTCGTTCATGTAGCAGAAGCCGCTCGCCTCGGCCTTCTTGGCGTGGTGCATCCCCCCGGACCAGTTGAAGGCCGTCTGCACCTCCCCCCGGTTGAGCAGCGCCGCCGCGTCCACAGACCCCCCGCAGTACGTCTGGCAGTACTCGTACATGCCGTCGAACACGGGGCAGTCGGCCTCCCCGGGGAGCCCCAGGTTGTACCGCCGCAGCTGCGTCAGGTACTCGTCCTGGTTCTCCGGGGTCACCATGCGCAGGAAGTCGACGTACTCGTCCGCGTGGAACTTGGTCAGCTCCTCGAACACACGCTTCCGCGGGCGGTGGATGAGCAGCCTGGGGAGGAGGTCGTAGTGCGTGACGAGCGAGTGCGTCAGGCGGACGCGGTGCGGGCGCATGGGGTTGCCCCCGCCGTACGTGTAGTTGCCGATGTGCTCGTCATAGAAATAGGCCGTGGACCTGCGGGGGGTGGGGGATGGGGGGAGGTGGGGGGGGGCGGGGTCGAGGGGTCGGGGCCCGTGCATCCCCCGGCGGGGGCGGCGCGGGGGGGGGCGGGGGCGGGGGGTGCGTATGTCCCGCGCATCCCCTCCGGTCCGCGCCGGCTCCCCCTGTCGGGGAGGATCGCGGGGCCCGGGCGTGACCTAAACCGTCGCGGGGCGCCCCGCTCTCTGCCCGCGCGATGCCAGGCGTGGTGCCACCCAGAGGGGAGCAACGCGGGAGAAACCCGCGCTTAAATTCGATTGGTAACGGGTCTGAAGGGTAAAAACGGCGGGTGACGGTCCCTCCGGGCGCAGGCCGCTCCCTCCCCCCCACGAGACCCCATCCCCGGTCCCGTCGTAAGTACCCCCCGCTGCGCATCCCTCAGGATTCTGATGGGAGAGAGCGCGGGCCCCCAGGGACCCGAAGTCGAAAAGATCCGGGATCACCAGGAAAGTGGCGCGCTCAGGCGCGTGACGGGCGGCAGCGACACCCGCAAGAAGGATGGCTGGGGCGGGGGGTGTTGGCGCCGAAGGGCCGATGCGCCGCCCGGAGGGAAGATCACGGGTCGCGAGAAGGGCCACAGGGAGACCGCAGTCACGACCTCGTCGCCACGGGGAGGGCACGCCTGTCCCGCGCCGGCAGCCGCGGGGGGCCGCACCCTCGGGGCCTCACCGACCCAAAAAGTATTGGGCGGGGCGGGGAGGATGTGTGCGGATGGGGGTCCAGGGCAGGGGGCGCTGGCACATCGGCGCGTGAACATGCCGGGGGTCGTCCTACGGCGACGTCCAACGCGGCGGGCGAGGCACTCACTTCTCCTTGGGCATCCTTCGCCTCAGGGTTCTCTCTCTCGGCCACGACAGCGGTGGGGACTCCTTCCCGTCCGGGGTCGCTCAGGGCTCGTTCGTGTGTTCTGTCCCATGCCCGGTCCTCCCATCGCGCCTTCCCCTCCCCCTCGGCCTTCTTCCCCATCGCTTCCCGCCTGGGATGGGTCTGCCAGAGGGGTCGTGTATCGGGAGGACCACTCGCCCTCCCCTCTCGCCCCCCACCTCCATTCCCCCTCACCGGAGGACTCCTGAAGAGTTTCTTCGCCCTGCGACCCCCGCCCAAACCCACCCCACCCCACATCCACCTCAGCGTCGATCATGTTCAAGGTTCCTCCCACTGGTTGTTGAGAAGTCCGGGTCGATCCGTCTCGGCATCCGTCTCCGGATTTGATGTCCGTCACGACTCCTCTCCTCCGGGTGAGCCCCCCGGGCCTGCTTTCACCTCGGGGCGGCGGCAAGGTTGGCGCCCGCGGAGCCCACCTGCTTCACCCCCAAACGATCCGTCGTGCGCAGGCGGAGGGCTCGGAGTTTCGCCTCGGCCGTGATGAGGAGCTCCCGATCCGGTTCGTCGCATCCGTCACGGGCGACGCGACGGGGCGCTCTGGCGGCCTCAGCCCGCAGTCATCTGGCCTGCCGAACCCGGGAGACCTCGGGCTCCGCAACGCGCTGCCGCCCTTCTCGCTGAAGGAGCTCTGGCGGTATACAGGTGAGCGATCGGCTCGTGGGGGGCGTTCTCACTCCCCGCAGCGCGTGGGGGGGCGGGGATACCGCCGCACGGCCCCGCCCAAGGCACGCCCCGCCCGCTCGGCGACCGGGGGGCGAGGGCCCCCCCACCCCGTCCGTCCCTCCCCCGTGCCGGCTCGCAGGGCCCGGGCTGCTCATGTCAATCGCGTTCCTGGACCCCGGGAACCTCGAGGGGGACCTGCAGGCCGGGCACCTGTCCCGGTACCGCCTGCTGTGGGTGCTCCTGTGGGCCACCGGAGTCGGGCTGCTCCTCCAGCTGCAGGCGGCCCGGCTTGGGGTGGCGACGGGGCGGGACCTGGCGCAGCACTGCCGGGCCGTGTACCCCAGGATCCCCCGCCTGGCCCTCTGGCTCATGATGGAGGTCGCCGTCGTCGGGTGTGACATCCAGGAGGTCCTTGGCTGCGGAATCGCGGTCCGCTTCCTCTCGGGGCACCGCCTCCCGCTGTGGGCCGGGATGGCCGTCGGCGCGGTGGGGTCCTTCGTCATGCTGCTGGCGGACCAGCGCGGGAATCGCGCCGTGGAGGCCATGTTCGCCTCCCTGGTCGGCCTGATGGGCCTGTCCTTCTGCGTGATGGGCCGGATCGCGGCCGTCCCCCTGGGCGCCGTCGCCCGGGGCCTCCTGCAGCCGCGGATGAGGAGCAGCGAGGCGATGACCACCGCGGCGCTCCTGGGGGGCGTCCTCATGCCCCACAACATCTACCTCCACTCGGGGCTCGTCGTGTCCCGGGGCGCCCACGCCGAGCCTGTCCCCGTCCGGCGGCGCGCCCTCCAGTACCTTACGGTGGACTCGGGCGCCGCCCTGCTCGTCTCCCTCGCCATCAACGTCAGCGTGGTCGCCGTGTTCGCGTCGGACAAGGTCAGGGCCGCGTCCGACGCCCTGCTCGGGGGCGCAGACCTGGGGCTGGTCTCGGCCGGCGCCGTCCTCGTCCAGGCGTTCGGCCCGGCTCTGCGGCCCGTCTGGGGAGCCGGGCTCCTCGCGAGCGGCAACTCGAGCACCATGACGGGGACCCTGGCGGGGCAGTTCATCATGTCGGGCCTCGTGGAGATCAAGACGTCTCCCCTGACCCGGGCCGTCATCACGCGCGCCGTCAGCCTGGGCCCGTCCCTGCTGGTGGCCGGGCTGGCCGGCCACCCCGCGGCCCTGGACCGCTTCAACCAGGGCATCAACGTCCTCCAGGCCCTCATGCTCCCCTTCGCCCTCGTGCCCCTCCTCTCCCTCACCTCCAACGCCAGCGTCATGGGCCCCATGGTCACCGGCCCCCTCACCATGGCCGCCTGCGTCGCCGCCGCCGCCGCCGGCATGGTCGTCAACGCGGCCTTCCTGTTGGTCGACGCGGGGCCCGCCCTCGCGTCGCTCTCCCGGGCCGCCGCCGCCCTCGGGGGCCCGCTCCTCGCGGGGCTCCTCGTCCTCGCGGTCGCCGCTTCCGCCCTGGGCTACCTCCTCCTGCTCGTGTCCCTGGCCGCGACGGGGGTCACGCACCGGGGGCGGCCCGGGTGGCCGGACGCCGTGCCGGAGAGCTCCCGGCCCCTCCCCTGGGCGCACCTGCGGCCCAGCGGCCACGATGGGCAGCGGCCGCTGGGCCCCGCCGACGCGCCCCGGCCACCGCCCGGCGGCGCCGGCCCGCGCCTGTCCGGGCCCGGTGCGGCGGGGCCGCCCTGGCTCGCGGCCCCGGCGCGGGGCATCACGTTCTCGGAGCTGATGCGGTCGCGGCAGGGCTCCCGCGCCGGGCCGGTGGTCCCCACCGGGATGCCCCAGGGGCTCCTACACCCGGCCCGGGGCCCGGGGCCGGCGTTCCAGAGCCTCGACGGCGGGAGCTCCCCGCGGGGGCAGGCTGCCTGGCAGCAGCTGCCGCTGGGGCCGGGGGGGCTGCCGGGCGTGACGGCGGGGGATCTGTTCGGGAGCACCCCCCTGGACGCGCGGGGCGCGCCGGGGGCCGGACGCGACGGCGGCGAGTTCGACGAGGGCCGCGTGTACCTCGGCCGCAGCGTCTCGCGGGCCGCGATCCACGGGGGCATCCTGGAGCGGCTGGACAGCGCGCGGAAGGAGAGCGACCTCGCGGAGGACCGCGGGGGGCGGTCGCACCGGGGGACCCCCAGCCCCCGCGTCTCGGGGAGGGGCGACCGCGGGGGGCGGTCGCACCGGGGGACCCCCAGCCCCCGCGTCTCGGGGAAGGGCGGCCCCAGCCGCCCCCCCACGCCCCCCGGGAGGGAGCCGGGGGGGCCGCCGCAGTGGCCCCTCCCCGCGGCGGGGCCCCCGCCGCCGCAGTGGCCCCTCCCCGCGGCGGGGCCCCCGCCGGCGGCGGCGGGCCTGACCGCGGGCGGCCTCCTCGTCCAGGGCGGCAACGGGCGCGCGGAGACGGGGCACCTCTTCACGGGCGCAGGGATGACGCTCGGGGAGCTCCTGGGGAGGCTCTCGGCGGAGCAGCAGGGGCAGGGGCCGGAGGGGCGCGGGGGCGGCGGGCCGGCCGCGCCCACGCAGCCCCCCCCCGCGCCGGCCGTCCCCGCCCCGGTGATGGGGGGGCTGGGCTCGACGCACCTCGGGGACTGGCGCGTGGGGTCGCAGGGGCAGTTACTCCTGACCACGCCCGAGGCGGGGGGCTGGGCGGCCCCGGGGCGAGAGGGCCCCAGCCGGCGCGGCGGCGCGGGGGACGGCGGGGCGTCCTCGCGGGGCATCCTGATTGTGGGCTCGGCCGGCACCGACCGCGCTTCCCTGCAGCACCGGCCGCCGGGCCTGTCGGGGGCGGAGGAGAGATCCACGGACCCCCGGGATATAGGCGGCGTCCGTCACGCCGCCCCCGCCTTTGGCGGCCCGCGGAGCGCCGTCGGCGGCGCGGACGTGGCGCGCAAGGGGTCGACCGGGTCCCTGTGGGGCCCGGCGCTGCCCCCCTCCCCCATGCGCCGGGGGCTGGCGGCCCCCCCCGGGGCCGCGTCACTGGGCCCCTCCCCGATGCGGCGGAGCAATTCGGTGCACCGCATCTCGTCCACGCGCCTCGTGTCAATCTCCGAGGACACGCTCCTCCCCGCGGACTTTGACAGGCCTGGCCCGGACCCCCCCGTCCTCGCCTCCTTACCCCAGGCGTCCACTCGAGTCGCCCCGTCGGGGGCCGTTGTGGTGGAGCCCATCCGGGCGCTGGGCGCGCTGCGGGAGGACTCGCGGGCGCCGTCGATCGGCGTGCAGAACTCGGGCGCCGATCACCTCTTCGACCGCCCCTCGGGCGCCCTCGGCTCCCTGGTGCGCGGCGGCAGCGCCGGCTCCTTCGGGCACTCGGGGTCTCTCCGGGGGCCGGCGCGGCCGGGCGCCCTGGGCGGGGCCGCGGACCGGGACCGGGTGGTGGGGTGGCACGCGAGGGTCGCGGCCATGATCCGCAGCGCCAGCCAGTCGGACTTCCAGGGCCCCAGCGGGGCGCCCGACCCGGGGTCTGCCCTCCTCGGCGCGGCCCCCGACCCCGCCCTGCGCCCGACCCGGGGGCAGGGGGGCAAGGGGAGCAGCCAGAGCCTGACCGAGGTGGAGGGGGAGGGGCGGTCCAACCGCGGGGAGGGGCGCTCCGGGAGGGGAGCCCGCCCCGGGGAGCTCGGGCGGCGCGCGTCCATGCGCAGCGTGCCGGAGAACCTCGCCTTCCCCGGCCAGAGGGAGGGGGCGTCCCCGGGCACCAGCCCGGGCGGCGATGCGGGCGCGGGCGCGGGCGCGGGCGCGGGCGCGGGCGCGGGCGCGGGCGCGGGGGACGCGCTCTCTCCGGCGGACCGTTCCGCCGTCGTCGCCCCCACGCCTCCCCCGCAAGGACTCGCGGAGCCGTCCCTCCGGGGCGGCGCCAACTTTGCCGGCGGGGTGGGGTCCCCCCCCGGCACCCCGCTCGGGGAGGGCCCGCCGGGCCTGGTCAGCGACGTCGGCCTCGAGGGGCACCCGGGCCATGGGGACCGCAGCCCGCGGGTGCTGTCCCTGAGGAAGATCTCCGAGGTCTACGGCACCGACGAGGAGGCGGAGACGCCGGCCCTGGCAGCGCGGCGGCGGCCGCCGGTGCCAGAGTCGGCCGAGGGCTCCTCCCGCCAGAGCTCCCGGGCGCCCGGCTTCTCGCTATTCCCCGCCGTATCGACAGGCGACGTCCGGAGGACGTCGCTGTCCGCGTCCGCGGCCAGCGGGAGCATGCGGCCCGCCACGGCCGGCGCTGGCGCCGAGGGAGAACGCCGAGAAAGCGAGTCCGGGCACCCCCCGGCCGGCCGCCTGCCGTCCGCGTCGCCCGGTCCCCCCACGAGCGTCGGGAAGAAGACCCCGTCCTCTCAGGTCGTCAACACCCCCAGCAGCGTCGGTGGCCGCAGGAGCGAGCTCAGCGCCCGGCTGCGCGGGGAGAGCCCCCCGGGGGGGTCGCCGATCCTGTCGTCCAGCCACCAGGCGGCTTGGACCTTGGCTGGGGGGGCCAAGGCGGACCCGGCCCGGCAGACGTCGGTGCGGATCGTGAGCGTGCGCTCCTCGACCTCCGAGGCGTATAACGGGCGGGCGGGCGCCGCGGCTCAGAAGCCCAGCGCGAGCGGCGGTCAAGGGAACCCGGGGCCGGCGCCGGCAATGCGCGGCACGGCCAACGTGGCACAGGTCACGGCGCCCCGGCAGGTCCAAGCGGGCGCGGTGAAGGCGCGGAGCGCTCTTGGGCGCGGGGGGTCAGGCGTCGTGGTGGTCGCCGGCCCGGGCGTACAGGCCCGGGACGGGGAGGGGGACAGCCGGGGGAGCCAGGAAAACGTCTTCTCCCTATCTGTAGGGAACGTGGCCGGCCTGCTGAGCGCCGCGGGCGACAGCAGCGAGGGCCTCGCGACGTCGTTGCCGGCGAGGCGGTCCGGCCTGCCGGGGAAGGGCGCGGGGGACCTGAAGAAGAGCGCTTCTAAGGGGGAGGTGGCCACGGAGGGGGCGCCTCGGTCGGTCAGGAGGGAGCGGGGGGGCGGCCGGGGAGCGGAGGGAGGCAACCCCTAGAGAGCGGTTTGAAGGCTCGGCTGCCTGTCCAGGGGGCCGAGGTGCGATAATCCCCACGTGCGTGCGGCGCGGCGGCACGCCGGTCCGCACGCCTAGTCCCTCTTGCTGCGGGACTTGGGGCGGGAGCTCCGCCCCGCCGACTTGCTGCGCGGCGCGGCGGCCGTGCCGGCGAGCCACTCGTCCTTGTCCTCCTGGGTGCCCACCTTGGGGGTCTTGGCCTTGGCGACCACAACCTTCTGCTTGCCGCGGGCGTCGATCGCGCCGTTCACCAGGACGCCCACGCGGCCCGAGGGCGCGCACTGGGCCCACACGTAGGCGACGAGGAGAGCCCCCACCGCGGTCATGCCCCCAATGCCGAGGAGCTCGTAGTCGAGCACCGAGTGGCGCTCGCGCAGGGGGATCTGCTTCTTCCACGCGGCCGAGTAGCGGTCCTCGAAGGAGGCGTTCTCGTCGCCCTCGGGGCGCTTCGGCCCCGTGAACCACACGGCGATCTCGACCTCGTAGTCCTTGGGGGGAAGCACCGCCCCCGAGGGCAGGCGGGTCACGTAGTCCAGCTCCACCGTGTCGTGGGCCTTGACCTCCACGTCGCGGCGGTAGGGCTCGAGGGCGTACTCCTCCACCTGCTTGAGCTGGTCGCCCTTCTCGAAGAAGATGGCCCCCTGGAGCTTGGAGAGGGTGATGTCCTCCTCCGAGTCGTTCTGCGCCGGAGGTGGGGGGGGGGGGGCCTGGGCCCCTCCCGGGCCCGC
>Ga0181581_10001764_pt1 | contig 16872 bp, 4 predicted proteins | sample 071ome_22_FD_132433 | JGI IMG/M metagenome (GOLD analysis project Ga0181581, IMG submission 132433) | Coastal salt marsh microbial communities from the Groves Creek Marsh, Skidaway Island, Georgia - 071404AT metaG (megahit assembly) | ecosystem: Environmental > Aquatic > Marine > Intertidal zone... | reverse complement strand
GTTCAATCCTGAGATATTAAACGCTTCAACGTTAAGTGTAGCAATACCTGTTGCCTGTTCAACGTTAAACAGACCACCAACTCGGAAGTTACCGTCTTGGTCAGTTGAAGTATAGAATACTCGTCCGCCGCCGTAGTCGTTTGTTTCTTTGGACGGATCTGGGTCAGTAAGTGGATCATCTGGATAGTTAGTATTCTGGAAGCCTCCAGTACCAATATCTAAGAAGTCATGACCTGTTAGTCGCACCTGAGAATATCTACGTCTAATAGTTATAACGTCATCATGTGGTGGACGTTCATCTGCTTCAAGGCCTGGGCTGATTTGTAGTAATGCACTGTAAGGTCCTGCACCTAATAAGTTAGTTACACTAACAAGTTTAAACCATCTATTTGGCAAACTTGCAAATTCAACGTTTGAACCTTTTTGCGGAATAGCATCTAGATTATCTACACGTAGTTTAGTGCCCAACTGTCTAATATCTGCATATCCATCACCAACAACGTCTGCACTTGCAGTAACAAATCCTGTACCTCTATTTGAGAACGTAGGTTGTCCAAGTACTCCGTCGCCGACACGTACAATATGTGGAACAAGAATAGTTGCATTTGGATCCACGATTGTCATTTGTGGAGGATTGCTTGGGCTATATCCTGAACCTGGTTCAATAATTTTAACTTCAACAACCTTTTCGTCTGCAACTCTTGCTCTACCTCTTGCTCTAATACCACTTGTAGGTGGAGTAAATATAACTCTTGGAGTAATATCATAAGCACTTGTTGCATCTAGTGTTGATTCAATTGCATATCCTGCAATATGTTCCCAACCTGGAGATCCGTCTGATTCTTTTACAACTGTTGCAACTTTTGTTGACGCATCAAACGTATCAATTACAGCATATTGTCCTGCTCCGAGACCACTTACTAGGTAAATCATCATACCATTATAAGAACCGGTTGGCTGAACATCAGTAGCCGCTAATGAAATTTGTGTAGTATTACCTGCCTGTGCATTAGATGCCGCTGTAACATATCCATCACCACCGTAAACTGTTGAATCTTCTTCAAGTTGTACTTCGAATACGCCGCCGTTTCTAATTGTTACTCCGCTAACTGTGGCTCCGAACCCTTCACCGCTTAGAGTATAGCGTGTTGCTTCACCAATTGTTTGTACATCGAATGTTAGGTTGGCACCGCCGCCGCCACCTAAGTCTGCGTCACTGATTGTAATAGTATCGTTTACTAAATGGCCGCTACCGCCTTTAATGACTGTAACAGTACATCCGCCGACTGCACTAACTTCAACGTCAAAAGATTGTCCTGTTCCGCTACCTGATGATGTGCCGGTGATTCCTTTGTATGTGCCTTCAACACGATTTGAATCGTTATTGCTTACGTTTGTAATAGTTATAATAGCATCGCTTGCATTTGTATAATTTACCCCGGCGTTTAGATATTCAAGTTGTAGAATTTCCTGTGAGCCGTCTGTTTGTACATAAGCAATTTGTGCTTCAAGTTGTTGGTTGTCTACTTTACCTAATACTGGTGTTTCTGTTTCGTCGATGCCTTCAGCAACTGATCCAAAATCACCGTAAGAGTTGTTACCATTTGTACCACGAATCTTACCGCCATTTTCTGCTAGATAACCAATATGACAGTAGTATGTAAACACAGAAACAAGTTCTGAACGTCCTAGGTTTGTGATCCACATACCAATACCATCACTTAAGATTTGTGTAAAGTCGTTTGCAACAATCGAGTCGTTACCTGATGCGTGTAAATCACCATCAACTTTCATACCTACACAACCATCTCCAAATGTTGACACGTTTTGTACGTATGGAGATTTATTCGTAATATGAACTTTTGTATCATAAGGACCAAAGCCCGGATCAAGTGATACATAAGCGCCTGCATCTGGACGTTTTGTACCGTATGCATTTGCCGCGCTAAGTTGTCCACTAAGATCTTTAGTTGTACAATTACGCAAACCAGTACCATTACGCAAATAGAACATGTCTGATTTTCCTGATCCTAGAACTGCGTTTGAATAAATCAATCCAGCCATATTTGTTGCGTAGTTACCTGTGTAAATCAAATCATATTTTAGTGCATCAATATATTCTCTCACGTCTCTTGCACATGCCGCTAAGTCATATGTATGACTAGGATATGTATCTGCGATGTAAGCATGTACTTCTGCTACTAAGAAATCTTTGTTTTGTTCAAGAACTTCTACTGCATATGTATGCGTAGTTGCAGTTTCAGGTGTTACAGTACCACACATTGCTGGTAAACTTGCGCCCGATGCTGATGTTTTACCATCAATTTGATAACCTAACATATCTAGTAGTTCAAATGCTTCTGCTGCCGCGCCGTCTGCGGCAATAAGTGAAGTTTTTGCTTTAATATGTCTAATTGCACCAATTGTTGCATCTAGCTGATCATTAATAACTACGTTAGCAGATAATGTTCCTCTAAAATATGAACGTCCTGAAACTACAGAGTTGTAGTTTGTATTAAATGCCATATCCAATGCCAATGCTTCTACAATATATCCTGTATCTCTAGAACACAATGTTTCGTTAAACGTGAACTCGTTATTTGCTTTCACATAGTGTACAGTATGATTTTGAATTTCTGTTTTTGCACTAATAATGTCTGCATACGAACTTTGCATTGCACTTGAAGTCCAAGTTACACTTGGTAAACTTTCTGCTGGCAAGTTATCAAGATCGTTGTCTGATACAACAGTCTGTACATATCCTGCAAGTGTACTAACTTCAGTTCCTTCAGTAGCAGAAGCCGCTGTACCAGAGGTATCTTGTCCTGCATATGTTTCTTGTACAATTGAACTTAAAATAGTTGCTAATTGTCCGTAAGCCGCCGCAGTTTCTGTTCTTTGGCCTGCTGGCAAATAACTTGCTCCATCTGGATCAAAGTAAGATTTTGCAACAATTCTAGTTGCATAGTTACCACCGTACTGTACATCATGACTTACAGCATCAATAATATAACCTGTATCTCTTTCACATTTCGTTTGGTCATATGTTAGTCCTGGATAGTTCGTTCCGATCCAAGAAATAAGTTCGCTGATAATAAATGTTCTGTTAGTTTGTAGTTGCTCACGAGCATAACGCTTGTTTGGATCAACTCCTGGATCTGACCAATAAATTGCAGGAGTAGTTCCTGCATTATCTAAAATGTCAATCATTACATCGGCACGATCTTTAACTCTGTCTCTGCCGAGTGCGTTACCAGCACTACCTGCAGGTCTTGTTGTTACCTGTGTTTCTGTATTACCTGTAGACTTTGTGATAGTTGTGTTTGTAATAACATCTTCCACAATATCTCTTAAGTGTCCAACTGCCGCTAAACTGTATGGTACATCAGTAACATCTACAACTGCACCTGCTGGTCTAATTCTTGTTGAACGCAATTCGTCGCCAACAACCGCAGTGTCTTCTGGAACTCTGATTGGAAGTATTTCTGAATATTCTCCAGTTTTAACAAAAATTGTTTTGTTTGCTTTTAGTTGTGCTGGAATTCCGTTTGTGTTTCCTGCTGTAATTGCATCGGTAATAATATCAATTAAGTTACCAATTGTTGTTGTAATACCCGAAGTTGTTTCATAATCTGTAGGCTTAACTTGTGTAATAGGAGAGCCAACACCATTCAATGTTTGATAGTTTGCCGCTGGATCAGCTTTATCTAATACATCAGCAATAATTGTTTCAAGATAATTAATTGCCGCTACAGTTTCATCTTCTTGTCCGCTAATATAGCTCAATCCGCCTGTTGTAAAATATTCTAATGCGGCGTTTCTTGAACGAATATTACCACCATGGCTAATATCCCATACAATAGCATCAATAATAATACCTGTATCTCTACGACATTTTTCTTTATCATATGTAAACGATCCTGAGAATGGAGCAATTACGTTTGCAATTTGATAATCAACCCATTCAACAACTTCTGCTTGCATAAATGCTCTGTTGACTTGCATTAGATATGCATCTTCATGGTTTGATGCACCTTTTTCGATCCATTCTGCCGCATAACGTACAGTCTTGTATGGACGGTCAAGTGTAATACCTCGCTTAGGAGGTCTTTCGTCGACGCCATTCTCTGTGTCAACGTAGTATACATGGTTGATTTGTCCAAAGTATGTCCACTCTGGAGCGTCTCCTGCATCGTTAACTTTTAGGATTTGTCCTGGCTTACCAACCGGTAAACGTGTTGGTCCTGACCCTCCGTAGTAAACAATATCACCTGCGGTTGTTAGGTTACCTGCTTCAGCGCCGCCGCTGAAGAAATTCCATTCGCTTCCGTCTACATCTTGGTCTGGTCTGTTTAGAGCAACAGTTTCGTCTGCTGTATGTGCATCAACACAAACATAAGCGTTAACACCATATGTAACAACATCGCCTAATACATAGGCAGTACCGTCTGCCCATGCCGCTCTGAAGTTAAATCCTTCATTTAGCTTGTCCCAGTATGTAGTGTTTGGCGGTTGAATGCCATTTGAATTAGCCTTTGCTAGATATGTATATCCGCCAAGTGTTACAACATCACCAGTTCTATAGTCTTGGCTAGCAGAGTCTTCGCCCCATTCGCCTCTTAGGTTAAATCCTGTAATGAATACGTCCCAATCATTTGGTGATTCTGCAGGTTTCTTTTCGCTATTGTTTGTTTTTGCAACATAAGTGTAACCACCATATGTTACAACATCACCAACTTGATACTCAGAGTATGGTCCCCAAGTATCTTCAAATTCTAGTCCAGGAATAAACACAGCCCAATTTGCTTCATCTGGTGTTAAGTTTACTGATACACTAGAAGTATGATATGTAGTACAAATCCACATAGTTCCTGAGTCTTTTACAACATCATTAACTTTATATCTTGTGCCGCTAGTCCACTGACCTTTGTATTCAATACCTTTGTGGAAATAATCCCATTTAGACTGATCAGCTTCTAAACCAATTGTTGTTGTCGCCGCTGAAGTGTGTCCAGTATTACAGCTATAAACTTGTCCGCCATATTTTACAAGATCGCCGACTCTATAACGTGTATTAACAGTCCAGTCTGTTTTCCAATCAAAGCCGTCACTAATAACGTCCCATTTTGATTGATCTTTTTCTAACCCAAGGGCTACTGTGCCTGTACTTACATGATAAACAGTACAGATATAAACTCTTGATCCGTATTTTACAATGTCGTTAACTTTGTAACGTGTGCTAGTTGCCCAGTCGCCTTTATAATCAAAGCCTTCGCCAAATAAATCCCAATACGCTGAAGTACTGTCGTCACCTAAATTGCTTTCAAGACCTCCAATGGCATCGTTATCTGAAATATGTCCTGTATTAGCAATATAAAGTTGTCCACCATATTTTACAATATCATTAATTTTATAAACTGTTTGCGGAGCCCAATCACCTCTCCATGTTTGTCCGTCTGCAAATTGTTGCCACTTGGGTGTAGAGTCATTTAAGTCTAACATAAAGTCTGTTTGACTAATGTGTCCTACAACACAAATAAATGTTCTACCGCCGTAACGGATAACATCATCCTTGTAATAAGTGGTACTTTCAGACCATTGATCTTTCCAAACAAATCTGATTCTACCTAGTTTAAATTCTGCCATTGGTTAACTCCAGTATTATTTTATATTTATCCTTATTCAAAATCACCAGGCGCTCCGCCAGGTGCAAATGAACCTCCTGATGCAAAGTATGCTTGTGCCGCCATGTCGCCCATAACATTTTCTTTCATGTTCATTACAACTTGAACATCGGCTGACCCGCCTAATACTTTGAATATTTTGTCCCCTTCAAACGAGATATTACCAGCATTTAATCTGTTAACTTTAATATCGGAGCCGCCTGACGAAACTCTTGATTGTACATACGCCGCAACTGCTTTTTGCGTCGGAACAATATTATTACTATTTGCCGCAAATGTAGGATCTGTACTAAATTCTCTAATAACAGCACCAGTACCTCCAAGTACAACACCACCTAGTCTTAGTTCTTCCAAACCATCTAATTCAAAGAACGCGGCATTAATACTAATTGTACCTGTTGCCTGTTCAACTTCAAACAATTCGCCAACTCGGAAGTTACCGTCTTGGTCAGTTGATGTGTAGAACACACGCCCGCCATTAAACTGACTTACTTCGTTAAACTGTTTTGGTTCTTGGTCAGCATCAGGATTGTATCCAAATACATAAAGCCCAGGATAGTTTGTATCGCTAAAGTTACCAGTACCGATATCTAGGAAGTCATGTCCTGTTAGACGTATCTGGCTATACTTTTGTCTAATTACAATTTGTTCTCCGTGTACAGGAGCTTCAGCTCTTCCAAGATTTGGACTAATTTGAAGTCTTAAATTGTATGCTCCAGATACGCCAGATTGTTCAAGAATTTTAACAACAAAGTATGTTACACCTGTAATAGATTCGATATTAATATTGTCTCCAGGTCCTGGCAATCTACTTACATTTTCAAGAATTAATTCATCTGCAATTTGTAAAATGTCAGCATAACCGTCACCGTTTGTAACACTTGCTGTAGATCTAAAATATCCAGATCCAAAGTTTGTAATCTTAGGTTGGCACAAGACACCGTTGCCTAGTTTAGCATCTGTTGTTACATCTGATACATTTTTTGTATCGTAAACAAAAACTGTAGGACTACTTAGATAATTACCACCAGTGTCGTGTATTAAGAATGTTCCAATTCTACCATTTCCTACGATTGCTCTTGCAAGGGCAGGGGTACCATATGTAATTTTAACTCCATTAGCATCATTTGCTGTAGGAATTAGCCAATCGCCGTCACCTAATCCAACAATTCCGCCTCTGTGTTCTGCAGGTGTTGGTAGTAATTTTGATGTCCAGTGGAACCCGTCTCTACTAAATGCAACAACATCACTTTCTGATCCTGTGTCGCCTTTAACTGCGGCAAACGAGCCCTGTGTATAACTTACACCTTCCCATTCGCCTGGCTCCATACTACCTCCGTACCAAGTAATACCGTCATAACTTACTGCTGTTTGTGCTACAGAGCTATCTGTTTTTGCTGTTACAGCAACGAACCTGTCTTTACCCCATGTTACATGTGACCATGCACTTGATGATGGCAATGTTGTTGCTGTCCAAGTAGAGCCGCCATTTGTAGAATAGGCAGCAACGTTACTTTGATTAGAATCATTTCCAGATAGTGCTACCCAAACTCCGTCACCGTATGCAACACAACTCCAATATTGCGTAGAAGGCATACTTGAAGTTGACCAACTTTGTCCAGCATCAGTACTTCTTAGTAAGTCGGCACTTCCGCTAGTATCTGTAATTGTACCAAGTACAGTATTACCATCGGGTTGGCCAGTTAAATCAGTTACAGTACCTGTTATACTATAAGTGCCATTACTAAAATTGCTCCCCCCATCTGTTGAATATACAAGATTTGGTGTAAGAGTATCTAGTAACACAATATTTCCATTTGCAATAGCAACTAATCCGCCAGCAGTTTGAGTAGATGATGTAAAAGTAGTTCCATCTTGGCTAATTGCGGTTGTTCCGTCTGGAGCTGTTGCAACAACTAAATCTTGATCATTATAAGTTCCTTTAGTAATATCCGACCATACTGCTACGTTACCAAAGTTTAATCCCTGTGTAACATAATTAGGTGGTGTGATATCTACTCTAGGCTCAATATAATATCTAGTAGTATCATTTAATCCTGGTTCAATTGGACGGCCAGTAACATGTTCCCATCCTGGTTCTCCGTTACTTTCTTTTACAACAGTTGCAACCTTGTTTACTGTGTTAAAACTAGCAATCTTAGCATATTGTCCAGATCCTCTACCATCGTAGATAAAAATTCTCATGCCAATGTAATCGTTTGCATTTGTTGTATCGTCTGCACCAGAAAGTGTAATAGAAGTAGTTGTACCAATTTGTGCTTTATTTGCTTTGAACGTATAGTTACTACCACCAATAAAGTTTGAATCTTCTTCAGTTGCAAAAATTTCTTTTACTGCGCCATTTCTAAATTCTGTAAATGCACCTGAAAAGTTTTGTCCGTTACCTGAAATAGAGAGCGTTGCACTAGTATATTCTTCACCTGCTTGTTCAAATGCAACACCAAAAATCTTATCTTTATTTGTATATGTTTGATAAATTTGAGCTGGTTTACTTCTGTTGTTTACTGTTCCAGTAATTGCAACTTCCTCGTTATCAAACCCTTCTGCAACACATCCGTAATCACCGTACGAATTGTTACCATTTAGAGCACGTACTTTTCCGCCTTCTGTTGTTAAGTATCCAATATGACAATAGTAAGTAAACACAGAAACAAGTTCTGATTTACCTTCACCGTTTGCCCAATACCCAATACCGTCACTTAAAATTTGTGTAAAGTCGTTAGCAACCATAGATTTGTTACCACCGTTATGCAAGTCGCCATCAACTTTCATACCAATACATCCTGTACCAAATGTAGTAACGTTTTGTACGTATGGAGATTTAGTAGTAATCCATGCATAAGAGTCTTCTGGACTTGTAGCAGGATCAAGTGATGCGTATGCTCCTGCTGTTGTACGACTTGTTAAGTTTGAATTAGGTGCTGTTAACTGTCCTGTTAGTCCTTGTAGTGTACAGTTTCTTAATCCACTACCGTTATGGAAACGGAACATATCAGATTGTTCATATCCGTCTGCGGGCATAATTACTGTACTACGAAGTTCGTCGCCAACAACCGCAGTGTCTCGCGGAATAATCATCGGTAACTTTTCTTTGTATACACCTGTAGCAACAAAAACTGTAGCAGGAACACGTTCGTTTAGATTACCTTGTAAATATTGTAAAGCAAAACGTATTGTTTTCCAAGGAGTTGCTTTGTTTCTTCCATTAGTTGGAATGTCTTCGCCGTCAGGAGATACATAATAAACTTTTACAATTTCATCTAAGTTTTCATAAAATAATGTTCTATCTTCGTCAACTTTAACGACACTACCGGCTGGCCCAATTGCTAATCTAGCTGGTCCAGCAGTACTTCCGTCATCTGTTACATTGTATGTTCTTAGATCACCTCGATAACGCATAACGTTATTTTGTGCTGAACTTTCATTTCGTCCGCCGTAAACTTCCCAGTATTGATTGCCGCCGCCGCCAATTCTTGTATCTTCTTTTGGTCTTGCTTCAAATATGTTTGAAAAATGTTGTGTTTTACAAATATATGTTTGACTTTCGTCAACTACAACGTTTCCTGGATAGTATTCAATAAACGTACTATCATCTTCTGTTGCTTCTCTCCACTCACCTAACCAGTTTACACCTGTATTAATTAATCTCCATTTTGCACTAGTGTCGTTGTCTGGATCACCTGGCTCCCATGCTTCAATTGGTAATAGGTTAGCAAGTGCTTCATACAAATATCCGCCTTTTCTTACTACACTACCAGGAGCATAAGGTACTGTTATATCCCATTCACCTTTAAAATCATAACCTGTTGTAATAATTTCCCAGTTCGCACCGTCACCGTCTTGTTCAAATCCAAATGCACTTGGATTTGCTCCTTGGTTAATAGTTAGTGCAACATAAGAATATCCGCCATATGTAACAACGTCACCTGGTTGATAAACTTCGTTTGGAAGCCATTCGCCTTCAAACCCAAATCCTGGAAGCCAAAGTTCCCAACCTGCTTGATCGTCAAACTTATCACTACCACTCATGCCAGTTCTTGCACGATATAAATTTGGTCCGTAGCGTACAATATCATTAGTTCTGTACCATTGTGATCCCGACCAATTGCCCATAAACTCAATACCTTCAACAACTAGTTCCCATTTTGCTACGGTAGAGTCATCTCCTAAATCGCTACCAACCCCTTCTCTAATATTGTCGTTACTTGTGTGCCCGATAACACAACGATATACATTTCCACCAAAGCGTACAATGTCATCTGGAACATATCTAGTGTTAACTGTCCATGCACCTCTCCATTTGTCACTTCTGTTATAAATTTGCCATTTAGACTGATCAGCTTCTAAACCATTTACTACTGTATCACTTGTATGATTTTCTATACAGATATAAATGTTTCCACCATATTTTACAATGTCATTTATTTTATAAATCGACAATGCTGTCCAACTTGCAAGATAATTAGGACCTTTGGCCCAAACAGACCAACGGCTACCATCTGCTTCAAGGCCACTATCTAAATCGCTTGCACTAGTATGACTTGTAATACAGGTATAGATATAACCTCTATACTTTACAATATCATTAACTTTATAAAAATTACTTGGTTGCCAGTCACCTGTCCAAATTATTCCGTCTAACATTTGTTCCCACTTGGGTGTAGACTCTCCTGCTAAAAGATAATCTAAGTCAGTGTTGAAGTCAGCACTTGCTGTATGATTTATTAAGGCAACAAATACCTTACCACCATATTGTACAACATCATCTTTGATATAGACTTGACTAGCAGACCACGGGCCTTTCCAGTTAAATCTAATTCTATCAATTCTAAATTCTGCCATTGTTTTTCCTAATTAATCTTTATGTAAGTGTATTTATTTGTCCGCCCATGCCCGGATGATTTTTGCAGTAATAATACAAAGTTGGAGCATTTACAGGTACTTTGAATTTTACATAACTACCTTCAACGCCGGGCTGACCGAAAATTGTTACTCCGTCTGTATATTCTACACCGCCATTATGTGTTCCATCTAGTGTTGTACTAATTCTTAGCGGATGAGTAGCATTTGACACATCACTTTGACCAAATGTATATGTTTGTCCTTCGTATAGATTTAGCGTAGGTGTTACGATACCATTAATGTTAAACTTATTATTAGCTACAGTAATAGCATAAAAGTTTGGATTGTAATCTGTTAATCCATCAGAACTAATATCTGTAGGATATACATATGGTTTATTCATACGCATTACAAACTCGCCTTCGTCATTAATGTAATAATTAATGTTTCTATTGTCCCAACGCATTTGTTCATATATTAGGTTTTCAAATACAATTTCATGATTTTGATCACGTCCTTCAAAGAAATCAATTCCTTGCTCAAATTCATTCCAGTTATTACTAGGATCACCTGGCTTGTTTATTTGAATCACTGCGTCTGGATCCATTTGGTCAATTTTTGTAAAAAATAGTTCGCCTTGATCCGTTCTACGTAATGCGTAGAAAAATCTACCGTCTATTTGGTCTGTTACAAATCTTGCATCATTACCTGCGTACTGTGTCATCTTCTACTCCTTATGTTATGTCCACATAACTTGTTATTACATCAACACTATCGTCGATATCTGATTGTACAAGTATTGCATAATCGGTAGGAACAATAATTTTTTCGCCACCGATCATAGCTTTAAATGATGATCCTGAAGGTATCATTACATCTTTAATATAGTATGCTTCTATACTTGTATCGTCTTTAATTAATATACTTGCTTGTACTGCAAACTCTGAAGTATTTGCCAAGTTCATGCCAATAATAGTTGCATTGGTTCCTGGTGGTGTAGTAAATACTTCTAATTTTTTTGTACCAACATCTTTTACAATTTTTGTTCTAAACGTAGTTGCCATATTTTTATCCTAACACTAATACATATTCCAATGCGATTGCTTCAGCATCGTTTCTACTAATACCACTAGAACTACCTGCAACGTTTGTCCAGTTTGTTCCATCAAAAATTTCAGTTCTTTCATCTTCTGAGTTATAGCGAAGCATACCTGCTTCAGCATTAGCAATCCCAGGTCTTTCGCTGTTTGTTCCTACAGGAATAACAACACCTTTAGTACCTGCAAATTTCCAATAGCCAGAGCCCGAACTATCAAAGTTAAACACGCCGTCATTTACAGTGTTCTCTATAGTAGATCCTGAAATTCTAATATTGTCTATTACAATACTGCCTGTGCCGTTGCTTTGTAATAATAGATCTTGGTTAGTAGTAATAGTTCTAATTGTGTTTTCATCAAACTCAATGTCATCGACGATAAGTTTTTGAACACTCAATCTATCTTTTGTTAAATCAGCAGTAACAGTTCCAGAATTGTAAAAACGTATTACATTATCGTTGTCACCTGGTGATAATTCTGCTGTAATTTTTGTGTCACCATCAGCATCTCTAATTCCATCTGAAATTGTTATCCAGTTGCCGTTATAACCTTCAAAATGTCCAGTTGTAGTATTATAACGCAACATACCTAATTCAGGAGTTGCATTTCTTTCTAATGTAGTACCGTTTGGAATTGTTAAACTATCTGCACTGTTAAGTATTACTTTACTTGCTTGGAAAGTAATGTCTCCAGTTGAAGATATGATATTTCCGTTAAAACTTAAATCGTCTATTACAATGCTACCAGTGCCGTTTGCACGTAATTCTAAATCGCTGTTACTTTGTGTGGTTGTAATAAAGTTGTCATCAATTAAAATGTCACCAGTACTAAAACTGTTTGCAGTAATTTTTCCTGTGCTATCTAATGTATTGGCAACTAGATCTCCTGCGATTGTAACATTATTTTCAACTACTAAATCGCTGTTTGGAATACTTACAACGCCTGTGCCGCTTGCAACAAATTCTAAGTCGCTATTAGTATCAGTAGTTTTAATTACATTACCGGAAATTTCAATGTTCTCAAACTGTGCAGTGCCGTTAACTGTTAATTTTTCTGTTGCATTAATTGTATTAGATGTAAGCACATCAGCACTTGTATTTGCTAAAACAATGGTACCGTTAACAGTTAAGTCGTTTTCAATTACAACATTATTATCAGGAATAATAACTTGACCAGTGCCGTTTGCACGTAGCTCTAAATCACTGTTTGATAATGTTGTAGTAATGATATTGTCATTAATTTCAATATCTTCTAAATTGATTTGTCCTGAAATAGTAACACTATCGTTAATAATTAATGAATCAACTGTAACTGTTGTTGCTGTTGTATTTTGTAAACTTGTATCGCCTGCGACTGTAAAATCATTAGTTACAGAAACATTGTTGTCTGGAACAATAACATTACCTGTTCCACTAGCACGTAACTCTAAATCGCTGTTAGAAAGTGTAGTTTGAATAACGTTACCAGTAACTTCAATATCTTCAAATTGTGTAGATCCAAGTACAGTTAAATTATCAACACTTAGATCAGTAGTTGTAAGAGTATTTGCATTTAATATGTTAAATGATGCTGTTCCATTAACAGTTAAATCACCTTCAACTGTTGCATCATTTTCTGGAATATAAACCTGTCCTGTGCCACTAGCACGTAATTCTAAATCACTATTTGATTCTGTTGTTGAAATATAATTGTCATTAATTTCAATTGCTTCAAACTGTGCCGCGCCGTTGATAGTTGCAGTGTTTGTTACCATTGTATTGGTTGTGATAGTACCGCTTGCCGCAACGTTTGCATATGTTGCTGTCCCTAAAACAGCTAGATCTCCACCAACTTCTAAATCTGCATTTGGAATGATTACTTTACCGGTTCCACTAGCATCTAATTCTAAATCACTATTTGAATCTGTAGTTCTAATTACATTACCTGAGATTTCAATATTTTCAAACTGTGCAGGTCCAAGAACATTTAAATCATCGTTAATTGTTAAGTTATTTGAAAATGTAACAGTACCAGAAGTCTGAATTAAGTTACCGGTGATGTCAAAATCTCCGTTAACATTTAAATCACCATTATAAGTTGTTACGCCATTTAGCTCAAGTGCATTAGTAATAGTAACATTACTGTTAGGAATATAAACTCTGCCAGTGCCTGCCGCATCTAATTCTAAATCACTATTTGAATCTGTAGTCTCGATTTTATTACCACTTACTTTAATATTTCCGTTATCAAAGTTTTGTGCATAAATATTTTTCCAACTTTTTGTTGTAGAACCTAAATCATATGCATTATCAACATTTGGAACAATATCAGAATCAACTTCTGCGGCAAACTCGATACTATCGGTGTCAGCATCACCTATTGTAATATTACCGCCAATTGTTGTATCACCTGTAACAGTTAAATCACCGGTAATAGTTGTATTGTCGTTAATTAATATTTCGCCGGTTGCACTATTAATATTAAAGTCTTGTGTTAGGGTTTGAATTGTGTTTCCACTAATTCTAAAATCACCAGTTTCAATTTTTGTACCATCAATAAATGTTTGATCACTGCCTGTTTCAAATGTTAATCCGTTTGGAGTAACAACATCTAATGATGCCGCATTAAATACAACTTGGCCAGTTGCTTGATCAACATAGAAACTATCACCAACTCTAAAATCGCCACCCTGGTCAACACTTGTATATCTAATACGTGCATTGTTTAATTCTGTAATTTCATTTGCTTGATTTACTGTTGTTTCGTCGTTAGTAATTTCTTTACCATTACCAATGTACGCAAAGTTGTGGCCGATAAGGTACATTAATACGCCGTTACCGTCGCCATATGCGCCATAATTACCATACACGTTTGCACTACCAATTGTTCTTACTTCACAACCAAATTGTCTTGTATCATATAGCTCGATATAATTTGCGGTTGCGCCTCCACTAAACTCTATAGTTTGTCTTATTTTCACATCTTCTATTAGAGTAGTGTCGCCATCTGCTCCATCAAAATGTGTGAGGAAACTAGTTTGTGTGTTACCAACAACTTTTGAAGTTGGTATAGTATAGGAACCTGATTGGTATAATGATTCCCTAGTTACATGAATATCGTCTATATGTCCTGTAAATAGTTCTGTGCCTAAATAGTTACCGCCAAACTTAATAGGTTTTGTGTCGCCGTAATCATTTAAATCTCTATATGTACTACCAACTTGTGTTCCGTCAACAAATAGTCTTGTCCAACCGTTGAATCGACTTACAGCAATATGATGCCATGTATTCAAACTTAACGGACTTGCACTGCCGTCAATTCTTGTAGATCCTTGGGTAGCATAATTTAATTTTAATCCATCTAAAAATACATGCGGAGTGATATCAGTTGCTGTGCCTCCACGCATATCGAAAATAGTTTGTATACCTGTTGAAACAGTTGTTCTAATCCAACCACTAAGTGTGAAATCATTTTGCTGGAATCCAAAATCATCGCTAGATGCTATAGCAACATAACTATCAACTCCATCTAATAACAAACTACTTGAACCAAATTTCTTTTCAGCAGTATCTAACTCTGCGCCACCCTTAAAGCCAATTGACTTTTTAACTCTTGTACTGGCTTGTGCTAAGCCTGTTACAAGTCCGTTCATATAGAACTTATTATCAGCATCTACACTATCAACTGTGCCGCTACCTAATACTGTACTTCCGTCTACGCTTTTTAAACTAAATGTTTCGCCAGGAGTAATAGATCCGTTTAAATCGCTTACACGAACTGCTGTTTGTCCTGTGCCTGCTAAACCAGTTGAGCCATTTAATCCGTAAAAACCTTTGTTAGCAAAATATGTAAATGAGTTTAACCATTCAACTCTTACACCATTTGTTGCAGTAATTGCATCAACACCTGGAGTAATAAATGTAGTTGCATGGAATAAACATCCTGCTTCTTTAGAACTTGCTGTTGCAACACTACCGTCTAAGTATGCTCCCTTACCTGCATCACCTTGTAGGAAACCTCTAGGGTCTCCAGCACTTGTTACTGATCCTTTTGTAATTACACTAACATTTCTTATATAAGGTGATCTTGATGTTACAGTAAAGTTTGGTGCAAAACGAAATGCATAACCTACATCATTGCCGCTATCGTAATAGAAATCTCTAATTGTTAAATCTTCAATTGTAGTTTCACCGTTAAGATGAATAGCGTCTTGATAGTTATCACTGTCTGGTTGAATAATTGTATTTCTTAAACTGTGTCCTTTAAGTGTAACACCTGCAGGAACAATTAGTGGAAAGTTTTCGCTGTATACACCTGCCATTACATGAATAACATCTCCTGCAGATACATTTGCTAGAGCATATTCAATTGTAGCCCAAGGTGCTTGCGAATGATTTCCGTAGTTTGTGTTGTCACCGTTTTCGGAAACATAATAAACTCTTGGAGTTTTTAGTCCTAAATCAATACCGGCAACATTAATTTGATCTGTATCAATAGCAACAGCATTAATTCTATTTGCCCAAACATCGTTCCAACGCTTGTCACTTGTACCAAGTGTATATGTATCGTCAATGTTAGGAACAATGTTACTTGCTAGTTCTGAATTTACAGTAATACTATCTGTAGAATCGTCACCAATTATGATATTTCCATCTGTACTAATATTTCCTGTAACATGTAAGTCTCCAGAAATATTAGTGTCTGTTAATAATTCTATCTGTCCTGTGCCGCTTGCACTAAGTTCTAAATTAGCATTACTTTCTATAGTTCTAATAGTATTATCATTAAGTTCTAATCCATCGACAGTTATTTTATTTTGGTAAACAACACTGTCTGCTGTTCCTAAATTAATAACGCCTGTAGAACTTGTAATTTGATTACTAGAAAAAGTTAAATCACCAATTTGAGCAGAAGGTGTAATAAAGTTTGTTGCTCTAATTGTACCGTTAACATCTAAATCGTATTGAGGGCTATTGGTGTTTATACCAATTCGAGAATTGTTTACATCAATGTATAGAAGATCCGTCTCAAAAGCCAAATCAATCCCGTTACGCACGAGATTGGACTTTAAGAGTGGACCCGATATGCGACCTACAGCCATCTCTTCTCCTCAACACGGGGATCCTGTCCCACCAACCACCTTACATTGCGGGTTGACCACAGTCGGATAACAGTAGATTTTAGGTCTGACCTACAGTTATATAATGTATTTATGTGAATATGAAATATATGGCTGGTTAGCCAAAGAT
>Ga0181581_10001757_pt1 | contig 16894 bp, 8 predicted proteins | sample 071ome_22_FD_132433 | JGI IMG/M metagenome (GOLD analysis project Ga0181581, IMG submission 132433) | Coastal salt marsh microbial communities from the Groves Creek Marsh, Skidaway Island, Georgia - 071404AT metaG (megahit assembly) | ecosystem: Environmental > Aquatic > Marine > Intertidal zone... | reverse complement strand
GGAGAAGGCGACTGGTTGGAAGACGCGCGTTCGGGACGATGCGATCGAGGCGGAGAGAGAGAGACGCAGGAGAGACGATGATGATATAATGTGAAGAGCTCTCGACGATTACATCGCCGCCGAACGCCGAGGCGAAGCACCGGGGAACGGTCGGAGAGGGAACCTCCGGCTGAAGCGAATGACCTCGACGACGAGGGGAACGGGTCGAATGAAACTCGATCCCATCGCCGCGTGTATGGAGGGGCAAGTCTCAGGCCGGATTAATAAGCACACAGCACGGAAAAACACTTGGAACCAAATTAGTAACCCTTTCTGGCCTTGGCCGGGGAAGTCGTCTTGGACTTCTTGGCGGAGGCGACCGGGGCGGACTTCTTCGCCTTGTAGGTGGTCTTCTTCGCCTTGTAGGTGGTCTTCTTGGCCGAGGAGTACGTCGTCTTCTTGGACGCAGCCGGGGAGGTGGTGCGCTTCTTGGCGGCCGGGGAGGTGGTGCGCTTCTTCGCCGCAACAGCCGGGGCGGTCTTGGACGCCTTGGCCACCGACGCCGGAGCCTTGGCGGTCTTCGGGGACACAGCCGCCGCGGAGCTCTTGCCGGAGCGCTTCGCCGCCGGGGAGGTGGTGCGCGCGAAGGACGGCTCAACAGACGTGGCAGAGAGCGTCAACGCGAGCGCGGCGGAGAGCGCCGCGCGGGCGAACACAGGCGCGGTTTCCCCTTCAGAGCGCTCGGCGCGAACCACGAAGGGCTTCTTCGCGGCCGTGCGGCGACCCTACGACCACGAAACGCGCGCGCGCGCGCACCATCGTCAGTCATCTCGTCTTCTTCCCAACCTCACATCCCGCGCGCATCACCCCTCGTCCCACACACCGCACATTACCCCCCCACGATCACATTTGTGGATAACGTGCGCGCGATCGATCATCCCACGCGGTGGAAAGATACTGACCGCGCGACGCGAGATACCCTCCTCGCCGCGCGCGCGCGTCGGGTTCGCGCGCGCGTCGCGTTCGCGCGCGCGTCGATCACACGTACCGCCACAGCCTTCGCCGCGACTTGCGCCTTGAGCGTCGTCAGAGAGGTGGACATCGTGAACATCTTGAAACGCGTCTGCGTGCGGATAGTGACGCGCGCGCCCCGTGGGCGACGGCGCGCGACCGCGAGGCGTCGTCGGGCGCGGGCGAGGGAACGGGGGCGAGGGCGGGGAGGGGGGCGACCGCGCGCGAGAATGGTCGGACATATGGAAGGACTCCGTCGTGGGTGCGGACTCGTCATCGATGCGATGGGATGATGTGTCTGTCGTGTACCGTCTTTTTTTTTGTCCGTGTGCGTGTGCGTGGATCGTTTGTAGTGTACTCACTAGAGTATGCATACGTCGTCATGGGGGGGGGTGGAGCGGGCGAGTCCGTCGGTCCACCGCGCGGGCGAGCGGGTGGTGGATTGTTCGATGGATTGATGATTGTTTGATGACGCCTGCGAGAACGCGGCGCGCGGTGGGCGCGCCGGGAGCGATGACGACGACGACGACGACGGGCGGTGGTGGTGGTGGTGGTGAAAAGAGAGGAAGGGCGTCCTCGTCCGCGAGAGGGTCATCCGGGTCGGGGCGAGGCGGTGGAGACGGGAAGACGCGGCGCGGGAGCGGGGCGACGACGTCGTCCGCGACGACGGGTGACGGACTCGAGCGGGGCGGCGGGCGAGGCGGCGGTGGACGAGGGGGTGGACGCGGGCGAGGGAAGCGCGGGGGGAGAGGCGGTGGGGGAGACGGCGCGCCGTCGCGGGCGAAGGCGCTCGTGCTGACGGAGGAGGAGAAGGCGGCCGAGTTGGAGCGGTCGAGACTGCGAGAGGAAGCGGCGGCGAAAAAGTTGGCGGAGGAGGAGGCGGCGAGGGTGAAGGAGGCTGAAGCGCGAGCGATCGCGGAGGCGGATGCGAGAAGACGTGAATGTGAGCTCGTGAGAGAGATGCGCGCGGCTGCGAGGCGCGGAAACGCGTCTTCATCGCGTCCCGATGAGCAAGAGCTGAAGAGACGGGATTCGAGCATCAAGAAGAATACGACAGTGATTAAAAAACTTCGGACGATTACTGCGGAGAATAAAGCGTCGATGCTGCAAGATTTGAGTAAAGTAAACGTGAGTAAATACGTGACGGAGGCGGCGACGGCGTGCGTTGAAGGGAAAATGAAGAGTTCAGACGTGAACGCGGCGGTGGAAATCATTTCGTGCATGCATCAGACGTACGGCGACTTTGCCGCGCCGCTCATCGAAACGCTCAGTGCTTACGTGTTGCCGCCAAAACCTGAAAAATTACTTAAAATGGCTGAGGGAGAAGTGGAAGCGCTCCCGTCTCCTTTGCAGCGACGAACGAAACTGCGTCTATTCATGGAACTGTATCTCGTCGGAGTCTGCCCCAAGGTTGATCCGATTCTAAACGCCGTGAAAGAAATCGCACGTCTCGAGTACAAAACGGCTCCTGATCTCTACCAGCACTCTCTGAGCACTCTCTCTAGTTTCGCTAAAACCTTTTCAGTCGAAATCCTTGGCGCGACGCCTGATGTCGAACCGTCAGCGGATGAGTTTGTCGTCCCCAAAGATGTGCAAAAAGCTTTCAGAGACGTGTTGAATCAGTACTGTGACAGACTCTTCATGGTCCTGAGCGAAGCTTTCTGTGCGGTTACCGCGCAAGAACGTGAAATGGCGCGCCTGTTAGAGCGCACGGGAGCGATCAGTGAGTCTGCATCCGTAGAATTTGCGGCTCTCACAAAGGTTTTTGATGGTCTGCTCAAGGGGGCGACGACGTTGGCAGAGGCGCTCGGCCGCGAGCTGCCAGAGATGAAGAAGGAAGAGGAAGAAAAAGTCTCTCGCGCGGGCACGATGGAGTTACACCGCGGAGGGGTGAAAACTTCGAACGAACGCAGTGACATGTGGGAGGATGAGGAGCAGCAACATTTTTACGAGACTCTTCCAGATTTGCAGGCGTCGATTCCGGCTGTTCTTCTCGCAAACGAAAAAATCGAGAACGAAACAGAAGCCGAACGACAGAAACGGGTGAAGGAGGAAGACAAGGAAGGTCGCAGCGCAAAACTAGAAGGTTTACTCGTTCGTCTCAACGATTGCATGTCGAAAGAGAAAGCTGACGCGATTTGTACAGATTTTTGTTACATTGGCGCGCGAGGTGGTCGAAGACACTTGGCACGCGAGTTCTTGAATGTGCGGCGGTCGGAAATTGATCGCATTCCTTTCTACGGTCGAATCATATCGACGTTGGCGACTGTGTTTGATGATATTGCACCTGCGGTGGCGCAACCTTTGGAGGATGACTTCTACAATCTCGTGAAGAAGGGCAAGCGTGTGAGTCTTGATGAACGAATGAAGAACATCAAATTCATAGGAGAGCTCATCAAGTTTAAAGTCATCCCTGATAACACCGTCTTCGAAATAATCAAAGTCCTTTTGGATGATTTCCATGGGGACAACGTCGATGTGCTCTGCAGTCTGTTTGATGTGTCTGGCTATTATCTCACAAAGACGACGTCAACGGCAAAGCGCATGGGGAGTATTCTTGACATCTTTTTGAGACTCAAGGCTGTGAGCAAACTTGACACCCGCCAGTGTGCGTTAGTCGACAGCGCCTACTTCAAATGCAGGCCAGTGCAAAGGGTTATCGTGAAAAAAGTCCGGCCACCCATGCACGAATACGTGCGTCATTTGATATATTCACAGCTGCGAAAATCATCTTTAGAAAAAGTCATCACACAACTTCTCAAGCTTCCCTGGGAAGATATGGAAGCTTATTTGTTGAGAAAATTGCTCAAGGTGTGCAAACAAAAGTACAGCTCTGTGCCGCTGGTCGCGACACTAATAAAAAGGCTGTCTCAGTATTATCCAACTCTTGCTGTCAGAGCGCTCGATGCCGTGCTTGAAGATGTGAGATTTGGTCTAGAAGTCAACGAGACCTGGATGCACCAACGCCGTGTGGCAAACATGCGTTTACTTGGTTTCCTTTACAAGGAACGCATCGCGCACTTTGAGGAATTACTCGAATCACTTTACCTGATAATCTCTATTGGTTACGATGGGCGCCAGGCAGCGGATCCTCCGATGGATACCATTCGCTTGCGCATGGTCTGCACTCTTTTGGAAACCGCATTTAAGAGCAGAAAAGCAACGAGCTTTTCGCGTAGAAAAGATATCGACAAATTTCTCACCTTTTTCCAACGCTACGCCTTGACCAAGGACGTTCCATTAGACATCTCCAACGACGTCGTGGAAGTGATGCTTTCGCTCAACCCGAGAATGAAAATCTGTGAGACGTATGAGGAGGCGAACGCGGAGTGCAAGCGATATTCCGAGAACCCGAATGCACCTGAACGCATGGAGACAGTCATGGAGGAGGATGAAGAGGGAGATGGTCAGGGAGAAAGCGCCGAAGATGTCGAAATGGAAGATGAAGATAGTGATGGCGATGATGACGAGATGCTGGAAGGTGACTCGGAGGCGGACTCGGAGGATGAATCTGAAGATAAATCGCAGAGTAAGACGGATTTGATAGACGAAGACGATGAAGACGACTCATCTGACTCGGAGTCTGAATCTTCCGAGAAAGAGGAAGAGGTGAAAGTTAGCATGAAGCTCAAGAGAGCAACTCCACAAGAAGAGAGAGATTTTGATCGCGAGATGAATAAATTTCTCGGCACTTCCACAGCTTCGGTCCTCAGTAATGTTGGACCCAGAGGACACTTCAACGCAGCCGTTCGTCGTCCTAACATTAGGTCCGGTGGCACCATAGCTTTTAAGATGCTCGTCAAGAGTCAAGGGAAGCAAGCGGCGAGGCAGCTCAACGTTCCCGAGGATGCAGAATTCGTAGCTAATGTGAAGGAGGCTCTGGAAGCTGAGCAAGCTGAGCTTGCGGAAGTCAGGAGAAAAGTATTGAATATGTACGAGGCGGATGAAGATCCGATTCATACTGTCGCATCGCGAAGAGATTGGAGAAGGCCAGATCCCCGACGTTCTGATCTTAACGTATCGAGACGCCTCTAACGCGTAGCGTTGGCGCGGAGCGTCACAAATTGTATTATGTGTAATTGAATATATTTCCTACGGTATCCTATGACAACAGCATCGACGCAACTTTTCCGGCGAGGTCATCATCTTTCGCCTCTTCTCCCTCCTCGACAACGAAACTGGTGGCTGGCGCACCGGGCGTGGCTTCTTCTGCCTTCGCACCAGACTCCTCATCAGTCGTGAAACAGAGCTTAATGTTGGGAAGATCAAGCGTTCTCTTGATAAAGTCGATGTTCTCTTTCAACACACCCATCTCATCAAAGATGATCTTAGTGTTAAGCGCAGACGCACCGGCAACAGCGGCTTCGTCCATCTTGAATTTGACAAAAGGCATCATCATCTTCATCACGTTCTTGAAGTTGGCATCCTTGGCTAGTTCGCTACTCTTCACCTTGGTCAAAACGACCGGCATGGGCGGAAATTCATTATTTTTGGCGTCATAGCATTCAGCCAATATTCCGAGACAAGTCGCGCGCCAACCCACAAATTCAGAAGCGACCACAATGGTACCCGCCACAGCCTTCTTCAGCGGACCCTTCGGTCCTTTCTTCGGAGGAGCCGTGCACTTGGCGATACCCTTACGCATATTCGTGATGAGATCGTTCAAATACTTATTCGCGGCGGTGAGCGAAGCGTCTTCCGCATCTCCAACCGGGAAGCCAGCTTTGGTGACGGTACCCTCCTTCTTGAGAAGGCTTCCGTAGATGTACTCGCAAGTGTGCGGGCAGATCGGAGCGAGCAAGAGCGTCTGCACTTCGATGAATCTCTTCACCAAATCCGCGTGCATTCCACCTTCGTCGCTGCTCATGAGACGGTAAGAGTCTCTGGCAGACTGGAGATCATAGAAACCACTCTTAAGAGCTTCACGGAACATCATGTTTTCATAGTGCTTTTGCGTTTCCGCGATAGCCGTGTTCATAGCATTATTGAAAACTCGATCGATGAATTTATTCGGCGCAGCGGTGCGCAACTTGCCCGCCTCGATCTCCACGAGCTGCTCTTCGTACCACGCAAGCTCTTTCGTCAAGCGCAAGATGGCTGCGTTCGCCGTGTCGTCGACGTAGTTCGCATCTTCAACCGTGTCACCGGCGTCAGCCAAAGTGAAACGCATCGCATCGGCGCTGAACTCTTCGATCGCTTGCTTCAACGTCTTGAAGTTGCCCGTCGACTTGCTCATTTTCTCGTTATTGAGAAGTAAGTGACCGTTCGTACGGAAGGCGCGCGGCCACATCTTTTCATCCTCCCAAATTGCGGTGTGGTTGTAAAGCGAGAAGGTCAAGTGGTTTTGAATCAAGTCTTTACCAGAGACGCGAAGATCAAACGGATACCAGAAATTGAATTCAGTAATCATGCGATCCAACAGATCGCGCGGGAAGATATCTTCGGCTGGCTTTTCAGTGCCCAAGAAAATAGCATCCCAGACCTCATCAGTCATCTTGCTTGGCTCGACAGAAGGGCGAGCGTTACCAAACATATCGCCGCCTTGCAACAAGTGAGCGATGGTGTAGTACGCCATGTAGATGGTAGAATCAGACAAAGACTCGATCAAGTATTGATCATCCCATGGCATGCGGGTGCCCAATCCAAAAGAACGACTGCATGCCCACTGGCGCAACCAACCAAGAGTGTGTTGGAACGCATTTCGCGATTCCTCGTGGTAGCAGTTCATGCTTTCGAGGCACTTTTCGGCTCGTGCCTTCCACGACTCTTCACCGTACTCGAGATACCACTGATCGGTGAGAGCGACCACGCATTCACCGCCGGAGCGAGACATCACGGTTCGTTCGGGTTCGCTGTACACGACGCCAGTATTGTCGTCAATCATCTCTTGTCTGATCAAAGGCTTGGCCTCCTTCACGGGCTTGCCCTTGTGGTTACCGAGAAGCATGACGCCGTCCGTGAAACCCTTCAAGTACGTGCGGTGCTTGGCCTCATCGAGCTTGGCGCGATCGTTTTGAGACTTAATCTTGAGCTCTTCGCACACCTTGGGCGCGCACGCATCACCAAACTCTTCGATGTGAATGCACGGGACAACCTCAAACGGCATGACCCACTCATCCTTGACACCGAACTTCTCGCGCAAAGCAGGCTTTGCCTTCAGATCGCTGAGAGCCATGAAATCGTCGGGCGAATCGGACGGCACAGACGTGACGACACCGGTACCCTTGTTCATGAGAATCGTCAACATGGGCAAGCAGTAAATCTTAGTGAGAGCGGCTCTCGGAGACTTGAGCGCGACACCGATCAAAGATTGACCCTTGAAGGTGAGCAAGCACTTCGGCTTTCCTTCTGTCTTGAACTTTTCTTGGTAAGACAAGTTCAAGGCGGCCCGTTCGCACATGACGAGAACTTCGCCGTCGGCGAGCTCGTACGCGCCGTAGTCGCCATCCGGCAAAATCCAGCAGTTCGTTTGGCCGTACATGGTTTCGGGACGAAGCGTCGCGGCCGCCAAGAACACTTTCTTACCCTTCAACTTCGCGAGATCACCGGTGAGGCACTCCTCGTACACAGCCATCTTGACGAGCAAGTACTCTTGAGGGCCGACGCCTTCACCCGAGGCCCGGTCGTGATCTGCGCACGGCTGACCATCGATCGGGGAGTAGACGGCGTAACGCTTCGCCTTGACAACCTTGCCGATTTTCTTCAACGTGTTGAATTGCCATCGAACGAACGCATCGTAAAACGGATTCGCATCGGTGGTGATGAAAGAACGACGCCAGTCGACTTGGCAGCCCATCGCCGTGACGTCTCTCTTCGCCAATGGCGGGAAATAATTCAACCAGTGCATAGAATCCGCAAAGTTCGGGATCTCTTCGTCCGGAATACCGCTTGCTTGCATGATCCCCCACTGCGTCGCCTGCGTCCCCTTCTTCGCCGTCGCCTTGGACTTCTTCGCCACAAACTTGGTCGGGTCGACGGGTCCGGCGTTCGCCGCCTCCGCCTCCGCCTTAGCCTTGGCCTCCGCCTCCAACTCGGCCGCGTCCGGAAACTTTGGCGGATTCCCATACTTTTTAATCTCGTTGGAAATCTTATCCGCACACGCCTTGATCGGCATCCCCGTGCAGTGAAACGCAAACGGAAACAACGTCTTATCGCCCTTCAACCTGTGGTACGCGCTCGCAAACTCCAACTTGGACAACGAAAACGCGTGTCCCAGATGCAACAGACCGTTCATGTACGGATACGGAAAGTTTCCGAAAAACTTTTCCACCTCTACACCGTCACCCACCTCCGGCGCGTCCACCTCGAACGTCTTCTCAGCCTCCCATTTCTTTTGCGCCCGCTGCTGCAGGTCGAGCAAGAGATCCCTTCGCGCCGTATTTCTCGCCGGCGTCGCCTCTTCAGCCATGGCGTTCGCGCGTCCTCGTCCTCGTCGTCTCTATGACGCGCACACCGGTCTCGGTCACGGTCGTGTTCGCGCGCTCGGTCGAGACGGGCGCGCAGTCGAGCGTCGACCTCTCCCGCCGCCGATCGTCGTCACCTTCACCTCATCATCCATCCATCGTCACCTTTTTCGCCACGCCGCTGGATGAATGCGTGAAAGAATCTTCCATTCGGGGGCGAACGTCAGACGTCGACGCGGCGTGAGGCGACGCGAACGGACGCGAACGGACGATGCCGAGCGACGTGGATAATCACGGACGACCCATCTGGACCCCGTTCGCGGGCGCGGCGGCGACGTCCGGGAAGACGCACGGCGTGGAGACTGTGCTTCGACAAAACATTGCGCACAGTGAGTATTATCGAAAATTGTGCCGGTTGGACGCGAATGGGACGCCGACGTACGATTTTATGGCGCTGGTGGATGAGATTTACGATTTGGTCGATCACGCCGAGCCGTGGATGTGTGGGAACGCGCGCGGGGCGTCGACTGGGTTTTGCATTTTGTTTCGTCTGTGCGAGATGGAGCTGAGCGACGAGCGGATTTGGCACTTGTTGAGACACGGGGATTCACCCTTCATACGCGTCGTGGGATTTTTGTACGTGCGATACGTGAAGAATGGACGGGACTTGTTGAAGTGGTGCGAAGAGTTTTTCAAAGATGGTGAAAAGTTTAAGCCGTCGCCCGACGGGAAGGAGGTGACCATGGGCGACTTTGTCAGGGACTTACTCTTGGAGCAAAATTACTTTGAAACGATATTTCCGAGGATTCCAGAGGTGGCCCGAAGGGAAATCGTGGCGAGGATTAAAGAGCTCGGGTTTCCCGATCGCGGACGCGGGTGCGGTGGACAGGGTGGAAGTCGAAGACAGGACACTAACGGACGTCCGCAATCGGTGAAGCACTCTCTCGCGTCGCACGTGGGGCGACGAGCGCCCGGTGGCGGCGGCGGCGGCGGCGATCGGCGAGACCATCGGGGGCGAGATCATCGCGATCACCGCGATCACCGCGATCGCGATCGCTACTACGACCGAGATCGTCGTGATGACCGCGGTTACAGAGGACGAGACGACGATAGGCGACGAGACAGCCGCGACCGCTCTCGCTCGCCCGGCTACAAGCCTTATAGACGCGAGGACAAGTACGACAAGTACGATAGATACGACAAGTACGATAGGTACGACCGTCGATAATGATTTAGTTGTGTTGATATTCATCATATTGCCTAACTCAATTGTTTTGAGAGCCAAGGATGTTCGAGCGCCTCGGCCGCGGTTGGTCGCGCATCCGGATCTACCTTCAATAACGTCTCTAAGAAATCTATGAACTCTGCATCGTCGCATTCGATTCTCGCGCGCAAGCACGTTCGCTTCGATCGTAGGATGGTTATGCTACCACTCATCTCCTCAGATTCGTACACAAAACCTTCTTTTGTAAAGTATTCATGGCTCTGTGTTCCTCGAGCGAGGAACTTCTTGTCGAAAGGCCCTCGGATACTCACCATACGCGCGAGCAGCGCGGGCACCGAATTGCTCCGAAACAATATCTGTCGACTCACTAACTCTGCAAGTATACAACCGAGCGACCAAACATCGACTTTCTGTGAATACCTGGCGCCGATGATGACCTCGGGCGCACGATAGGCACGCGACTGCGCGTAGCTGCTCAAGACATCGGTAGTGAAACACGAACTTCCGAAATCAATAATCTTGACCTTGCAATCAGCATAAGATTTCATCAAAACATTCTCGGGTTTCAGGTCGCAGTGAATCAAATTTTTGCTGTGTATAAAAACCAAAGAATTGAGGACTTGCTTCGCGATGCACTGCACTCGTGCAAGCGAAAAATACGGCATCTGCGCTGTCTCCATCTCATACTTTTGAAATTCAAATAAATTCGCTCGCAACAGCTCCAGAACTATGAACAAGTGCTCTTTGTAGTAGAAAAAGTCACTCATTCGCACGATACCGTGAGCATCATCGGGATCCTGGTCGTTCAACAAGCGCAAAAGTTTGATCTCATCCAAACCTTGGTCGACACAATCTTTATTATTCTTCAAGATCTTCAGACAAACGGGCGTATTCGTCTGGAGATCCTGTGCCCGAACAGTCTTACTGAACGCTGCACGGTCAATGCCTTCAACTACTCTATATCTATTCACGATGACGTCACCTTGTCCGATCTTAAAGTCCTTCGACTGCTCAAAACCAGTCTTGTCCGCTTTATGATAAACCTTCAAGTGAAACACCTGGGCGGCGTTCCTGGCGGCATCGCGACTCGAATCAACCCACCCGGGAGGCATCGGTGTTTCGACTCCATTCTTTGCGTCACCAGAAGGCACATCACCGAATGAGAAGCTCTCGCCTCGATCGAGCACTCTTGTCGCTTTTTCGGCAACCACCATGCGCTCCTCGTTCGCCTTAATGTCCGGTGAAAACTGTACGTTTCCATCGTGAAAGACTCCATCCGGTTCAGCAGTCAACGCGAAAGAGTCCACGAGATAATCGTCCACTTCATGACGCGGCACAGAGTACCTATTGAATCCCTCGTCGTGTGCGCCGTCGTATTCGCACGCCTCCTCCGCCTTTTCCCTCCAATGCGCCAAGACTTCTTCGTGCGATTCCGTGTCCTGGGGAATCTCGTACGGCAATATCGTGGACACCGATCGAACGCTCGCCCCTCCGACGCTATCGTTATCATCCGACAGCGCCACCGACATCGCTTTCCCGCTGATGGAGACGCTCTGCAGTCGCCTCAAAAGTGACGGTTTCCAACTCTCACTGGCTTCGTCCTCTTCCTCGTCGTCGTCTTCCTCCTCTTCGTATTCGTCGTACGACGCGATCGCACACGATTTCACGCCTCCGTTTCGCTCGTTGGACGACGTCGTCGCTTCCCCGGCGACGCTCTCGAGGTCGACATCGCCGATTCTCCCGCTCAACTCCTTCACCAAAACCCGTTCGCTCTCCAGTAGCTCGTGTCGACGGAGAAACTCCAGCGCGCTTCGGAGCGCGACGCTGTCCTCCTTGAGCCCGACGTCGCTCATGTGAACGATTTCGAGCGCGTCGAGCGTCCGCTCGCAGGACACTGAGGACGCATCGGGACCCGAGAGCTCGACTCGTCGCCCACACTCCAGGACGCCCCTTCCGAGGCTCGACCGCGGAGTCGCGGCGGGCGGCGCGTCGACCCGTGAGATATGACGACGGTGCGCCCGTTCAAGTGCTCGGACCTCTTCGCGTACAACGACGTCAACGTCGACGCGCTGACGGAGACGTACGGACTCGCGTTCTACCTGCAGTATCTCGGAACCTGGCCTGAATATTTCAGCGCCGCGACGACGACGGACGGTCAAATCATGGGATACGTCATGGGTAAGTGCGAGGGCGAGGGTGAGTTGTGGCACGGTCACGTGAGCGCGGTGACGGTGGCCCCGGGGTACCGCAGGCAGGGCTTGGCGAAGAGATTGATGGGTGAGCTAGAGGAGGTGACAGAGCGAGCGCACAACGGGTACTTCGTGGATCTCTTCGTCAGAGAATCGAACGCTCTGGCGATAGGGATGTATGAAAAGTTTGGGTACACGGTGTACAGACGCGTGCTAAATTATTACAGCGGCGAGGAAGATGCGTTTGATATGCGAAAGGCGATGCAGCGGGACGTCGCGAAGAAGAGCATCGTTCCGAGCAAGAAAGATTGGCAGCCTTGGGAGCTCGAGTGGCAGTGATGACGCTAACCTTAGAAATAGAAGTGTTTGGATGTTATATAGTTATCCCTAGTTATCACAACGCTCTAATTATCTAACTGCTCGATGGCCACCATTTGACTTCGGCGCGCCCACTCGTTGAATTCAAGATGCGCTCTTTCAGCGTCTCCACCGTTTGCTCTTCAATCTCCATTTGAATGTGTACGGAACCGTCGTCAGAGTACTCTTCATCAATTTTCACGGCCTGGAATTCATCCATAGCGGAAAAAATCTTGCCTAAGTCAGCCGCCTCGCAGTTGACGACGGCGTCTACCGTCGGGAAGACGTCCACGGCCTTATCAAGAGCCTTATCGAGAGCCAACTGCGCTGCGCCCCCGTAAGCGCGAATCAAACCACCGGTCCCCAACTGGGTTCCACCGTAATATCTCGTCACTAAAACGACCACGTGGTCGAGACCGGAGTTATCCACTGCGCTCATGATGGGCTGACCTGCCGTCCCGCCGGGCTCTCCGTCGTCCGAGAAGCGGTACACGCTCTCACCTATTCTGAAAGCCCAACAGTTATGACTCGCGGTAGAATCCCCGCGCTCTTTTATGAAAGCTAGAGCATCGTCCGCGGAGGAGCACGGGGCGGCGGTTGCCACAAAACGAGACTTTTTCACCTCCGTCTGGACACTCGTCTCTTCACTCGGCGTGCGATAGGACGACGCAGAGGGGCGGACGAGCTGATGGCGACGTCGCGACGCCACCGAACGGCGAAAACATGACGGCGCTAGTATCAGGTTTTCACCGAGCGCGCGCAAAGTGATCGACAACATGCTCGAGCGAGGCGTGAAGTGGCGTTGGGACGTGGGTGAGACAAATCTAAGTGCTAACTATTAAATCTGAATAGAGCGTGAGCGTGGGATATAACCTAAATCCATTCTTCGGTTTGAATGTTGCCCTGCGACGGCAAATTGCCACCCATGGTCGTGGTTGTCGTGAAGAGTGTATTGAGTCTGTCGGTGCCGTCAGGTCGAGAACATCTCCTCGGAGAGTTGTGCTTGAAGTCTGCGTAGCCAACTTGTGTCTCATGCTTATCCATCTGAGATATTTGAAGGCTAGATCCTCCCACAGCGCGACTTCTCTGTACTCTTGGAGACTGTCTCGTTGGTGTCTTTGATGGAACCGGTATCGGTAACTCATCGGGCCTATTCTCAACTCCGTCCATTTTCTCCATGACTTCGCTGAACAAAGCTTCGTTTTGATCCTGTGTGCCTTTACGCGTACTAGACGGTTTCTGACGTTTGTTACCGGGCGTATAGCCTGAAGAAGCGCGCGAAAGTGGCGTCTTTTTACGCGCCCGAGCAGAGTTGGGCATCTTGCTGTCGGTGCTTGGTGTAGTCGCTGCGACACTTTTCGGGGTAGACGGCTTTGACGCATTCGCTACCGGAGACGCAGACGGTTGAAGTAGACCGGATAAATCCCTTCCAACTACCTGGGAAGCGAATGATTTTCTTTGCACGGGTGGAACTTCGACTGAAGTTCGGGCTTCGGCCTGCGCGCCAGCAGGAGCTGCTGCTGTTCTCGTTTCTTGTTCTGGTGCAAAATTGGATTCATCCTGACGCTTGCCCGTCTTAAGACAAGCCTCCAACCACGCCTTGGTGACAACGGGCAAACCCCACTTCATCGCCGCGTTATACTTCTCACTAGCAGCCACCGGCGTCAGGAGGTGTGTGCACTTTGAACGCGCGAGACGGTCAGAGTATTTTGCATCCACCAGGACACACATCATGCGGATCGCACGCTTCTCAGATTCAGAGTATGTTGAAGTGCTGATTCGACAGTCACTCATCAGTGGGGGATCCTCCGCAAGCGGTTGATACGCGACTGATTCCTCAGGTGCTACTATGTCACCGCTCATCAAGCACTGTTCCAGCCAAAAACACGTGACAAACTTTGCTTTTGTCATTCCCATCTGGTCCAAAATGCGTCGCTCATCTCGACTTGGCTGCGATGGACAAACCATGTAATCTGCGTTTTGGAACTCTCGACCTGTTCGCGAATCGATGACTTGTCCCCCTCCTTGGCTAATGTACGCCTGTGCCGCTGAGGCTTCTTCGTCTGGCAAAAGAGCAGACAGAGCTATACGTCTCTCCACAAAAGGCATGCTCGATGGCGTGGGACCGTTTGACTCGGCTTGTTTATCTGCATCGGCTCGCTCTGTTGGAGGCAGCTCCGAAGCAAGATGTCGCGTTTCAGGCACGTGAGTTCGATGCAAATTCTCACGTGTGAGCGGGTTCGTGTCCCTCGTCACGATTTCTGTCGGCCGCGTCATGTCAAGCGCAGAAGTTTCTGGATTCAAGCGGCTCGAACGAGCAGCGCGCATCGTCTCCTCAACTTCGTCTCGAGGACAGCTAGAGTTTGACTTGGTGGACAGCGCCCCAGAATCGTTTCGTCGCAACCTAGATATGTTCTTCATCATACTCTCCCATTTTGATTCCTTGACGAGATAGTCATCCATCGGCACGCACTCCTTCTCTTCTGTACAAGCCGCGAGCCAACTTCCATCGACGCAGCGATCCCTCATCATTCGCATCCGATGGTACTCTTCTGGTCTCGTGAATTCACTAAAAACTATATGAGTGGCTTTATCGACGTTTTTCGTCGTGATTCCAGCACCCAGACGGATTTGTCGCACAACGTCGAAAGCCTCTCTTTGCATGGCGTTCTTTCTAGCTTGATCCGTTTCTCGCTCAGCCGTGTCGTACCCAACCATGAATATACGACAACCGAATAAATAATGAGAATCCCACGGAGTGTCGTCCTCCACCAACGGCGGGGGCACCCATTTTTCCACTTGCGGAGGTGCAACCACTTTCTCAACCACCTCGTACCGATTTTCCGTCACCTTCTCTTGAAATCGCACGCAATCCTCCAACCACTTCTGATTGACGATTTCAATGTGACGCCAAGTTCGCGCCGCCTGGTATTTATCTCCCTCGGGTTTCGCGGCGATCAGGTGCGTGCACTTGTCCTGTATCAAGTCGGGCGAGTATTTCCCCCCGTTGTCCTCCACCATGCTCTGCAACTGTGTTCTCACGGCGCAGTCCATGTAGCCCGTGATCGAGACGATGCAGCCGAGAAAAGGTGGAGCCTTATACCTGTCCATCGCCACCAGTCTTCGCGCCCCCGAGCTCGCGACCAACCACTCGAACGTCACGATTGGTTTTCGCATCTGTCTCGCTTGGTCGTACTTGACGGACCTCGTCGTCGCCGCCAGCAACACGTCGAAGTGCGCACCTCCGACGTATTGTTCCTCAAAGGTCAAGTCAAGCGTTCGCACCAACGATCTGATCTCCGCCTGTGTCACGCGTCCGTCGCAACGTCAGTCCGACTATCGGCGGTGCCCTCTCGAGATTCAAAACGTACGTTCTGCTGCGGGGTGAAACCCGTCGAGATGACGACGGTCGACATCGCGCGATGCGCACACACGCTTGTCGCCGCTCTATCTAAGTGTTCACAGTGACGTTCTCGCCGTACGCCCTCGCTCGCGCGCGTCACTGTGGCGAGTGACTCGCTTCGGTTCAGCTCTCTGAGTGAAAGGGTTCAGTTGCCGGGTGCCGACTTTGCATTGGAACGCGTCGGTAAGACGACTGTCGGGCGATTTTACACGTGAAATTGAGAAATAATATTAAACAACAACTATTTGACGTCGATTCACAACGACGTGACCTTCGACACCTTGCCGACGCGATTTGCGCAAACTATTTGCGAAGACCATCGACGAGCCTGCGCAATGCTGCCAAGTCAGACGCCTGCCTCTTCACGATCGATTCGAGCTCTCTGATCCGACCCTCGAGTTTGTGTTGATGCGCTTTACTCGCGCTGTGATCCTTGTCCAGATCGAGATGTTTAGTCTCGAGAGTAAGAAGAGCGGTGTCGATGGCTGAGATGCCTCGTCGTCTTGTCTCGTCGTCGTCGTGAATGGCGCGAGCCCATCGTTCAATCTCATCGACTCGATATTCGAGTTTTGCTTCCTCGGCGTACAGCATGCGCAAGTGATTGTCCACATTTTCGCACAGGTGTTCAGTCACCATGCCTTGGCGCATCTTTTCGTCGCAACCCAAGCCGTGATACGGGCATTTCACTTCGCGCATTGAACACGCCGTAGACGTGTGTAACGACATATCTTTACGCGCAATCTTATCACCACATCCAAAAGAACATTCAATCACCTTGAACGGGCATTTAGTCTCGTGTTTTTCGCGCGCATGGAGACTATAAGACGCCGGGCAACCTGCGTTTGGACACGACACCGGAAGCCATGGACAGCTTTTTTTGTGCTCAAAGAGCTCTTCATCGCCGTTGAACGTCTCAGTGCAGTGTGCCTTATTATCCGTGTCGTACCACTTCTTCACGAGATTGATCGCCAGCTTGTTTCGCTCGCTCTCCGCCCATGCCTCGTCGTGGTCGAGAAGCAACTGTTCTACCTCCTTCACGGCATCTCCCGAAGAACCGAACACGCCGCTCATCAATCCTTTTTTCGATTCTGACCACCCGTTGATGGCGACCAAAAGATCGGTTAGCTTCTTCTTCCCCTGCGCGGCATCGGCTACGAGCGCATCTTCGAGCTCTTTCGAGAATTTGGACGCTTGCTGAATCTTACTCGAGTCGGTCGATAGGAGACTGGACTGGTGCACGACCGCGCGAGCAACGGCGTTGAGGAGCGTGCTAGCGACGTTGGACGTCGTGGAACAACACACGTGATCACACGCTCGACCTTCCATC
>Ga0181581_10001733_pt1 | contig 17001 bp, 8 predicted proteins | sample 071ome_22_FD_132433 | JGI IMG/M metagenome (GOLD analysis project Ga0181581, IMG submission 132433) | Coastal salt marsh microbial communities from the Groves Creek Marsh, Skidaway Island, Georgia - 071404AT metaG (megahit assembly) | ecosystem: Environmental > Aquatic > Marine > Intertidal zone... | reverse complement strand
TTCGTCGCGTTGTGGTGCGAACCAGGTTCGAGCAAAAAAGTGACGGCGGCTTGAATTTGCGACGTCCTCGCGGAGACTTCGGCGAAACCCTGCGCGTCGGACGACTTGGCGCACTGCGTGAGGAAGCGCGTCGCCGCGATGAGGAGTGTTCGCTCGCGTTCGCTCGCGTTTTCTTCAACAAAAAATGCACTCGGCGTGAGCGTTTTCGCGGAATCTGCGTCGCCCCATCGAGGTCCCAAATCGTAGGACGCATCGTCGTCGTGCGCGACGGCGGCGGCGGACAACGGCGCGAGGGCATCGCTCAGCGCGCGCTCCGCCTCCCTGCGTTCCGTGCTCAGAGCCTTTTCGGACGATTTGATGGCCGCTTTGAGCACTTCGCGCATGCGCTCGATCTCCGCCTGGCGCGGCGACCGTTCGTGTCTCTTCGAGATGGCTTGAAATGCCGACGAACGATCCGTCGTCTCTCTCGCCGCGGACGTCGCGAGCGCGGCGCGCGCCAAACTCATCACCGAGACGGAGACATACGCGCGTACGATGCGCCATACCGCGTTCGATTTCAGAGCGACGCGAAACATGTCCGCCTGTGACTTTTCTTTACCCGTCGCCTCGACGATCGGTAACGCGGGCGACGCGGGTCTCGACGCGGGCGCGTGAACCGTCGCGTCGGCGCGCAAGCGCTCGGCGTTCGGCCGAGCGGCGACGCCCGGAAACGGAAAGTGCGCTCGGTTCGACGTCAAGGGCTGCGGCTTGGGAAACGCGGCCGTCGGAGCTCTGCCTCTCTTGGACGACGACGACGTCGCCGAGACCGTCGTCGTCGTCGTCGTCGTCGACGACGTCGTCGGTTTACTCTTCGCCGAGAAGCGACCGGCGAGAAGCGGAATCAACACTTCTGTCAACACCGCCTCGACGCCGGCAACGGCGTGATGATCGCTGGACATCGCTCTAGACATTGTCTCGTGCGCGACAACGACAAGAGGTAACGCTGTGACGCTCAGCACGAGCGAAGGCGCGACGACGCGTTCTCCTTCTTCGTCGTCTTCGTCTTCACCGTCGACGCGCATCAATTCGGAGACGAAACGCGCCGAGGTGACCATGCGTCGAGCGGCGCACTTTTGCGGCGTTTCGAGCGCGGAAAGGATGAAGTGTGGAAGAAACTCCTTTAGAGCGATCTCTGCGGCGCCGTTCATGGGTTTCTGATCGCGTCCTCGCATTGCGCCCGCGAGTGCTCGAACGAGCGCGCGTTCGCGCGTTTTCAGCGTCGGCGATCCCGTCACGGCCTCGAGCGCGCCGCAGGTGACCACGGCGAGTTGTCTTCGAAGCGCGGCCGACACGTTCGCGTTCGACGTCTTCGACGTCGTGTTCATCGCAGCGTCGATCGCGATCAACTGTTCTCGATAGACCAGACGCGCGCGCGATTCGAGCCGCGACGCCACGGCGTCTCCGAGTCGACCGAGCCGCGACCGAGAGTCTTCCGAGCCGTGTGATCCCCACACGGGAATCGCGGACGGTGGGAACGGCACGAGACGGGCGATCGCGTGCGTCATCGACCTCACGTCGGCGAGTCGCGCGGACGCCGCGCAGTCGGCGAGACACAGCGCCGTAGAGCACCGCGCGACGATTTCGCCGACGACGGCGCTCGCGACGCGCGCATACTCGTCCGTGACAGCATCCGCGTGTCTTCCGTCGACCGAACGCAGGCGTTGTTTGTGCGCTCTGACACAGTGCGACGGCAACTCGAGACACAAACGTCGGAGTGTCGCGCCGAGGACGTCGTCACCCTTCCGAAACGCCTCGCTCAATTCTTTCGCCGCGAGCGCGGCGACGGCGACGCGAAAGTCACACTCTTTCGCCTGCGCGTGCGCTCCCGGACGATCACCGCACGCGGCGACGTGCGAGTCTCGTCCGCGATGGGTTTTCCCGACCAAGGCGGACGCGACGGCGCCACCACCGTGCGATTGCGCCCACCCCACGGCGGCCGCCGACGAGGCTTCCTGATTCATAATCGACGCGTCGCCTCGCGCGCACAACGCGACGGCGAGCGGACCCGCGCCGCCGGCGACGGGGTCCACGGCGAACGACAACCACAGGCACGCCCCCATTTTGACGTCCGCGAGACCGTACCTCGACGCAAACGAGTCGGGGGCGTACAGCGTCGCGAGAGAGCGAGCCACGAAGACGCGGTCGCGCCAATCGCTCGCCGACGCGCGCGCCTCCAACGATCCCATCGTCTCCAAAGCCTCGCGGGCGCTCTCTGGATCGGCGGCGACGCACACGGCGTACGCGGTGGACCACGCGGCGGAGGCTTCGGCGACGACGGCGCCTTCGTCGAGCGCGCGCGCAGTGCTGGGTTCAGACGCCTCGGCAGATCCCGTCGTCTTGCCCGAGTCGGCGAGCGCGCGCATGATTCGAAGCGCTTCGTCTCGCGGTTGCACGCGTCCCCACGTCCCGGTCGTCGCTCCTCGAGCGAGCCATATTCCGAGACACGTCGTCGTTGCGCGAAGCAACGCGCACCGAGCCGCGGGACCATCGCTTGCGGGCGGTTGCGCCGCGAGCGCCGCGAGCGCGCGCTTGAGAAATAAGACGGCTTGGTCTTCCAATCCGAACCGCACGCACGCGCGAAACAGTTCGACGTACACGCTCGCTCGGTGTTGTAAACGCACCACCGCGTCCGACATCGGGAACGCGTGCCCGCCGAGCGCTCTGAACGCGCACGCGTTGACGCCCAGACTCGCCGCGGCTGGGGCGTCGGCGACTTTACTCAGATGCGCGTCGTTGCTCCATTTACCGAGCTCGCGACGGAACACCTTGAGCTCGACCGAACACTTTGCGAGGTGATCACCGAGCGCGCGATACAACGACTCGCACGGAGCCCCGCTCACAAATCGCGCGTTCGAGGCTTCGAACGTCGCCTCGTACGGTCGCCACGCCAAGGGCATGCACGCGGAACAACACGGCGACAGAGCGCGGGTCGAATTTTGCGCGTCCGTCCCGTCGACTGCGCCGTGTAACCTCGTCCAGAGCACGCGCACGGGATGTTTATCCGCCAAACATCTCGGCCACCGCGCGACGAGCTCTGCGACGCGCTCACACACGGCGGCAGCGTACGCGGCGCCGTCGAACGACGCGGGCGCCGCGGATCTCGCCCTGGGAAGACTCGTGAAGCGACACTCATCGAGCACCCATCCCACGAGCGCCCACGCTTGGACACCCCATCCATCTTCACCGTCCCCGTCGCGTCGATGGCGCTCGGTGTGCCACAGTTTCGCGGCGACGAAGACGATTTCCCACGCCGTCTCGAGCACTCGAGCGTGCGCGCCATTCTCGAGGGGCGTCTGCGGAGACGTTCGCATCGATCGACGACACGCGTCGAACTCTTCGTCCACCACCTGACGCAAGATTCGACCCAGAGCCGCCCAAAATCCGCGTCCTCGTTCGAGCGACGCCATGGCGCGACGCCACGCGCCGACGTCAGCGTCGGCGACGCCCGATTCGCCGCCGCGCGCGCAGACGCGACCGACGCTTCGCGAAGCGATGAATTCTCTCACGAGCGTCTCGAGCGCGCGCGAGCCCTCGTGATCGGCGTCTTCCACGACGCACGCGCGCGCAACGTCGGCGTCGTCGGCGTCGACGTCGTTCATCGACGTCGGCGGGTAGAAGGACGTCGCGCGCGCGTCGGGACGCTCGTCGCCAAACGCGCGGTGGTCGAAATTCCACGGCGCGGGCGCTTTCGAGAACACGGATGTGATTCGAGGCTGGTCCCTCGACGCCTCGCCAAGAAACGTCTTGTTGATCTCCCCGAACGTGTGCGTTCGTCGTCCGGGAGACGCTCGCGTGATGATCTCGGACGGACTGAGCTCGACGAGCGGCGCGGCGACGCGCCTCGGCGGCGACGCGTCCCGAACGTCGCTCTCGCTGGGTGATTCGCGCATCTCGACGCGCACGGGTGACGATTCGCTTCGTCCATCGTCGTCGTCACTCGCACGCGCCTCGTCCTCATCTGAAAACATCGGTCGCTCTCGCAAGATGTCCTCCACCGTCCTGTCCGCCGCCATCCGTCGCACCAACCCACGCTTCCCCTTCCCGAACCGCTCGTTCGCCACGTCCGCCACCTTGAACGATTTCACGCCTCGAGTGCGATCCTGACTCGATTCGCTGTGCTCGGAGACGTCCCCATCGGAGATTTCAAACCCATCATCGTCGTCGACTTCGTCGTCGTCTCTCTCGCGCGTTTCGGCGGCGCGTCTCGCCGCGACGCGTTTCCGTAATCCATCCACCACCTCCTCCGCCTCTACCGATTCTCTCGACCTTTTCTGGCCCTCCACCATCGTCTCCTCCTCCTCTTCGTCGTCCCGACGTCCATCCTCGCGCGTCCGCTCGCGACTGTGCTCGTCGTCGCTCGTCGTCGCCGCGGCGCTTCGCGCGCGTCTCTCCTCAAACCCACCATTCGTCTCTTCGCGCGCGCGTCCCGCCCCGTCCACGACCGCGCGCGCTCTGTGCGCGTCGAGAATCATCACCGTCATCGCGCCGCGCGTCCCGGGCGTCTCCATCGACCCGTCGTCGTCACTATCCTCGACGCGAGAATCGTCATCTTTCTGGGCGCGATTCGCGTCGAGCACGATGACGCCGTCGTCCCCGTCGCCGACGCGCGCGCGCATCGCGACGAACGAACGGACGGTGCGTGCGCGTCTGTCGCTCGCGACGGACGACGACGCGCGGACGACGACGCGCGCGCGTGTGCGGATGAATAATCGGGGACGGGTCGCGACAGCTCGGGAGTTTGAGAAAATTTTTTAAAAATCGCTTGAACGTCGACGAGACGCGAATCAAAAGACGAATCCGCTGAGAATGATGAGCACGGGACCTATGACGGGAAGACGCTGCACGACGCGGTCGAGGAACTCGTCGTCGGTGTCGGTGGCGTCGGTGCTTGCGCGCGTGTCGCGACGCGTGCGGCGTCCCGTCGGCGTCGGCGGGTGGTGGTGGTTTTTGCGGAGAAGCGGAAGGCGAGACGCGGCGCGGGCGAATCCGCCGAGACCGGCGAGCGCGCCCATTGATTTGCGGTCGAGCGCGGTGGCGCCCTCGAGTCCGCCCTGACGCTTGACGAGGTATCGACGCCAGACGGACGTTTCGCGCCAGGCGAATTCGGCGTGCGCCAGACTGAGCGTAAAGGCGAGGTGCGAGGCGGCTCGAACCTCTCTAAAGTTGACGGTGACCTTGTTCGTGGCCGGTTTGACGGCAAAGCTCAGGAGGCTGGCTAGAGTGAGGGCGATGGCGCCGTTTTCGGCGTGGACGTCGCCCGTGGTCATGAGCTCGACGGCGGCGGTGAGGGCGAGCGCGTTGGTGAGCGGACCCAAGCGTCGTAAACTTTCATTCACCCACCCGGGAGCGTCGAGAAAGACGTCGTGATTGATCATCCCGAAGTGCTCTCGCGCGTCACCGACGATTTGTCCGCCGGGAATGGGCCAAAGAGCGCCGACGAACGTGGCGAGACTCAACGGCGGGACGACGAGCGCGGCGACGTCGCCGACGGCGCCTCGAACGCTCAGCGAACGCGATTTGCTCATGCTCGCGAGCGTCGCCGGAAGCAAAATCGGCGCCGCGCGTCTGGCCAGCGCTTCGGGCACCGCGATACGTCGCATGAATTTCTCACCGAGCGCGGCTGAAAACGCGAGCAGAGCGTTGTGCGCAACTTGGATCCCAGAGTTGGCGCACAACGCGACGATGGCGAGCTTCGCGCCGCCGCCGTGCGCTTGCTCCACGCGCGCGCTGTCCAGAGACTTAAGGAACGCCTTGAGATGCCCAGCGGCGATGGCTAATCGGTACAGCTTCGCGCCCAAACCTCGACCGGCGCTGAGAATGGCGTTGACGCCCTTTTTATCCTCGCCGCTCTGAATGAGCGTCTCCTCGTGCGACGCCCACGCGGCGGCTCGACGCATCTGAGCCTCGAGATTTTTACGCGTGCGCGCGCTCGCGGGAGAATTCGGCGGAATTCGCGACCCATACGGCGTGCGCGGAGGCGAGGGCGACCAGGGAAGAGGGGTGTCGCGCAGGGGACTGCCTTTCAGCGGCGAAGACGTCGACGCGCCTCCATCGCGATTCTCCCTCGCGGGAAATCGCACCTCTTGCTTCACCTCCTCTTCCTCGCGCTGACGACGGACGACAGGAAACGACCACGAATCCTCCTTCGTCGTCGTCGCAGCCGCCGCGCGCTCTTCGCGTCGAGATTTCGACGTCGCCTTGGTCGGCGTCGCGAACGAAGCCTCTGAAAAATTCGGAGAACTCGGCTTGGCGTCGAATGACTTGGCCACCGGCGCCTCCGCCTCGCGCTCCTTTTCGCGCCAATCGAAATCGTACTCAAACACGCGCTCTCTCGGCGCGTCGTCGCTTTTTCTCGTCGCTTCAATCTCCCGTTCCACCGCGTTCCCGTTCGCGCCGCCTCGACTGGCCAACGCGCCAATCGCGTCAATGCTCGCGAACACGTCCCTCGGCGGACTCGTCGTCCCCACCTCCTCCGTCCCACCCACCGGTGACCTCTCGGGCGACGCCGGCACGTCCCAATGTTTCGCGTATCCGTGTTTAAACGCCGTCTTTCCGATGACGCCCATCCCGTCGCCGCGCTTCGGAACGTCCCAGTTTTGCGCGTATCCGTGTTTAAACGCCTGTCGACGCCCGGCCCCCGCCGACGGCGACGCCGACGGCGCGTCTCTCACCCGCGAACTCGCGTTATCTCTCAGCGCCATCTGTTCGAGAAACGTGTACTCACGACCGGCGCTTCCGACGCTGTCCGTCGATGGATCGACATCGTGTCGATGATGATTATGATTCCCGCGCGTCGACGAGGGCGCGTCGCGCGCGGATCGACCGACGGGAGGTTCGTTGAGGTCCTCTATCGTCACATCTTCCTCGCGCGGCATCGCGTCGACGACGATGGCGACGACGACGCGCTGGAAGATGGGGACGCGGTCAACGGTTCCCGCGTTTTTGCATTTTTAAAAAGTTTTTGCTCTGTTAGATTTTACACGCGGGGACGCGGCCCGAGAGCGCGGACGGTGACCGAGGGATGGACTCAGCGGTCTCGGCGACGACGCAAAAGATTGAGAACGTTTTGAAACTCTTGCGCGAGGACGTCGAGGAGAAGGCGGCGACCCTCTCGACGCTTGACGGCGTCGAAGGCGACGCGGAATTTCGAGGCACCGGTGAGGTCGGAGACGTCTCGGAGCATCTTGAAGAGGACGCGGAGAGAGAGTCGGTCGGTGGTGGGATCGGTGGCGAGCTGTCGAATCACCTTGCGAATGACTGGGGACTCGTCGGGATTGGCGAGCGCTCTGGTCATGGCGTACGGGTAGACGACGGCGAGAATGTTGAAGTCGGGATCGGCGGATTTCGCCATGCCTTCGAGCGTGCCGAGGGCTCGAGCGTTGTTCAAAAAGTACGGTGGGAGGATAAACTTGAATCTCGGAACGAGGGCGAGGAGCGCGCCGAGGAGTTGGTCGAAGCGAACGTCGGGAACGCCGCCGATTTCGGGGAATTTCAGCGTCGCCTCCGCCGCGTCCTCGAGCGCCCTCTCGAGTTCTCGCATCTCGCCCTCGTCTTCGAGCACTTCCGGTGGAATGAGCATGAGTTCACCGAACAGTCGACCGACGGCGGCGTAGTTTCGGCTAAAAATCAAAAGCGCGATAGCGGCGACTAAGCCGTCTCGAACTTGTTGAGGCACCGTGGAGACCAAACCGAAATCCAAATACGCCAAACCGCCGTTGGCGAGTTTCAGTATGTTCCCTCCGTGCGGGTCGGCGTGCATGACGCCCGTCTCTATCAATTGACTCAGCGTGCACGCGATTCCCAACTTGACGTAGTGCAAGTCGGCCGCGGACACGGACTTGTCTCTACCGCCCGTCAGCTTTTCGCCGTCGATCCACTCCATGACCACCACTCGACGCCCGACGCCGTACCTATCAATCAAACGCGGTACTCTGATCCCAGGCTTGGGGAAATTTTTCGACGCCGTTCCGTTCTCGCCGTACAACGCGTTGAACTGCGTGAGATTCGCCGCCTCGCGCCTGAAATCCATCTCCTCGTACAGACGAGAACAAAATTCGTTCACCGCGTCCAACGCCTTCGCCTTCACCTTACCCGTACGCTCCACCGCGCTCGCTCCCAACCGCAACAACGCCGCGTCCGTGTCTACGAGCGCCTCTATCCCCGGTCTCTGCACCTTTATCGCCACCGTCTCACCGTCTAATGTCGCTTTATACACCTGCGCCAACGACGCCGCCGCCACCGGCGCGCCCGCCGCGCGCACCGCCGCCGCCACCGGACTCTCCACCCCCAGCTCCTCCTCCACCACTCGCACCGCCACCGCATCATCGAACGGTTCCATGTCGTCGCACAGATCCATCAGCGCCCGCGCGACGTCTCGCCCGACGATGTCGCCCCTCGACGCCAACGCCTGTCCAAACTTAGCGTACGTCGGCCCGAGCGCCCCCACCGCGGGCCCGAGCTCGCCGTACCGTCGCTTATCGAGCGCGACGAGGGCAATCTTCGATCCTAACCGCGCCACCTCGGCGAATCGTCGCGCGACGGCGAGCGCGGCGGCGCCGGGACTCTCGCGCGCGAACGTTGTCGTTCTCGAGACTGTCTCCTCGTTCGCGAGCGCCCAACGCCTGGACGTCGCGCGCGCGTCGCCGCGGCGCCTCGACGCGCGCGCGCGCGACGCCGACGATGTCTCTCGACCGCCCCGCGCGCGCGTCACCGCGCGCGCGGGCGTCGCGCGAGGCGACGACGCCATCGCGACGCGAAGTGATGAGGCGGCGGCGCTCGGTCGTTCCCTCAGTCGTCGTCGCTCGCGGCGACGCTCGGCCGCGCATCCTCGCGCGCGCTCGCGCCGTCGAGGAACGGTCTCGACTCGACATCTCGGCGACGTCTCGACGCTCGCGGCGCGCGTCGTCGCGAGGGGCGGCCGGAAGATGATCGCGATGGCGCTGGGCGGCGTACCCGCGGGCGCGGTCACGGCGCGCGGGCGCGACGTCGTCGCTCGCGCGCCGTGCGCGGTTGGAAGCGGCCGAGTGGGCGCGAGAGCATCGTACGCGCCGTCGGGCGCGCGCGCGCGCGTCGGGGGGTCGTTCGCGCTCGGTGAGGGCGGCGCGAATCGCGGGCGAAGGGTTATCCAGAGCGCCAAGGCGTCGGCGTCGAGCGGGAAGGGCGGGAAGGAGAAGAAGAAGAGCGAGCGCGGGAAAGGGAAGGGACGGAAATCGTTGATGAAGAAGGCGCTGCGCTTGGAGGCGGTGAGCTCGCCGATCGAGGTGGAGTTGGAGGACGTCCAGGCGGCGGACGCGGTCGCGGCGGCGCGGGTGGCGAGCGCGGGGATGGAGCCAAAGCCCATGATCGCGCCGAGAGTGAGCAAACACGAAAAGATCGGGAAGGATGATAGTGGTGCGAAAGTTCAGAGCGCGGATGACGCGCGGTCGAGGTTGACGAGACCGAAGTTTGCGGATGAGCGCACGTTTACGCGTCGACGTAAATTTCCAGTGTTGTTTTACAGCAAGGAGATGGAACCGCTCGCGCGAAAGGTGGCTGACGCGAGCGATCACATGGTTGAGCTCGGACAGATCGATTGGCGAACGTTTCCGGATGGGTTTCCGGATCTGTTCATCAACGACGCGTACGACGTGCGCGACCGTCACGTCGCGTTTCTAGGCTCGTTTCACTCTCCAGAGGTGATTTTCGAGCAATTGAGCATTATTTATTCGCTTCCGAAGATGTTCGTGGCGTCCTTCACGCTCGTTTTGCCGTTCTTCCCCACGGGAACCGCCGAACGCGTCGTTCGAGAGGGCGAGGTGGCCACCGCGGTGACGTTGGCGAGAATTCTGAGTAACATTCCGCCGTCGCGCGGCGGCCCGACGAGCACCATCATCTTTGACATTCACGCCCTTCAGGAGCGATTCTACTTCGGAGATAGCATCTTGCCGTGCTTTGAAAGCGGCATTCCGCTCTTGATCGACCGTTTGAATACGCTCGAGGACGCCGATAACGTCGTCATCGCCTATCCGGACGAAGGGGCGTACAAGCGTTTCCACTCCTTCTTCTCCGGATACGAGTGCATCGTCTGCACCAAGGTTCGCGAGGGCACCAAACGCATCGTCAAACTCAAAGAGGGCGAACCTATCGGTCGTCACGTCGTCATCGTCGACGATCTCGTGCAATCCGGTTCCACCCTCATCGAGTGTCAAAAATTACTCCACCGCCTCGGCGCCGCCAAGGTGTCCGCCTACGCCACCCACGGCGTCTTCCCCAAGGACTCTTGGAAGCGTTTCACCTCCACCGGCGCTGGGGGCCAGGGTTTCTCAAACTTCTGGATCACCGACTCCTGCCCACAGACCGTCGAGGCCGTCGAAGGCGTCGAACCGTTTGAAGTGTTGTCCCTCGCCGTCGCCATCGCCGAGGCGCTCGAGGTGTGAGCGCGTCCGCGTCGTTTGTCACATCACGCACACATGTTTTAGCGCACGCACGGCGCGCATCGAGCGTTCACCCATTCACTCACCTCTGCGACCCCTCTTGACCCATCGTCTCGGTCGTCTCGCGTCGAACCGCGTCCACCACGCAGCCGTCGCGCGACGCCGCCGGCGGTTGAGCCAAAAAATCAAAAAACTTTCCGAGTCAGCAAATTCTGACGATGATGGTGATGATGAATGATGTCGCGTCATTCCTCGCCGATGGAGACGCGCGCGACGCTCAGACGCGCGACGACGGCGACGACGCGCGCGACGGCGACGGCGTCGACGCGACGTCGAGCGAGACGCGAGACGAGACGCCGCGCCGCGTCCCGCGGGAACGCTGATTTCGAGAACGACGAAAAAGTCGATGTCGACGATGAACGAAGCGCGTACGAGATACTGGGCGTGAAGCCGACGGCGTCGAGAGAGGAGATTCGTCGTCGGTTCGTCTCGCTCAGTAAACGGTACCACCCGGACCTGCGCGCGGAGTCGTCGAGGGACGACGGGACGATGATGCGTCGAATCAACGCGGCGTACGCGACGCTCTCGAGCGACGACGAGAGACGCGCGCACGACGCGTCGCTCCGCGCGAAACCGCGCGAGAAGAATGACGATGGACGCACGGTGATTTACGAGGGATTGGTGGGACCGATCGTGTCGAACGAAGTGACGTCGTTGGACGTGTGTCCCGCCGACGCGTGCCCCGCCGACGTCGCCGAAACCATGGCGGACGCCATCAGACAGTGGGCGAGAACGTTGGCATTCACGAGCGAATTACCGCTGCCGTTGCCGTTATCGGTGGACGACGTGCCCGGGGGTGCGAGGTTGGCGTTCATGCGGTACAGCGCGAACTCGGGGTTGCGCGAGGCGGGGGCTTTGCGCATCCACGTCGCCGAGGACGACGCGGGGACGAGAGTTCTCGTGTCTCGGTCGTGCGAACGCGCGTCGAGCGCGGCGCAAATGGAGATTCCCGGTGAGAGTCGCGTGTTGGCGTCGTTTATGGAGGAGTTTAGATATATTCTCGCGGAAGACGCCGCCGCGACGTCCGCGGCGACGGCGGGACGACGCCGACGCGGCGTCGAGCAAGACTGGCTCGGAGACATCGCGAGCGCGTTCGCCGCCTTTATTCTCCCGGGATTACCGATGTTCGGCGCCACTGGTCGCGCCCCGGGAGGCGCGTACGCCGCGTACAACTTGAAGAACGAGGCGAAACACATCGATTAATGAATGATACAGTACATCTAAAAGACAAACGCTACGCTACTCGCGACGAACGAACGAATGAACGAACGACGTCACCTCGAATCCTCCGTCGCTCGCGCCGCCACCTCCGCGATGACGCCTCCGTACGCGTCCACGAAATCCTCTCCCGCGCGCTTCGCTCGACTAAACGACGGAAACGGGCCCCACCAGTACCCCGCGACGCCGACGTACGCGTGCGCGTCGTTCACCTTCGCCGTGCGCGCCACCACGTAATCCGCAAACGTCACCTTTTTTCGAGCCCCCATCGCGCGCGCCGCCGCGCGAACGAACGACGCCGACGTCGATCGATCGTTTCTGTAGCCGCCGACCACCGCGCGCGCGTACGCTCTGTACAGTCGCGCAGCGCGTCCCCACAGAAGAGAAACCGTTCCGACGGGGCGGGACGCATCCTCCTCGCCCGTCGTCGTCGTCGACAAGGCACGCTCGAGAGACTCGCTGAACGCGTCGAAACTCTTTTCAGACGGTTTCGTCACCGCGCACACGGCGCACAGCGCGCCGACGATGGCGACGAGGCGCGTGTTGGCACTCGCGCGGATAGAATTCAATTCCTGCGCGAGCGCGGCCGAGGCGCGCGATTGTACGGTCCACGACGCGCGGACGACACCGAGCTCTTCGCGCGCGCGAAGTGCGATGGCCGTGAGCGCGAGCGCGACGGCGAGTCGGTAGTGCGCGTCGTGCACGTCGTCGGGCATGGGTGTGAGGAGACTTTTGGTCGAGCGGGCGGTTTGGTATAATAAGCTGAAATGTCGCGGCGCGCTACGGGTGCGTGCTACAAGAGCCGCACCGAGGAGAAATCGGTGTCTCTGTCCGTCCACTGACTGCGAAGAGACGCGAGGGTTCGATCGAGGAGGATGGAATCGGCGATGCCCTGGGGACGGAAGACGCGCTCGCCGTGCGCCACGGCGACTGCGGCGCTGAGATCTCGAGTGGCGGACGCGTCGATCGTGCCGTCGGGACAGATGACTTTTTGCACGAACGTGGCCTCGTCGATGAAATCGAAGTGACCGGCGCCGCAGGAGACGCCCCAGGGTGGATGGTCTTGAGACACGGCGCCGCTTGGCGAGGCGGCGAAGAACTCGGCGTAGTTGGACTCGGGGGGCGCGCACTCGCCGCCGTTCACGCCGCCGACGATGGCCACGGGCGGTATCGCCGATGGATTTACTTTCATCGCCGCCAACGCGCTCGGGTACCCGACGCCGAGAGGTGCGTACACCGTGTTATCCACGGGATCGAGCAGACACACCGCCTTGACGCGGTCGTCTCGCGTCGCCTGAAGCATGGAAATCTTTCCTCCTCGACTGTGCCCCAGCAAATACACCGAGCTCGCGTCCGCGTACGGGGATATCAACACGTCCGAACCGACCCAAGAGATCAAATCGTCTAAAATAGCCGCGCTCACCTCGTCGTCGAGCGTGCCCCCGGCGACGGATTCCGTCTTGGTGTACGTCACCACGACGTACCCCCACGAACACAATCTTCGCGCGATCGACGCGTACGCGTCGCCGTCGATTAAAAATCCGGGCGTGATGATCGCCACCGGATACGGCGCGCCCCCTCTGTCATCCTCGTTCGCCGAGTTGGACGTCAGCGCCGAGAAGGTCGACGACGCCGCGCGCCCGAGCGGAAACAACGCGTCCGGCAACACCTCCACCCTCGGCACGTACACCTTGATCCTGCTCAGACAACTCAATCCGGTGCACGCTGGAAAACACATGGCGCACGTGTGTTCCAATTGCGGCAACACGCGCACGCGATACGGTCCAGGAAGCGCGTAATTCGGCGGCGGCGCGTCTGCGTCCCCGTCTGCGTCCGCCGCGCGTCCCCACGCCGTCGTCAACGCCACCGTCGACGCGAGCGCGCCTCGTCGCGTCCACGTCGACGCGCGCGCGCACGACACGGAAGACGACGATGACGACGACGACGACGTCTCCACGGACGATCGTCGACGCGCCGCGCGCGCATCGCCCGGGAAGAGATCGTATTCCCAATCCGCCTTCCCATCGTCATCGCGCGCGCGCGTCTCGACCGAGCGCGTCGCGCGACGCCCGCGCCCGCGTCGTCCCGTCGTCGCCACCGCGCGCGACGACGCGGCGCGCACCGCGCGCGTCGTCGACGTCGTCGTCGTCATTCGCACCGTCGCGACGCGCTCTGCCGCAACTGCGACAAAAAGAGCGACCCGGGACGCGACGCGACGCGACGCGACACACCCTCGCGCGCCTCGCGCCGACGCGCGCCTCGTCGCCGCGAACCGACGCCGTCGCGTTTCTCCTCGCACTTTTCTCGCGCGTGTCCCTCGCGCACCGCTCGAGCGCCCCGCGGTCGTCCGCCGCCGCCGCCGAGCTCAAAAACCACCGATGCTCTACCTCGTCGGACTCGGTCTGGGCAACGAGCGCGACGTCACGCTCCGCGGTCTCGACGTCGTCCGCGCGTGCGCCAAGGTGTACCTCGAGGCGTACACCTCCGTCCTCGGCGTGGACGTGGAGGCGCTGGAGCGATTGTACGAAAAGCCCGTGGTCGTGTGCGACAGACGCTTCGTCGAGCAGGGCGTCGACGCGGTGCTCGACGAGGCGACGACGACGGATGTCGCGTTTTGCGTCGTCGGTGACGCGTTCGCGGCGACGACGCACTCTGACTTAGTCTTACGCGCGGTGGAGCGAGGGATCGAGGTGCGACCGGTGTATAACGCGAGCATCATGAACGCGGTGGCGGGGACGGGGCTGTCGCTGTACAATTTCGGCGTGGCGGTGTCCATTTGTTTCTTTACGCCGACGTGGCGTCCGGATAGTTTTTACGACAAAATTAAGGCGAATCGCGCGTGCGGCGCGCACACGCTGTGTTTATTGGACATTCGAGTGAAAGAACCGACGGTTCGCGCGCTGTGCACGGGGAGAGAGGAGTACGAACCGCCGAGGTTCATGACGGCGGCGACGGCGGCGACGCAACTCTTAGAGGTGGAGGCGGAGAGAGGCGAGGGCGCGTACGACGAGCGCACGACGTGCGTCGCCGTCGCTCGCGTCGGTCAGGATGATGAAAAGATTCGCTCGTGCACGCTCGGAGAGATGCGTCGCGTGGACATGGGCGGACCGCTCCATTCGCTCGTGCTCGTCGGCGACGTCATGGACGTCGAGCGCGACATGTTGCGTCTTCGCGCGTGCGGACCCGACGATTTTTACGACGGCGACGCGCCTTCACAGATGCTCGACGACGCCACGACTATGATGTAGATGATGACGAATAATCACGCGTAGACGAGCGGTACACACTACAACAGATGTCTCTAATTAGATTTACTCACGGCGTCGCCGTTCTGCCTCGCGCGCACTCGCTCGCGCACCTCTTGACACACTTTTCATTCCATCCCGGCACCCCGTGTTGCCCCGTGCACGCCACCCTCGCGCACGCGTCCACGCACGCGTCCGTCCCACTCATCCCACACACCGTCACGCACGTGTGCGCCATCTCCGCCTTCCCCAAACCACCGAGTCGCGCCATCAATCGATCGGACGCGCACACGCGTTCGCACGCGAATGACACCTCATCGTCGTCGACGACGCCTCGACGCGTTTCGGAGGGTTGCGCGCGGACGCCGAAGACGGCTTTCGTGACGACGACGGCGGTGGCGGCACCGATGGGCGCGGCGAGGAGCGCGAGTTGGACCATGATGCGTCGCCGTGTACGGATCACGAATGCAATCATCTTTTCTCAGGACGGGGACGGGACGGTTTTGTCGCGAAAGAGGAACGATATCTGTCGTTGCAATGGAGAGACCTAGAAGAAGAATGGACTGTGGATTAGAGAATTCCGTTGAGAATTCGTTGGTAAAAGTCGTACTGGCGCGTGCTCCACGCGTCGATGGAATCTGAAATCATCCCCAAGACGGCTTCGACGCACTGCTCCTCGCCGAGGTGGAGATTGAAGCGACGGCGAAGGTTTTTGATAACCTTGGGACCAGCGTTGAAGCAGGGACATCCGCTGGCGCCCATCATTTGTACGAGGAGTACGATGCGTTCGGCGTGTTCGCGGACGGCGAGGTAGCCTTGGATGCACAGGGCTTTGTACGCGTCGAAGGCGTCCGAGCGAGTCCCTTCGACGTCGGTGTCCATCACCTCCAAGTACTCCTTGGTGAGCTTGAACGGACTAGATTCAAAGTTTATGCCCCCGGGAGAGGTGGAGAGCATGAAACCAAAGTCTATGTGAATCAAGTGACCGTTGTCGTGGAGTAAGATGTTACCGTTGTGACGATCTTTGACCTGGAGGATGTACGTCATGATGGAGTATCCGGCGAGAGACTCGACGAAGTTGTTTTGCGCCTTGCGAAACTCGGGCGTGCCGACGCCGAATTTACGTTCAAAGTGCGAGCGGATCGTCGTGCCGCGAGGGGATCTGGATTTGAGCGCGTGCACGCTCGGCGCGTCCGTCACGGCCTCGATCAACGCCGCGTTCGTGTTCGTCGTCAAGATGTCAAAGTCTCGAATCCAGCATCGCACGCCCGCCGTGCGGTAAATCTCCGCAAAGGTTCGCACGAGTTGCAGCGCCAAGAGCTCCTGTCTGCAGTTGTCGCCAGCCTTGATGATGAGAGGCTTCAGATCCCAACCCTGAAGATCACCGTACGGGGACGAACGGCGAATGCGCTCGCGCTTCTCCGTCCAGAGCTCGCCCAGTCCGCCAGCGCTGCGCTTGTGAGGAGACGACGTGAGCGCCGCCTCGACGCCGCTCGCCTCGGGCATGTCGAGCTCGTCTTGTTGAGGATCCCAGCTCATGCGGTTCACCTTGGCCGCCATCTCGACTAGGGCCACGTCGGAGGGCTTGCGGCGATGCGGTGAGTCGACGCCGGCGTCTCCGTCTCTGGAGACGACGTTCATGATGACTTGACGCCGGCGTTCATCCGCCAACAAATGGATGCTCAGAGGAGAATCCACCGATTCCTCCGTACTAAATGACTCCTTGGAGTCACTGGACACGTATGGTGCGCGCCAGTTTGGACTGTCTAAAGATCTTCGAATGCGTTCGCTCGAATTTACGAGGAAATCATCGCCGACGGGGTAAAAGTCGTCAACCGCCGCCTCGCCGGGCGACTCCGCCGCCGACCTCGCGTTGTGCATCTCGAATTGCGTCGGATTGGAATTCACCACCTCCAGGCAGACGAGATACGGCGCCTTCTCTCGACTGTTCAACAACACCGCCTCGGTGATCGGAATCCTGATCACGCGCTCCATCATGCCGTGACCCATGGGGAAGAGAATGCCCG
>Ga0181581_10001729_pt1 | contig 17016 bp, 16 predicted proteins | sample 071ome_22_FD_132433 | JGI IMG/M metagenome (GOLD analysis project Ga0181581, IMG submission 132433) | Coastal salt marsh microbial communities from the Groves Creek Marsh, Skidaway Island, Georgia - 071404AT metaG (megahit assembly) | ecosystem: Environmental > Aquatic > Marine > Intertidal... | reverse complement strand
TCGCACCCTGACCAGTCCCAGGAAAACGGAATTAATCGCTGGCGGATGGCGTTCAGCACAGCTTCCGTTCGGTTTCCCGCCTCCATCTTTCTCATGATGTTGGCAACATGACGGGCAATAGTGTTGTAGCTGATGCCAAGTTCGCTCGCTATTGCTGTAGTGCGAACCCGGAGGTTTTTCGTGGCGTTTGGCTTTGATGGGGTCTCAGAGCGCGCCGCTACAGCTGGACGTAATTCCGATTTCGGGAATCGTCATGCCGGAGATTAATCTCTTGGCACGCTTCTGGAATTGCCTTTAGATGATCGTTGAGATCGAGGCTTAAGAAGGGGCTTCCGCTGATAGGGCGGAGTATTGGATTGTTTCCGTCAGAACGATTACTTGGTCGGTGCTGGTACGACTATTACGGACGTAATCTGCTTCATATTTATCATCCCTGGAATTTCTCTTTTCCGGTGCTAGTTGGGAAAATGTCTGAGTTTCTCGACCTCTCAGGCACAGCAGGGAAGAATAACACATGAGAATTACGGCCCCGGTAACAATAATTAGTTACATGCGGGGTTGCGGGTGTTGGCGAGGAATTTGTTAGGACTAATCGATGTAGTAGGTCATCGATTGTAACGACAGGACCGGGTCGATCCCGCGCACAACCACGTCATCTGGGGTTTGTGGTGAGAGCGGTGCGTAGTTCAGGATCGACTTGATTCCGGCGTCGACAAGCAGGTCGATGACATGTTGGGCGTGGTCGACAGGCACTGCAACTATCCCGATCTTTATAGATTGTCGCTGAACTGCGATCGGCAAATCACTGATTGCCTGTACTGACAGTCCAGAAACGGTTTGCCCGATCAATTCAGGATTGGCGTCGAATGCCGCGACGATGTTGAACCCTTCGGGTTCGAAGCCTGGGTACGAGACTACGGCTCGTCCCAACCGTCCCATGCCAACAACCGCTGCGTTCCATGATCGATCGAGTCCAAGAATCTCTCGGAGGCGGGCTTCAAGATCTGCGACCTGGTAACCCTGTCCCTGGCGACCGAAACGACCGAAGTAAGACAAGTCCTTGCGAATTTGTGCCGGTGTCATTTGAAGCAACTTGCCGAGTTGCTCCGAAGAAATGACATCGACACCCCTTCGCGAATGCTGAGTGAGTACGCGGACATACAGCGGAAGACGTTGAATTACGACTTCTGGAACGTTGGGTTCTGGCGCGTTTATGCCGTTCGTGGTCATGAACAAATGTGAAGGGGATAGTCCCCTAATCAATTAGTATGTGCTTTGTATCACAAACTACGATTTGGGTACACATTTCGATTCTTCTGGGCGGCAATTTGGTGTAAACAGTCTGTAACGGATCGAGTTCGAGGTAACCACAAGAGATGTATAGGAACTACACGTACGCCCAGCTTTCTGGATTTCTCGGTGCCGCCTTAGCGGTCATAAGTGGTGCTGCCAGTGTCGTGTCGGGAGTCGTAAACGCAGCGCCTGAAGAAAGTGTGAACGCACTTGTTATCCGAGGTGGTTTGATAATTGTTCTCGGGTTTCTCAGTTTCGTGGTTGTGTCGAGTCTCCGATTCGAGAATCGACGCTATTCTTTCGCACTCGCGATCCTGGTGGTTATTGGACTTGTCGTCGCCGTTCGGTCATTCTCACTACCAGCCGCATTCCTGCTCGCAAGTGGCGTGCTCGATATCTTCGACAACCGAGTTGATCGAAATTCGTAGCCCGGGCTAACAGTGAACTTAAAAGAAAAAAACCTCGGCGACAAAACCGAGGTTTCTTTTTCGGAATGCTCCGACTGGAGCTTATGCAGCTTCAGTCTTTGCCGCAGTCTTCTTCTCATCGAGAGCTCGGCGTGCGGCTTCCTTTGAGTCTACGGTGAATGCGCATTGCAGGCACTGCAGAGTCTTGCTGTCCGGGTAAACCACGAGTTCAACGTCACCGTGGCACTTCGGGCACGCTTTAAGGTAAAGCACTTTTATTCCTTCTACTTTCCGTCCCCGCCATAAGGTCGGGGCGATGTTGCAAATAACATTTTTCAGGCGACGATTCTTGTCACCAAAAAACCGTCTGAAAACGAACCGGCGCAGATAGTACTACGAAAAAACGGCCAATTCAAGACATTGGCATCAGAATTCGTAACATTTTGGTAAGCACTCTTGTTGGCGTTTGGTTAGATGTTACGAATTCGCCAAGTAAAGTTTACACGAGTCGTATCAACTTATACAATTTTTTTGTATCATGAACATTGATGGCTATGTAGCTTTTTAAGTTCATTGCAACTCGAATCCTCATCTGCATCAAAAACTCATAGGTGTATGACTTGAATCAAGACCCGGACAGGGCATCCGACGCAAATCGACAGCAAACTGCATGGTCGCGGTCGGACGCATTGAACAAATTACTCGCTGAATTGTTTGAAATGCGCCGAAACGGTGACGAAAAACGGCAGGTCCAACTGCTGCGCCGTCAGGCGTCAGTTGCCCAACCTCGACGTGCTCCTGAGCCGATTGGTCGCTACTCCGGCGTGTACGTAATCAGCGTTGCCGCTCGATTAGCAGAGATGCATCCGCAAACCTTGCGTAAATACGACAAGGAAGGCCTGGTGAGTCCTCAGCGATCGGAGGGCAGTCGGAGACTCTACTCTGACTCAGATGTTGAGAGACTGCGCGTAATTCGTCGTTTGGCCGATGAACTAGGTCTCAACTTGAATGGCGTTAGCCTAGTGCTCGATCTGGTCAGATCTCTGACGGATATCGTCTCTTTGCTCGAATCTAGCCCTGAAGTGGCAAATTCCCGCTCGGCGCGTGTAGCGGCAGAGGAACTTAGACAGATACTCTCTTATGTTGGTGCGGATTCGTAGGCACCACCGACCCTCTTATTTATTGCAATCGTTATCGATTTCGCACGGAACGTACATTGTCGACATCTGAAGAAAAGAACGAAATAGAACAAGAAGAGCATCAAGTGACTGATTCCGCTGACTCAGCGCCTGAGGCATCGGAGACTAGCGAGTTAGCAGAAGCCCTTCGAGAGAAAGATCAGTTCCGGGCGCTCGCCCAACGTGCGCAAGCGGATCTGGTTAATTACCGACGACGAATCGAATCTGAACAGGACGAATCTCGTAAGCGAAATCAGCGACGTATCGTACTCCGCTTCGCAGATGTAATTGACCAGCTGTCAGTTGCTCTCTCAGAAGACAACTTGAAAGACGCCGACGCTAGCTGGCTTGAAGGTATCCAGGCAGTTCACAAGAATTTCGTTTCGGCTCTCGCTGCCGAAGGCTTCGAACGCTTTGAGAGTGTCGGGGATGAATTTGACCCTCGTAAACACGAAGCACTACTTTCGCGACCAACACCTGACTACGAACCGAACACCGTAATTACTGAACTTAGCGCGGGCTACATGCACGGCGACGAAATCGTGCGCCCTGCCCAAGTTGAAATAGCAATAGCACCACCGGAGGGCGAATAGCGCGGTCGATCAACTACGAAATCAGTCATCAAACACTCCGGCTCAAAACTTATCTAATCAACAAATCCGAATATCAATCACGGACAACCCTTAAGGAACAAAAACAAAGAAATGGCAAAAATAATCGGCATCGACCTCGGGACCACCAACTCAGCAATGGCGGTTATGGAAGCTGGCGAGCCTCGAATCATCGAGAACGCAGAAGGTCGAAGAACAACCCCATCCGTTGTTGCTTTCAACACCAAAACCGATGAACGGTTTGTTGGCGAACTCGCACGTCGACAGGCAATCACGAACCCGGAGAACACGATTTACTCGGCAAAGCGATTTATCGGTCGTCGGTTCGATGATCCCTCGGTTCAAACCGACGTAAAGAGCGTTTCTTTCAAGATCGACAAGCTCAACAATGGCGATGCTGGTGTTGTCCTCGGCGGCAAGACAAGCCCTCCTGCTGAGGTTTCAGCAATGGTGCTTCGAAAGCTTAAGGAAGACGCCGAAGCGAAGCTGGGCGAGTCAGTTGACCAGGCAGTAATCACGGTTCCTGCGTACTTCAACGACGGTCAGCGTGAAGCGACGAAAATCGCAGGACAAATTGCAGGCCTCGAAGTTTTGAGAATTATCAACGAGCCTACTGCAGCGTCACTTGCTTACGGTCTCGACAAAGAAGGCGAACGCACCATTGCAGTCTATGACCTCGGTGGTGGAACTTTCGACGTTACGATTCTCGGACTTGGTGAGGGAGTGTTCGAAGTAAAAAGCACCAACGGTGACACTCACCTTGGTGGTGACGACTTTGACCTTGTTATTGTTGATTTCCTCGCAGAGGAATTCAAGAAAGAAAACTTGATCGATCTCCGAGACGACGTTTCTGCTCACCAGCGACTGCGTGTCGAGGCCGAGCGGGCGAAGATTGAACTCTCCACTGTTACCTCGACCGAGATAAATCTTCCGTTTATATCGGCCGACTCAAGCGGTCCGAAGCACCTACAAACTACGTTGACCAGAGCCAAGTTGGAGGAACTCACTTCCGCGCTGGTTGAGCGCACGGTTGCCCCAACCAACGCCGCCCTGAAAGATGCAGGTGTCGGTACGGGTGAAATCGACGAAGTCGTGCTCGTAGGTGGTATGACTCGAATGCCTTCAGTGATCGAGAAGGTCACAAAGCTGTTCGGAAAAGAGCCAAACCGTACGATCAACCCGGACGAGGTTGTGGCGGTTGGTGCTGCTATTCAGGCTGGTGTGTTGCAGGGTGATGTTAAAGACGTTCTGCTTCTTGACGTAACTCCGCTGACCGTCGGTATCGAAACCCTAGGTGGTGTTCGAACGGCATTGATTGAGCGAAACACCACAATCCCGACGTCAAAAACCGAAACGTTTACGACTGCTGCTGACAACCAGTCGAGCGTGGAGATCCACATTGTTCAAGGTGAACGAGAAATGGCCAGCGACAACACGTCCATTGGTCGGTTCAACCTCGACGGAATTCTTCCTGCACAGCGGGGTGTTCCACAAATCGAGGTGACATTCGACATCGACGCTGACGGTATCCTCAAAGTCTCTGCGAAGGACAAGGGGACCGGTAAAGAGCAGCACATCACGATTACCGGTCGGTCAGGTCTTTCGGATGACGAAGTTGATCGTCTAGTGAAAGAAGCCGAGGAGAACGCAGAAGCTGACAAGGCGAAGCGTGAAGCGGTCGAAACTCGGAATGCTGCTGAAAGTGCGGTCTTCCAGGCAGAGAAGATTATTGCCGATGATGGTGACAAGATTCCTGACGACATTAGGAGTGATGTTGAAACCAAGGTTCAGGCGGTCAAGGACGTTCTTGCCAAGGAGTCCGCTGAGTTGAGTGAAATCTCGACTGCTTCAGAGGAGCTGCAGGTTGCTCTGCAAGCTGTTGGGCAGGCCGTGTACGAAGCTAACCAGGCTGCAGGTGATGAAGGCGGAGAACCCGGAACTGATGGCGGAGCGTCATCGGACGATGATGAAGACACCGTTGAAGGCGAGTTCCGAGAGGTCTAACTCGTAACCCCCATAGACACTTATTTTTGAATCCCGTCGGTGAAGTATCATCGGCGGGATTCTTGGTTAACTGATTTCTATCCCAGCAATGCAGAGGACTTGATGGCCCAGAAAATTCTTATAGGCATAGACATTGGGACATCGTCAATAAAAGCTGTTGCCATCGATCCTGCAGGAAAGCTGGTCGCTGAAGCCTCGTCATCGATGAACGTCATGGTCGAACGGCCTGGTTGGAGCGAACAACGACCAGAGGATTGGTGGACCGGTACGTGCGCCGTCTTACGCCAAATCGTTGAATCGCTCGACAGTCCTGATGTGCTGGGAATCGGTCTGTCAGGTCAAATGCACTCACTGATAGCTCTCGATGAGTCTTTTACGCCTGTTAGACCGGCGATTTTGTGGAACGATGTTCGCAATTCAGAGCAGGTTGAGCGAGTCCGTAGCCTAGTTACACCTGAACAGCTACTAGCGTTGACAGGTAACCCAGCTCTCGAAGGATTCACCGCCACAAAACTGATGTGGATGCGGGAAAACGAACCCGAGTTGTTCGGGAAAGTGCGCAAGTTTTGCCTGGCGAAAGATTACATAAGGTTTCTTCTCACGGGTGATCTTCAGATCGAACCGTCCGATACCTCCGGCACCCTCGTTTTTGATGTAGCTGGTAGCGAGAAATCCGGAGAAATGCTCGAGTTGCTTGATCTGGAACCAGAGCTTTTGCCCAACATCGTTGGTTCGAGTGAAATAGCAGGAAGAATCACCCCGGAAGCAGCTAAGCAAACCGGAGTAGCTGTTGGAGTGCCGGTTGTAGGAGGTGGTGCAGATAACGCTTGCGCTGCAGTTGGAGCAGGAGTGACCCGACAGGGAACCGGTTTAGTCTCTGTGGGCACATCTGGCACGGTCGTAATTCCATCCGACACCCCCATTACCGACCCGGGAATGAGTATTCACCTGATGAGGAACGCTACCCCCGACAACTGGTACCTGATGGGAGTCGTTCTTTCGGCTGGAGCCGCCCTTAACTGGTGGAGAAGCGTGTCAGGCGAAAACGATTTCGAATCACTGGTTGCCGAAGCCGTAGAGACGGAGATAGGAGCAGGCGGAGTTACATTTCTCCCTTATTTGTCTGGCGAGAGAACTCCGCACGCCGATGCCAACGCACGAGGAACATTTATTGGGATGAACGTTGGCACAACGCGCGGACACATGACTCGTGCGGTAATAGAAGGTGTGACTTTTGCCCTGAAAGATTCGTTTGATCTAATGCGAACGATGGGCGTCGTACCGGACCAGGCGACCGCGGTTGGCGGTGGAGCAACCAGTGATTTCTGGTTACAGCTCATGGCAGACGCATTTGACCTGCCGCTTGAAACCGTTGGTCCAGCGGAAGGAGCGCCACTCGGCGCGGCGATGCTTGCGGCAGTTGGCGCTGGTGTATTTGAAACAGTCGAAGACGCGGCAAATTCTTGGCTTACGTCGGAAAAACGAGTCGAACCCGACTCAGCAGCTACCTCGATGTACGCAGAAGAGCACGGCAAATATCAAGAACTTTACGTAGATCTAAAAGAGACGTTCGCACATCGGGCTTAGAGTCCGAATCTCGGAAATACCAACGATTTGAGCTCTTCAAGCGTTCCATCGTTGAACTTGATGATTTCGTCGAGATGTTGAGGTTCGTTGGGTGTCGGAAGTGGGTCGGCGAACGTTGTAAGGCCTTCGAGGCTTGAATAATTCGCTGGCACGTTCTCAGGTAACTGGTGTTTTGCCATTTCGGCGAGCGCCATGGTCCATGCCCGTGCAACACCAGAGAGGTAGTAGCCACCACCACCAACAGCAACCCATTTGCCGACCTCTGCACCTAGCTTTGCAAGTTTTTGAACGGCGCGCTCGAATCCCTGCGTGGTTAGAGATAAATGTGTGATCGGGTCGAGGTAGTGCGTGTCAATTCCTAGTTGCGTAAAAAGTACGTCAGGTTTGAACGATCGAACGAGGTTGGGAATAACCGCGTCGTACATGCGATGCCACTCATCATCTTGCGTATATGGCGCGAGCGGAATGTTCACTGAATAGCCGGTTCCGCCACCTTGCCCGATCTCACGGACATACCCGGTTCCTGGGAACAACCATTGACCCGATTCATGGATCGAAATCGTTAGTACCTGGTCGGACTCGTAGTGGCCGGCTTGCACACCGTCCCCGTGGTGGCAATCGATATCGATATACGCGACCCGTAAGCCGGCTTCGACCATTTTGTTCATGGCTATTACGGCATCGTTGAATACACCGAATCCCCACGCTCGGCGTCGCATTGCGTGATGATGCACACCACCGGCTGGGGCAAAGGCAACGTCGGTTAGCTCAGACATGACCAGTTCACTCGCTATGAGAGTCGCGCCAACGCAGAGTATGGTTGTGTCGTACATCCCTCGACGGACTGGATTGTCGGGAGTGCCAAGTTCATACTCACCCATGCCAGGAGCGATTGCGCCATTGGAGATCGCTTCAACAATTTCGACGTAATCGCTGGCATGCGCGGTTTCGACTTCGGATTTAGTTGCAATTCTCGGCTGCGGACTCGTCACGTTTTGTAAATCGAAAAGTCCGGCAGAGCTCATCAGATCGTGCATGTGCTGGAGCCGTATTGGCTTCAGTGGGTGAGTCGGCGACATCTCGTATTGTGATAGCGCGTGATCGTATACGTATGCGACCCTGGGTTTATCCATCTGACTTCGGGGGACGTCCTCGCCTCGACAGGAACAACCAAACTCCTACAACAACGGAAAGACTGATCGCCAGTGCGGCAACCAATATGTTTGGATCGGACTGTTCTGTTGGCATGATCGGGTTTGTCGGCAGGGCAGTAGTTGCCTGCGGTAACGCGGTGTTGTTTGGAGAATCAGCGGGACTTGAGCCTGATGAAGGTGCACTGAAATCTACCAGAGGGACTGGTGTACTGCGAGCCTCATCGGCTACTGCTGTCGGGATCGGAGTGGGAGTCGGCAGCGGAAGTGGTGATGCTCCGTACATTTCCCGCCACTGATTCTCGACTTCGTACAAGGTTGCGTCGTAAACGAGCTCGAACGCTTCATTTAGGGATCTTCCGCGGTTCATCAGCGCAAGGAACTCCGCCATCCGCTCATCGCCGTATTCTTTGACCATGTATCCGACGATCGCGCCTGATTGTGGATAGAAAATGAACACGTCTGACCTTCGACCAGGGATCGTGTTCATATTTCTCAGGGAAAGCAATTCCTCAGGAGATGTGCTGGATTTCAAACGCCTCAAAGACGTAGCTGCTGATCCAGTTTCCAGAAAGCGAGCCAATCCTTCGTCAAGCCATGAAGGGATCCCGCCGGTCAATACAGAAGATATGGCTTCATGGGTATACAAGTGTGCGAGTTCGTGGATAAACGTGGTCGGACTAATTTGGCCTTGCACGAATAGCCGGTATTGCGGTTGGGCGAATCCGGCGAACAACAGCTGGTCGGTGGCGGTTTGAGAAACTGGAGGGAACGACGGAGTAGCGTCAGCCACCGTTGGAAATATTATCGCCTTGTAATCGGGCGTTGATGAAACCCCTAGTACGGATTTGAGTCGAGGGATGCGGCTGTCAGTGAGTGAGATCAGATCCGTTACAGCCTGCTCGTCGACTCCGTAGTAAACAATTTCATACCCGTCGCCGCTACGCCGCTTCCACGGTTTGTCGGGATCCAAATATTCGATAGATTCCGAGTGTTGGACTGATTCTCGAGTTTCGTCCGCGAACGTCAGTTCAAATTCAATGTCAAACTCAGCCCCAGGTGGGTAGTAAGAACCTGCTCCGGTTGGAATCTCAAAGTTGATGCTGACAGAAGTCGAACTGATTTCGGTGTCGGGGTATGAGTACGACCAGACGGTTTGACCACCTTGAGGACGAAATAGGGCTCTTGCTGAGGTGACGGATTTTGAACCTGTTCTGAGCGATGATGAAACAACAATCTTTTCGCCGTAAACGATCGAGTAATTGATCTGGTCGATTGTTATCTCGCTGTCCGCTGCATCGATACGGTCGGTCACTGTAGAAATGTTCAGAAACAAAAATGCAATCAGAAACGCAAACAGGGCCCGCACTAAAACGTGCGCACCTCGGCTGTTTACGGCTTTCGATTTTTCGGGAATTTCAACCTCCAGTCATCAACGATATACGTCGGACATTGCTGCACGGTCGCGCGTCAGTAACCAATTTGCCGAGGTATTTGCCGTTAGTCGATAGAACTGGTTTACCCGAAGTCCTGCGACTCGGTTAACCTTGTGTTCGAAAATTCAACCGAAATCGAAGATCTGCACCTGACAGGTAAATTCCGAAAATCAAATGCGCTATTACCAGTACATAAAACAAGGCACGAAGCGAGTTGGAGCCGAAGACGAGTCCGGCAACGTAACCGACCTGACGGCGATCAACTCCCAAATAGGATCGACTCTTGATTTGCTGAAGGCTTCAGCAATTACCGGAACAAGCGTTGACTCGATTGCAAGGAGCATAATTTCTGGTGCTTCGTCGGCTGATGTCGTGAGTGCTGCTGAACTCCTGGACGGAGCACAGCCGAGCAAGCACGGCGTAAAACTGCTCGCTCCTATCGATGCTCCTGAAGTATGGGCATTCGGTGTTACATACATGGACTCGATGAGGGAGCGACAGGCAGAGAGTGATTCTCCCGACGTGTACGCAAAGGTGTACAACGCCGACCGACCTGAATCGTTTTTCAAGGCAACTTTGGATCGACTACAGAACCCATTTGAGGAAGTCGGTATTCGATCAGACTCTGGTTGGGACGTGCCTGAACCTGAGCTGGCATTTGTCACTTACGGCGGAAAAGTGGTCGGATACACAGCCGGTAACGACATGAGCAGTCGGACCATTGAGGGTGAAAATCCTCTCTACCTGCCGCAAGCGAAGGTGTACGACAAGTCTGCCGCACTTGGACCTGCGTTTGTCACCCGAGAATCTATCGGGGACCCGCAGAGCCTGGACGTGACGTTGACCATCGAAAGAGACGGCAAGGAAGCGTTCAGGGGAGTCGCCAACACTAGCCAGATGAAACGTGACTGTGACTATCTCGCAGACTGGCTCGTACGGTCGAACTCTATTCCTGACGGTACAACTGCAATGACGGGAACCGGCACGATCCCGCCTCCAGAGTTCACTCTTGCTGCCGGTGACGTAATCAGCATCACGATCGACAAGATCGGCACGCTTACAAACACGGTAGTAGTTGTTTAGGCACAAGCTATTTACGAAGCTCGGGCTCCTGGCGGTGCTTACGCTGGGAGCTTCGATCATCGTTACCGCTTGTGGCACGGATGGTTTTGGAGGATTCGCAGCACCTACGCTTGCTCCAACGAGTATCCAACCGACATTCGTTCGGGTAACGGTCACACCTGCACCAACGGAGACGCCGACGCCAACTCCTTTGCCAACTGCGACACTCGAGCCCCAGATCATTGATTTCGGTCCTCCGGAATTCCCACTGGCATTTGATCCAGAACTGGTTGAAGAACGACCAATGGACGAAGAGATTCTGGAAGCCTGGAGCAGGTATGTTCGCAACACAACGTTCACCCACGAGTTTGCGGACAACGCACTTGAGCTTTGTTCGCATGGTCTGGTCCTGATGAACAATCAACCTCACGAGTTCATCCAAAACTGGCGAATAGTTCGTTCACCGTTGATCGGAAGCTATAACTGGGGGGTGGTCCAAATCGAAATCGACATTGTTGGTGGAAACTGGGCAGGGCGGAAATGGTCGATCGCGACCCTAACGCGTTTCGACGACAAGGTTTGGGTTACTAACACCCAGTCGACGACTCAGGCGCTGTTCAGTCGTAGCCAGGCGTGTATTGATCGCGTCACATAATTGTTGTGGTCCGGGTCGGGCGTAACATAGTCCGCCGTAATTCATGACTTCTATGGGAGAAGTATTTGTCCACTCAGAGCGGAACTAGCTCGGCATCTGAATTTGTTGCCGAACTAAGTTCAAAACTACGTGACTCGGTTCAAAGAGTGATCGTCGGTAAATCAGAAACCATCGATTTAGTGGTGCTCGCTCTGCTTTGTCGTGGACACGTGTTACTCGAAGATGTTCCGGGAACTGGTAAGACCACACTAGCTAAGGCACTGGCTGCATCCCTTGATAGTCAGCTCAACAGAATTCAGTTCACTCCTGACCTGGTTCCTGCGGATGTGCTCGGAGTTAATTTCTTCAACGCCAAAAACGGCGAGTTTGAATTCAGGCCCGGTCCGATTTTTTCGGAAATACTGCTAGCTGATGAACTCAACCGGGCAACGCCAAGAACACAGTCGGCGTTGCTCGAAGCAATGCAGGAACGACAAGCCTCTATTGACGGTGTGACCTCGCCGGTTCCCGAACCTTTTATGGTTATGGCGACTCTGAACCCGGTCGAAATGGAAGGTACATTCCCGCTGCCCGAAGCGCAGTTGGACCGGTTCATGGTCAGGGCTTCGATCGGTTATCCGGGAAGGGATGAGGAATCGGCAATGCTGTCGAGATTCCAACATGGTGAATCGCTAAATGCTCTGCCATCAGTTGCGACCGGTGATGATATTTCGAAGGCGAGAGATGTGATTGATGAAGTGACCGTCGATCAAACTGTCAGCGGCTATTTGCTCGATATTATCGACGCTACCCGTAACAGTTCTAGCCTCCGGCTCGGTGCCAGCCCACGTGCGTCGCTTGCACTCCAACACGCTGCGCAGGGTTGGGCTGCAATGCAAGGTCGCTCCTACGTACTTCCCGACGACGTAAAACACCTTGCCGTTCCCGTGCTGTCTCACCGTTTGCTGGCCGAAACGACGAGCGAGCTTCGAGGGCAAGCAACCGCCACGATCTTGACAGAGATTATCGAGTCGACCCCGGTACCTATCGAAAAGGTCTAGGTCCGATGTACACGACCTGGTTGTCGCGAACGGTTGAGGTAGGAATTAGGCGTCCTGTGATCACCCGTTCGCGCTCGACCGCACTGAACCCATTAAGTGAGCTGTTCACTATCGTACTGATTGCGGTGGTTGTGGTCGGTGCAGTGTCTCGTGAGCCCCTTGTAGCGGCTCTCGGAGGTCTCGCGTTTGTTGTGGCAATGGTTTCCAGATTGTGGGCGGCATTGTCACTGGAGGAAGTCACGATCGATCGTTCAGTCGACACTGAACGGGCATTCCAAGGCGACGACATCGAAGTAACGTTCACGATCGAGAACCGGAAACGATTGCCAATTCCGTGGATCGAGATAAAAGAATTCGTACCGAGAGGGCTGCTTGTTGAAGGTGCCAAGGCGGTCGAACAGGCTTATCTCGGTGGCGCAACACTCGATGTATCGACTTCGTTGGGTGCCTACGAGCGAGTCCGGATTCGCCGAAAGCTCACAGCTCTAAACCGTGGGGTTTATAAGCTCGGCAAAACTGGTGTTAGGAGCGGTGATCTGTTCGGGCTGTATCCGTCCGACGCCAGTCTGGAGCGTACCCAGTGGTCGATATATGTCTACCCGCAAATCAAGAACTTGCGAGATTTTCGACTTCCTTCGCTGCGACCAATTGGTGACTCGTTATCAAGGGACCGAATGTGGCAGGACCCTTCAAGACCATCTGGCGTGAGAGAGTATCGACCGGGCGATCCCATTAAGCACATCGACTGGAAATCAACGGCGCGCCGAGGAGATTTGTTCGTGCGCGAATTCGATTCGAGCATTTCAGAACATGCGGTGATTTTTGCCGAAGCAATAACTACTGCGGTTCCGTGGGAGGGTTATCGATCGGATGTTCTTGAGGCAACGATGACCGCGTCGGCTTCCATTGCTTCAGCAGCAATGAAACAGGGATTCAAGGTCGGGTTTGTCACCAACGGGATCACTATCAGTACCGCGTCGCACGCAGTAATTCCCCCGAACTCTGGCCCCGGTCAAATGACCAATCTCCTGGAATCTATGGCGATGGTTCAACCAATCGGGGTGAGAACGCTCGACGAACAGGTGAGAAGCAGGCGCGGGATGATCCCACCTGGAGCCGCGCTAATTCATATCGGAGGGATTCATCATCCTCGAACGATGAACTATCTCGCTGGTCATGCAAGGGCAGGGCATCCCGTAATTGTTGTTCATGTGGGACGAGAGGAACCACCTGATTACCCCCAGTTCGAGGTCAGGGACGGCCGTGGAATGTTCCTTGAATCGGACCCAGAGGTGACTAATTTCCGACGGCCTGTACAACGTGACCCGAGCGGAAACTGGCAGGATATGCCACTCAAAGGGGCTTCTCGATGAGCCCTCGAATCTGGCTCGCATATGGATCGTTGGTTGTCGTTGAGAGTGTGATCTGGTTCTCAGTCTTGACCATCGTTGGTGGAATCAGCGGGCTTGGAGGCTCGCCGGTTTTCTGGCCGGTGCTGGCGATAGTTTTCGCGTTAGGGACGTATTCCGGTTGGGTGTTTGGTGGGTCACGTGCTGACGCTGTATCTCTTGCAGCGATTCAAGCAGTATTAGCACTCGTCGTCGTTTATATGACCGTGTCGCTATCGGCGATAAACGACGACTTCCGGATGTACATCGCGTGGCCTGTCGACATGTTCGGTGGGACTTTTGATGCCGCTCAAGTGATCGAGATGATTATCGGATTGATAGCTGTGATCCTTGTCTGGTTTAGGACGCAGTCGATCATTTCTGATGGGGACGTTCGATGGCGGCTACGAAAATCATTCAAGATCGGGATCCTTTTCCTTGCAGCAGCGTTGGTTACCGACCTTAACGTTGCTGCCGACACGGGTATAACGTCGGTCTTGGTTCCCTTCTTCATTGCATCGCTTGTGGGTTTGGCGTTTGCTCGACTTGATGAGACTGAAGATAGCGGAAACTCAAGTTGGCCAATCCTAATCGCGGGCAGCGTACTGCTAATCATGGTTATCGGTGTGATCGCAGGTCTGTTGACTGGCCGATACGGAAATGTAGGAATCCGGGGAATACTGAATGTCTGGGGTGGTCTCGTTGACGCAGTGCTCTGGGTACTGCGCTACCCGATCGAGTGGGTAATGACTGCGCTGTGGGCGTTCTTGACCTGGTTGAAGGAAAGATCGGAACCGGCAGAGGAGGCCGGCGAAAGCATCTCTCCCGCTGCTGGAAATCAGTTCCTGGACGAAGAAGCTCAAGAGCAGGTGGAGATATTCTCAGACTTCGCTGTGGACGCACTCCGCTGGCCCCTATCGATTCTTCTCCTCGTTGTTTTATTCATCGTTTTGGTCTACGCGTACAAGCGGTTTTCGATCCGAATTGGAGACCTTGGGAACACAGATCGTGAATCGATAGAGGTTCAGGATGATTCTGGCAACCTCATGAACCTGATAGGTGGACTAATACCCAGGTGGATGAGAGGAAAAGATCGCTCTCAGTGGCGACATCCCACTGGAGAACAGGGAATCACCGAGGCATTCTTGCTTTATTTCGACACACTCACCCACGCCATCAGACGAGGTATGAGGTTCAACCCAAATTCAACTCCGAATGAACGCACCGAAGCGTTAGCTGTATTTTTACCTGGTGCTCCAGTTGGCGTGGTGACTTCGATTTTCAATGACGCGTGCTACGGATCACTCGCGACTGATATCAAAGAGATCAACCGGCTCAGAGAGCAGGTGGAAAGGGCGGCTTCCGCACCTAGCTCTGATGAATCAGGCATGACCGCTAATTAGTGTTGACGTGGCTCTGGCAGGTTAATCACGCGGACAACGTTCGTCGTCCCCGGGATTCCAATCGGCAAGCCAGCGACCGTAATGATCGCGTCATCTTCCTTCGCAATACCGGTCTGAAGCGCAACATCAGAAGCTGTGAAAAACAGGTTTTGAATTTCCGGAAGACTACTTACCGCAATTACTGTCACACCCCAGCGCAGGGCAAGGCGAGCACCGGTGTCGAATCGAGGAGTAAGCGCATACACCCGCTTCTCTGGGCGATAGGCGGCGAGTCGTCCGGCAGTGCTCCCCGATTCAGTGAATGCGACGATTGCCTTCGCGTTTAAGCTTGATGCCAGTGACGTTGCACTATCCGCAATTGCTTCGTCCGTAGCAATACCTTGCTTACGGGCAGCATCCCGCCGCCGAGCCGCTAGCATCGGGTGCTCTAGATAGCCCTCAGCCCTTTTTGCGATTTTTGTCATGGCGTTGACTGCGTTGAACGGAAATTTACCTACGGAAGTTTCACCCGACAGCATGACGGCATCTGACCCATCGCGTACGGCGTTGTAAACGTCAGTTGCCTCTGCACGGGTCGGTGCGGGAGCTTCAATCATTGATTCCAGCATCTGCGTGGCTGTGATAACTGGTTTGCCGGCTTCGTTTGCCATGCGAATGATTCGCTTTTGTACGGAAGGGACGCGCTCGAAGGGCAGCTCGACTCCAAGGTCACCACGAGCAACCATTACTGCTTCAGTCTCTTCCAATATCGAGGCGAGGTTGTCTACGGCTTGCTGGATCTCAATCTTGGAGACCAGTTGAGGGCTTTTTGATGGGCCGCCGAGGTGCTCTCGCACACGCTTGAGGTCTTCGGCATCCCTGACGTATGAGACACCAACAAAATCGACATCCGATCTGTTAATCCAGTCGAGAGCGTCAACGGTTTCCGGGGTGAAATAGTCGACGGTCGTGGTGTTGCCCGGAGCGGTGACAGCCTTGTTCGGCTTCATTACACCACCCATGGTTACCTTGCACGTGATATCGGTTCCCTTGATCGACTCAACGCGCAGTTGTACAGACCCCTCGTCGATCAACACGGTGGATCCGACTTTGATGTCCCTGTGCAGCCCCACGGGCCAGACATTTGCGCGTTCCTGGTTGCCTTCGCAAACGTCTACCTGAAGAGTGAACGACTGACCTGTTAGGAGCTCAATTTCAGGCTCTTCCATTTCGCCGACGCGATATTTTGGGCCTGGGATGTCGGCGAGAATTCCAGTTGAAACACCGAGGTCGAGTGATGCTTGCCGGACTAACCTGACGTACTCGTCGTGATCCGCGGTGGAGCCATGGCTCAGGTTGAGTCGAGCGACCGACATACCCGACCTGATGAGTCTTTTTATCTTCGTGAGTGTTCCTGTCGCAGGTCCGATGGTGCAAACGATACGAGTACGCGCCCGGGACTTGATAAAGCTTGGCAGAAAATAGGAACTATCAGTGTCGGTCACGAAGCACTCCAATTTGATCGAGGTCGCAACTTCGCACGACCATGTTCAAGACTACAATTGAGAATACAACGGTGGGTGATGTGAGCGTTACAGAGTTCATCAATTTTGAGAACGAAAGTGCCGATAAATTTGACACCGTCAACCATAGGTCTAGTATTCAGAGAAGACCCGGCAAGGTTTTAGCCCCCGTAAACGTTTTTTTAGGATCGCGTAGTGACAATCGCAAAATCTCTTCTTTCCCTTCAGGAAACCGACCAGGCACTTGCTCTTCGTCGGCGAAACTACAGGGAAGTTGAGGAGCAATTGAAGTCCGAAGG
>Ga0181581_10001728_pt1 | contig 17023 bp, 11 predicted proteins | sample 071ome_22_FD_132433 | JGI IMG/M metagenome (GOLD analysis project Ga0181581, IMG submission 132433) | Coastal salt marsh microbial communities from the Groves Creek Marsh, Skidaway Island, Georgia - 071404AT metaG (megahit assembly) | ecosystem: Environmental > Aquatic > Marine > Intertidal... | reverse complement strand
GTTTAGATATTATTTCAATCCCACAGAATACTAACCAACTTCTAACCCTAATCCTTTCCCCATCTTCGTTTCCTCATCTATGGTTGTTGGATAAAGGGTGGTCAACTCTTAACCCCTATGATGGAGAGTAGGTTACATCTATAAATATTAGAAACTTTAGAAAACGTAAAGAAACGTTATAAAAAGTGAAGAAATTACTTCTGCCAAATCTAACAGAAGTTGTTAGTACCCAAAACATGGACTTAGTACCCAAGAGGTACTAAATAGTACCCACGGGTACTAATAATATATTTTTATATGTTGTATATCAATAAGTTATAAATAGTTATGAGTACAGGTGGGACCACCAATAAAAAACCTCAACCTGTTGATTTACAACTTGTTGAGGTTTTGTTTTTATACAAAATACCCAATGAAGTACTGTGTAGGTAATCTACCTTATTAATTAGGTTTAATATTCAACAGCCTGTCCATCAATTCCTATAGAATTATGCATTTGAATAATTTTCCATTGTCCATTCATTTTTTTAATAACACCTGAACTTCTTACATCATTGACGGTCATTGTTTCTTCACCCATTTGAAAAGATAAATCTAAAATTTCAGAAAATGAAACCATATATCCACCTTCACTCATGAAAATCGTTCGATTTCTTGATTGAATTTTTGCGTTTTGGATAGCGAGTTGACCTTTAATAGAGGGTTCTAATTCCTTCCAGTTTGTGAAATATTCTGCTTTATCTGTTCCAAATAATATACCTTTTTCATAAAATATAGTTTTAGCCTTTTCTATGGAACTTTGTTCAAACCAATCCCATTGTGAGTCTATGAATTTATTTGCCTCGGCTTTTAGTGACACTAAATCAATATTGTCAGATTTGGATTTTTCATTAGAACATGAAAATGATATAAATAAAAGAAGTAATAATGAGATTTTTTTCATTTTAATTAGTTTATGATTTTACCAATTTATAAAAAATTTAAATACTATAAAATTTTTACTAAATCCTTTCCCCATCTTCGTTTCCTCATCTATGGTTGTTGGATAAAGGGTGGTCTACTCTGAACCCCTATAATGGAGAGTAGTTTACATATATAAATATTAGGAACTTTAGAAAACTTAAATAAAATGAGTAAAAAAAAAGAGGAATAACTTCTGCCAAACCTAATTGAAGTTGAAACAAGATTTGTTCCAAATTAAGTATATTTAAAAACATATATTATTGATTATCAATATTTTATATTATTGGTTTTAGTACTGATGAATACAAATTGCGAAAACTGGGATTGCGAAAAGGACAAAATTTAGGAGAGACAAGACCATTACAAGGACAATATCCATTTCTTGTCAATGCAGGGATCGACTACAGTAAACCCAAGAAGACTTTTAATGGAGGGCTTTACTTTAATGTACAAGGAAAAACGCTAGAAGTCGTAGGCGACGGCTTTTATCCAGATGTTTACACCATGCCTTTTAATAGTTTAAATCTCAATTTCTCAAAAAAATATCAAACAATACAACCATAACGTTGAGAGCACGAAATCTTTTGAACGATGATAGGGAGAGTTTATTTGAGAGTTATGGCGGCATCTCAGAAAGTTTTAAATACAGGAACGTAGGGAGGACCTTTTCTTTGACCTATTCGATAGCATATTAATTAAAAGTTTAACAAAATACCTGCTTCAGAATAAACATAAGGTGATTTCAGAAGGAGAAATTAAATGCTGAAGAGCCGTATAGAAAAGGCTAAACTAAAATGGGGAATTTAGCACCCAAGAAATCCTAAAAAATACTCTCCATTACCATTACGACTCAGTTTCTGTAACAAACGAGGACAGGTTTTATCACAACCTTACAGCCCTTGTTATTCAAAACCCAAAACAAAGAATTTAATTAAGTAAATTCAAAAAATGGATTACACCTTGAAAGTACGTTTTTTGATCATCATACATTGCCATATGGCTACCCTCAGGACAGTGTAAATATTTTCCATTCTGAACGAGCTCACTCATCTTTTTCATTGCTTTTGGATCCATAGTGTCGTATTCTGCTCCGATGGTTAGAGTGGGTATTGAAATAGAAGAAAGGTCATTTGTTCTATCCCAATCTTTTAAGACGGCATCCCCAACAACGCCAAATTCACTCGGCCCTTGCATTTTTAAATAAAGAGGATAGTTTAAGTTGGCGAAAGCGCGAAGTACGGGATTCGGCCATTCTGCTGGATTCATTCTTAACACGTGTTTAGGATAATAGTGTTCTTCTATAAGGCCTAAATACTCGGGATTTGTATAATCCTCTTTTTGTTCGTAGGATTTAATCTTTATTAAAACCTCATCAGGCAATTGTGGTCCCAAAACTTCATTCGCATAATCAATATATTCTGGGATTGAACTTACCATATTAGAAATGATAAGCCCTTTTAGGTTTTCTTGATATTTTAGGGCGTATTCTAAGCCCAAAATTCCTCCCCAAGAATGTCCAAGGATAACAAAATTAGAGGAGTCTAATCCAAGAGCGATACGCACTTGTTCCACCTCATCAACAAATCTATCTACTTGCCACAAACGGTCATCATTTGGATTATCACTCTTACCTGAACCTAACTGGTCATAGTAGTAATATTGAATTCCAGCCTTGGGGAAAAAAGAGTCTGCAGCTTCCCAATATTCACTGGTTGCGCCTGGACCCCCATGAAGTAATAGTACTTTAATTTTAGGATTATTACCTACTTGTTTTGTCCATACATTAAACGTTCCTAAGGCTGTTTGAATTGGAATTATTTTAGTACCACCAGAAAGTTGTGAGTCGGATCCAGAATAATCAAGGTAAGAAGAGTTTTGGTCACATGAAACAAGGCCAATAAATAAAGTCATGAGAAAAAGAAATCGCATAGTGTTGATATTTAGTTTATTATGCTTAAATGTACAAAAATACCAAGCCACTTTAACGGCTTTAGTTTTAAACGCTCTAAAACCACAAAAACGCATTAAAATCGAGCCAAAACGGCTCAAAAAAGTCATAAAAGGATTAAAATTTAAGTTTTTGATGCTGTCAAATTTGTTTTATTTAAATTGGTGTTTTGGTTTTCACACGAGTTGAATGGAGAATCAATAACGGAAGAAACACAAAAAAGGTCTTCTCCTGATGCCAAAGAGGCAATCCATATTTTTAAAGCGTATTTACAAATAGGGATAGATTTTTCAAAGACTCAAAGTTTATTTTATACAAACGAGACTATCATGTTTCCACTACGATTAAAGAACATTAAACTAAATTTATTGCAAATTTTTTATTGCTCAGGATTACTTCTATTGTTGTTCAGCTGTAGCAATGAAAAACACAGGCAATCCGATCAAAGACCCAATATTTTATTTATTGCTGTAGACGACCTAAGACCTGATTTAGGAATTTATGGAAACACAACCGTGAAAACCCCCAATATTGATCTACTGGCAAAAAAAGGGAGCTATTTTAAGCGTCATTATGTACAGGTTCCCACTTGTGGGGCCTCAAGGTATAGTTTGATGACAGGATTAAGACCAAAAAAAGCGATTCACCTAAAGAATGAAGTATTTTATAGAGAAATGGCGAATCATTCTGAAAAAAAGAGACCCGAGTCATTTGTCCATCATTTTAAAAGAAACGGATACACAACTGTAGGCATTGGAAAATTAGGACACTCTGTAGACGGAAAGGTTTATGATTACAATGAGCAACCTTCGGAGATAAAAGAAATGCCTCATAGTTGGGATCGCTTTGTTTTTAATCCTGGAAAATGGAAAACAGGATGGAACGCTTTTTTTGGATACGCAAACGGTGAAAATAGACAAAGCTTAAAAAACAAGGTAAAACCGTATGAAAATGCAGATGTTTCTGATCAAGGCTATCCGGATGGGTTAATTTTAGAGAGTGCTTTAAAAGAACTAAAGGAGTTAAAAAAGCAAGGGAAACCCTTCTTTTTGGGAATTGGTTTTTTTAAGCCTCACCTACCGTTTAATGCACCAAAAAAATATTGGGATTTATATGATAGAACTAAAATTCCTATTGCCCCAGACCCTTTTATACCTGAAGGAGTAAATCCTTTGAGCGTAGGGAATATGGGAGAATTTAATAGCTATCAATTAACCGACGAAAAACCGAATCTAAAACATGCAATTTCTGATGAATATGCTCGCAAATTAATTCATGGCTATTACGCATCGATAAGTTATGTTGATGCATTGATAGGGGAACTGATACAAGGATTGGAATCGATGGGTTTATCTGAAAACACAATGATTGTTCTTTGGGGAGACCACGGCTGGCATTTGGGCAACGATCTTAAATGGGGCAAGCATTCTTTGTTTGAAAGATCACTAAAAAGTGCTTTGATCATAAAGTTACCAAACAATGGGAATGTTCAAAATGAAATTAATGAAGTAGTTGAAACAGTTGATATTTATCCAACGCTACTTGAATTTAGCAAAATACCCCATCCATATAAATTGGAGGGCAAAAGTTTATTAAACCTGATCAAGGATAAAGAGACTCCTTGGAAAAACACAGCTATCGGATACTTTAATAACGGAATAAGTCTCAGAACAGATCGCTACCGGCTGACAAAGTTTTTAAGAACGGAAAAGCCCGATCTTGAACTTTTTGACCACTTAATTGACCCTGAGGAAAACAAGAATATTGCGGAAACGAATCAGGAAATTGTTAATTTATTGTTGCCCGTTTTAAATAAAAAGACACCAAATTTTTATACGGAGTTTTTAAAAAATTAAGCAGAGAAAAACATTCAAAAAGGATTTGTCTTTTTAGACAATCTTTTTTCGTAAAAGACACAAGAAAGATCTCTAATCTATTGATTTCATTGACAAAACCACGTGGCTGTAGTTGAAAAAGGGAGAGAGGACAGCATTTCAATCAAAACGAAGGATTCATAAACAGCAAACTTTTGAGCGCTTTATGATTGAAATCAAACAACGATGCGTTGTCCCAATGAGATCCCGTTCCCCATAGAGTTGTACACTTTGTAGAGACCCAAGCAGGCTCCCAATATATCAGTCCTTGTCCGCCGGCCGTTTGAATTTTGTTTTTTAAAGTCACCAGAAATTGGTATTGACCCTCAACACTAGCAGGGAAACCAGAAATAAGAGCATCTTCCCCTAAAATATTGTTTGCTGAATCTGCATTTTCTAGAGTAAAGGGATAGGCCGTTTCTACCACCATCAATTTTTTATTGTAGGTCGTTATAAGTGTTTGAATAGGCAGGTCTACTTCTTCCAATTTTATGCTAGACCATTTGGGATAATAAGAAAGCCCTATCCATTCATAGTCACTTATTCCGTTTTCTTCGGCTTCTTTAAACCACCATAATGCATTTTCAGGCTGTGCAATATGTAGCATTATTTCTATTTCTGGATCCACATCTCTAACGGCAGTAATCGCCTTATTGATCAAGTAGGAATTTCTTTTCCAATCGATGTTTTCTTGATGTCCTTCTTCTTTTTGGAGTATCATTGTATTGATTTCATTTCCAATCTGAACAAGTTCGGGTTTTAAGTTTTCTTCTATTAACTCTCGCAGTACAGACTTTGTATATTTATAGAGAATGTTTCCCAACTCGGCATCATCATCTGCATAGGTCCTCCACTCCTCAGGAATAATTTGTTTACTAGGATCAGCCCAAGTATCAGAAAAGTGAAAATCTAAAAGCACTTTCATACCAAATGCTTTTGACCTACGAATCGTTTTCTTAACATCCTCAAGGTTCGAATAATTTGTCCATTTGGGATTGTTCCAAAGACGTACACGAACAATTTCTGCACCTGCCTGACCAAAAATCTCATACGGATCTTGTACCTCATTTTTCAAGTTTTTGAATTGAGCACCGCAATCTTCCATTTCATTTAAATAGGACAAGTCTACTCCATCAAAAAAAGGAAGGCTTGTGTCTGTGTCTGTCTTTTTTTTGGCATTATTGAGACAGGAGACCAAAAGAGGAAACCACAAAAAGAACCAAAACTGTATTTTCATTTCATTAAAGCATTAGAACGCTCTAAATTATGCATTTTATTTTACCGACATTTAGGAGTTATCAAGCAGTCAGTATTCAGAAACTGAAGAGTCTATTTTGAAGGAGTTAAGACTTTGGAATGGGCACTTGTTTTGAAAAAAAGTTTTAATTTGAACTAAACAAAATTTTAATGAAAACACTAAAGCTAGCACTAATTATATGTATTGCCCTTTCAATTCAGGGATATGCCCAAGAGGAGCTCGGGTATCAAACTCCTAAAAAGGAGTTGTTGGACTTGATAGATGTCAATCCAGCACCCTCCGTACTAACGAACACAGAGAATGACGTTCTTGTTCTTCTTTCTAGACCTACCTATAAAAACATAGCAGACTTGTCGATAAAAGAACTTCGTTTAGCAGGACTTAGAGTAGACCCGAAGCGTTATATCGGAAGCAGAACAACCTATTATAACAATGTAGAAATAGTTGTGCCAGCAGAGGGAAAGGAAAGAAGCCCGATTAATGGACTTCCCAAGAATCCAAAGCTTGCCAATTTTACTTGGTCTCCAGACGAAAAAAAAATTGCCATGACCCATACGTCTATGACTGCAGTAGAGCTTTGGGTATTAGACATAAACACTAAAACAGCCAAAAGAATAGTATCTGCTCCTGTAAATGCAACTATGGGAAACAGCATTACTTGGCTTAAAGACAGCAATAGACTGTTGGTTAAGTTTTTGCCTACTGATAGAACAGCAATAATTGAACAATCTGAAATCATCCCAACAGGACCAAAAGTTACTGAAAACAACGGAGAAAAAGCCCAAAACAGAACCTATCAGGACCTCATTAAAAACCCAACAGATGCAAAAAACTTCACTCAACTGAGCCGTTCAGAAATTCACCTGGTCGACCTAAAAGGAAATAGTTCACTGTTTTTAGACGCACAAATGTTTCGCGACATTCAAGTATCACCAGATGGAAACTATATCCTGGTCTCCTTTTTAAAGCCTCCTTTTTCCTATTTGGTGCCCTATTCGCGTTTTCCAACAGAAACCCATGTTTACGACCTGACGGCAAAGCGCATACAAATCATTTCTGACAGCCCTCTTCAAGAAGTGCTCCCAAAAGGATTTATGGCCGTTAGCACTTTGAAAAGGGGAATTTCATGGCGAAAAGACCAACCAGCAACAATCTTCTATGTCGAAGCTCTCGACCAAGGGAATCCAGAAATTGAGGTTGATTATCGAGACGCTCTGTATCAATGGAAAGCACCTTTTAATCTTCAACCAGAACTATTGACTAAAGTAAAAAACAGGTTTTCTGGCATTCTTTGGGGAACAGAGTCTAAGGCCATTGTATTTGATAGGTGGTGGAACAACAGAAACACAAAAACCTATGCCATAAATCCATCACAGCCAGGAAAAACAGGGAGACTTCTTTTCGATCGAAATTATCAAGACAGATATAGCGACCCGGGTAGTTTTCTAACAAAAAAAGGAAGATATGGAGAGGATGTTTTAACATTAAACAACAATAAGGCCTATCTCATTGGGGCGGGCTTTACTCCATCAGGACAATATCCTTTCCTTGATGAAATCAACCTGGACAATAAAACTAAAAGGCGCATCTATCAATCGAGCTTTACGGATAAATTTGAACAAATTAATGACTACGATTTTCAAAAGAAAAACATGCTTGTTCGGATAGAATCCAAGAGTGAATTTCCCAACTATTATATTAGAGAATTAGGAAAAGACACATCACTTAAACAGCTGACCTTTTTTGACAATCCATTTAAATCATTAGAAAAAGTAAACAAAGAAACGATTCGATACAAAAGAAAAGACGGACTAGAATTAAACGGAATTCTTTATACGCCTGAGAACTATGAACCAAAAAAATCAGATCCTCTACCGATGATTTTATGGGCCTATCCTAGAGAATATAAGGACAAATCAAGCGCATCGCAAAACACAAATAATCCAAATCGCTTCATTTATCCAAACTGGGGATCACCCATCTATTGGGTGACACAAGGTTATGTCGTTTTAGACCAAGCAGCATTTCCAATTATTGGAGAAGGAGACCAAGAGCCCAATGACAGTTTCAGAACCCAATTAGTTGCCAATGCAGAGGCAGCCATAGACGCCGTTGTAAATAGAGGATACGCAGATAAAGACAGAGTTGCCGTTGGAGGGCATAGCTATGGCGCTTTTATGGTGGCTAATCTGTTGAGTCATTCTAATTTATTTGCGGCAGGTATCGCTCGAAGCGGTGCCTACAATAGAACTTTAACACCGTTTGGATTCCAAAGTGAATCCAGATCGTATTGGGAAGCTCCAGAAGTCTATTATAATATGTCCCCATTCATGCATGCAGACAAAATGAAAACGCCATTGCTGCTTATTCACGGTGAAGCAGACAACAACTCTGGAACGTATCCCCTCCAAAGTGAGCGATATTATAACGCACTTAAAGGGCTGGGAGCAACAACTAGATTAGTTATGTTTCCAAAAGAAAGTCACGGTTATCGTGCCAAAGAAACAATTCTTCACCTAATTTGGGAACAGGATCAATGGCTTGAAAGACATGTTAAAAACAAAAAGAAATACCTAGCAAAACCAGAGAATAAACTCAAAGGATAAACGCATTAATGCTCTTTGCTGAAATAAAGAACTGAGACTAGAAATATTTAGAAAATGAGAGAAAGAAAAAAAAACAGGGTTTTGTCGATGCTTTGGAAAAGCTTTTTTTGTTCAATTCTCATTTTTGGGTGTAGTACAAAAGAAACTCTTTATGAAAACCTCCCAAATGTAATATATATTTTAGCTGATGATTTGGGCTACGGAGACCTAGCGCACTACAATTCAAGTTCAAAAATACCAACACCTTTTTTAGATAAATTGGCTTCAGAAGGGATGCATTTTACGGACATGCATTCTACTTCAGCAGTTTGTACCCCCACTCGATACAGCATTCTTACTGGTGAATACGCATGGCGGACCTCTTTAAAAAGAGGTGTTTTATGGAGTTACGCCCCACTGATGATTTCTGAAAACAAGGAAACCGTACCCAAGCTTTTTAAAAGAAATAAGTATCAAACAGCTGTAATTGGGAAGTGGCATTTGGGGTTAGACTGGGCCTTAAAAACACCTTTTGATAGTACAAGAGTAAAACAAAATGAAGAGGGACTTATCATAGATTATAATGAAAAAATAATTGATTTTTCTGTACCTCCGAAACGCGGTCCTCTTCAGGTGGGCTTTGATTATAGTTACATCATACCTGCGTCTTTAGACATTCCTCCTTACGTTTATATTGAAAATGGGCAATTCACAAAGGAGGTAACGAACTATACAGAGGGGAGTAATTTAGCGGCAGACTATGACGGTGCATTTTGGCGTCCGGGGCCCATGGCAGAGGAATTTGACTTTTACGAAGTATTACCAACATTTATCTCAAAGGCAAAAGAGTTTATTGGCACTGCAAAAAAAAATAAAGCACCGTTCTTTCTTTATTTGCCGTTAGCGGCTCCCCATACTCCATGGGTTCCAAAAGACGATCAAAATGGACGGTCTGGGGCAGGTACATACGGAGACTTCGTACATATGGTGGACCAATATGTAGGTGAGCTAATCGCCCATGTGGACCAACAGGGACTAAAAGAAGAAACCTTGATTATATTTACTAGTGATAACGGGCCCTATTGGAAAGAACAATACATTACATCCTTTCAACATAGAGCAGCTGGAAACCTGAAAGGGATGAAAGGAGACATATATGAAGGAGGCCACAGAGTTCCTTTTATAGTGCGCTGGCCAGGAAAAGTAAAAGCAGGAAGTAATAGTAAAAACCCAAATACACTGGCGCATCTATACGCTACCATGGCTGAGTATTTTGGAGAGACATCCTCCCCTTTAGACAGTCATAGTATTTTAAAGGAACTCACAGATGAAAAACATATTCCAAAAGAGAAGCCCATTATTCACCATTCTTCTAATGGTCATTTTGCACTCAGAAAAGGAAAATGGAAATTAATTGAAAAATTAGGTTCTGGGGGCTTTTCGAAACCCTCTTCCATAAAAAAGCTTGACGGGACACCACAGCAACGCTTGTACAATCTTAATGAAGATCCAGCAGAGCAAATAGACGTTTCAAATCAACAACCGAAAGAATTGAATCAATTAAAGCGAATGCTCGATTCCATACAAAGGTTGAGATAACGCCTCGTTTGAACTTAATTTTGTTCAATCGCACCCGTTTTTTCCCCAAACAGGTTTATTTTACCGTCTAAGTTTAAAGCAATAACAGTATAGTAGTCATCCAAAGTTTCCTCTGGGATTTCGATATAAGTAATTCCCGGATATTTATTCCAGTACACCTTGCAAAGGGTTTGTTGCTTAAGTGTAGATCCTTGTCCAACCACGTAGGCTACATTGATACGATTTGAGATTCCTTTTAAAGCAATTTTACCGTCTTTTGGGATATCTCTCACATATAGATAAAGGGTTTTTTGATCCTTTGAAAGCGCACTGGGACCATAGAAATGATCGTAAGGAATCCCTCTTCGAGTTCCATATATGGCACTGCTGTGTTTACGGGTCCATTTTCCCAACTCGTTCAAAATATGGGCCTGTTCTTTGGGAATGCGACCATCGGCTTTAGGACCAATATCCAACAACAAATTGCCCCCTTTACTGATACAATCTACTAGTAGATCAATCACTTGAAGTGGCGTTTTGTAGTTCGTATCATTTTTTTGAAACCCCCAAGAATCGTTCATCGTCACACAAAGCTCCCAATAACGAGCCTCGGGGCGTTGTACTGGAACTCCAATTTCGGGTGTTTCGTAATCCCCCTTACCGTTGAGCCGGGAATTAAAAATGACATTGGGGTTGCTTTTTGACAAACGATTTTTGATTTGTTCTACGTTCCATTCTGTAGCACTGTGTTCCCAGTCTCCATCAAACCACCACAAGTCGGGATTGTAGTTTTTTCGGAGCTCCTCCAATTGCCCGTTCATATAACGGAGATACTTTTTCCAGCGGCTGGGGTCCTCCTCTATTTGATACCTCTGGGAGGTGCGTGTGTGATGTGTATAGTCCTCAAAAGACCAATCGGGAAGCGAAAAGTAAAGCCCTAATTTTAAGTTTTCTTTATGGACGGCTTTTACAAAAGGCGAAAGCAGGTCTCTTTTAGAGGGGGCAGCAACCACAGCATTCAAATTACCATATTCGGTATCCCATAGCGCAAAGCCTTCGTGATGTTTACTCGTGATTACGGTATATTTTGCTCCACTGGCAGCAATCAATCGGGCCCATTCCTCGGGCTTGTAGTGTTCTGCTGCAAATCTTTCTCTTTGTTTGAGATAGTCTTCGTGGGAGAGATAGTCGTTATAAAAAGCCCAAGACTCGCTAATTCCATCTACAGAATACAGCCCCCAATGTATAAAAATGCCAAGCTTAGCATCTTCAAACCAATCCATTTTAGATTGAGATTGAAGGGGAATTATTGTAAAGAGGAAAAGTGTGGCTGAGCAGAATTTTTTAATCATAAGTCGTGTTTTAGAAAGCGATCACCTAAAAACAAAATAATCTAAGAAAGGCCATCAATCAAAGATAAGGAAACCTTCATAGTAAACTAGGAGACTCTTTTTAACAATAGCTTTCAGAACGGTTTCGGTATTCATTTATACCAAAAAGCATAAAGGAATCATCCCAATTGCTCTTTTTAGAAAAGAATTACAGGACCTTTTCCTCAAAACAAGATGTTGTTTATCCAGTGTAGAAAACCTCCATTTACAAACCACCAATATATTCGGCAAAGAGAAACCTACAAACACATTATTTTGTAATTTTAGCCAAACCAAAATGGAATCCTATGGCTTTTGATATTGAAATGATCAAAGCAGTTTATACGCGATTGGAAGAACGCGTAAAAGCAGCAAGAAAACAGACTGGAAAACCCTTAACCGCTTCAGAAAAAATACTGTATTCTCACCTTTGGGACAGTGCCCCAGAACGAGCTTTTGAACGAGGAAAAGATTATGTTGACTTTGCTCCAGATCGAATCGCTTGTCAAGATGCTACAGCACAAATGGCTTTGTTGCAATTCATGCAAGCCGGAAAGGCTAAAGTAGCCGTTCCTACGACGGTTCACTGTGATCATTTGATTCAAGCCAAAACCGGCGCAGTAGAAGATTTAAAATCTGCCAACAGTACTTCTGCAGAGGTGTTTAATTTCCTAGAATCCGTTTCAAATAAATATGGAATTGGATTTTGGAAGCCCGGAGCGGGAATCATCCATCAAGTGGTACTTGAAAATTATGCTTTCCCTGGGGGAATGATGATCGGAACGGACTCCCATACCGTAAATGCAGGAGGTCTAGGAATGGTTGCCATTGGAGTAGGAGGTGCAGACGCTGTTGACGTAATGGCAGACATGCCCTGGGAATTAAAATTTCCTAAATTGATTGGAGTAAAACTCACAGGAAAATTAAACGGCTGGACGGCTCCTAAAGATGTTATTTTAAAAGTAGCAGGTATCCTGACCGTAAAAGGAGGAACAGGGGCTATTATTGAATATTTTGGAGAAGGGGCAGAAGCCATGTCCTGTACAGGAAAAGGAACGATCTGTAATATGGGTGCCGAAGTGGGCGCCACCACCTCTACCTTTGGATATGATGCTTCTATGGAACGCTACCTACGTGCTACGGGCAGAGATGATGTTGCTGATGCAGCCAATATGGTAAAAGAACACCTCACTGCCGATCCAGAGGTTTACCAAAACCCGGAGCAGTATTTTGACCAAGTGATCGAAATTGATTTGGATACACTCAGTCCACACCTTAACGGACCCTTTACACCCGACCTTGCCACTCCTGTTGCAGAGATGTCCAAAGTTGCAAAAGAAAACGATTGGCCTCTAAAAGTAGAATGGGGACTGATAGGCTCTTGTACAAACTCGTCTTACGAAGACCTTTCAAGGGCCGCTTCTATAGCAAAACAAGCCGTAGAAAAGAAGCTAATAACCAAAGCTGAATTTGGAATCAATCCTGGCTCTGAGCAAGTACGTTATACTGCAGAACGAGACGGCTTGCTTCAAATTTTTGAATCGCTCAATGCAAAGATTTTTACCAATGCGTGCGGTCCTTGCATTGGACAGTGGGCAAGAGAGGGTGCTGACAAACAAGAAAAAAATTCAATCATCCACTCTTTTAACCGCAATTTTTCCAAAAGGGCAGACGGAAATCCAAATACCCATGCCTTTGTAGCCTCTCCAGAAATGGTAGCTGCAGTTGCAATCTCAGGGCGTTTGGACTTCAACCCCCTAACGGACAGTTTAATCAATCAAGAAGGAGAGGAAGTAACACTAGATCCACCAACAGGAATGGAACTGCCTCCAAAAGGATTTGATGTGGAAGACAACGGATATCTTGCTCCTGTTGAAGACGGTTCAAACGTTCAGGTTGAAGTAAAAGAAGATTCCGAGCGCTTACAAATTTTAACCCCTTTTGCCCCTTGGAATGGTGAAAACCTAATGGGTGCCAAATTGTTGATTAAGGCTTTTGGAAAATGTACCACAGACCACATTTCCATGGCGGGACCGTGGTTGCGTTTTCGGGGTCATTTAGACAATATTTCAAACAATTGCCTCATAGGGGCAGTAAATGCATTCAATCAAAAAACAAATTTTGTTAAAAATCAATTGACAGGCGAATACGGAGGAGTACCCGACGTACAACGTCAATACAAAGCAGCGGGCATAGAAACGGTAGTGGTGGGAGATCACAACTATGGGGAGGGATCTTCACGAGAACACGCCGCAATGGAACCGCGTTTTCTGGGAGTTAAAGTGGTTTTAGTAAAGTCTTTTGCACGGATTCACGAGACCAACTTAAAGAAACAAGGGATGTTGGGAATTACTTTTGCTAATGAAGCAGATTACGATCTCATTCAAGAAGACGACACCTTTAATTTTATAGATCTAAATGCGTTTGCTCCTGGTAAACCCTTGACTATTGTCATTGATCACACAGACGGTTCTCAGGATACCATTCAAGCAAATCATTCGTATAATGAACAGCAAATCGAGTGGTTTAAAGAGGGATCAGCACTTAATTTGATCAAAAAGCAAAACCTCTTATAACCCAAAGCCTAATTTCCTTCGTTTAAGGAATCAAAAGGGTTTTTTTATGAAGCGCTGATTCGATTTTTTCCCTGGAGAAAAACATCGGAAAATACACGTCTTCTGCCCAGTCTTTATAAAGATTGTCGTAGAATGGACTTTCCGGGTCGCCAGATTGTCCAGGAGCATTGGTGCCAACTGCACTATCCCAATTTCCTGTTGAAACGATTATTCGGAAACTAGCTCCACTACTTTGACGGTAGTTGCTTCCTGTAGAGCCAGGGGTATAACCATTTCCTCCACGAGGTAGGGGAGCAAAATTAAGCTGTTCTGCTGCCGCTGTATTGGCTACTGCTCCTAGCGCATGAGTTAGGGCTGTATGTTTATTTGCTGCCTGACCGTAATGCCATTGTGCGGGATCATCACCAAGACGGCTCTTTAAGCCTCCAAGGGCTGCTTTGAAGGTAGTCACTAAAAAGAGTTCTCGATTTTTGGGGTCAGCAAAAGGACCCTCTAGAGATTCAATCCAATCCAAAATCCGTTTTAATTGTAATGAAGACATATAAGGCTTTACCTCATCTGGAATAAATTGCTTTTTTGCGGATGCTATGATTTCTTTTTCCCAAGCAACATAAATTGCTGCTGAAATGGAGTTAGATTCTAGACGAAAATCCCACTCCAAGAGGCTGTTTTTTAGTCCTTCTTCAAAGGGACCAAAAGAAAGCGGCCTCAATAAAGGAATCAACTTTTGCGCAGGCCTCGATGTTACATCCACCTGAAGTGCTTTTTGGTCTTCAATGCCAAGATTGTTTTTCTTGCTGAGGACTTCATCTATTCGATCTCCTCTGAAGGGATCAGACCAAGAATACCCAATGGCATCCCAGTGGGGATAATCCTCTGGAGTTACATTTTGATTGGCTGTTGCGAGATATCCTTTTTCAGGATTGACATCATGGGGCTTTTCCAGTATGGGCAGATACCCCTCCCATTCGTAACGGCCATCTCCCGGGACAGGAACCAGCCCACTGAAGTTTTTTCTAATAGGGGCGATCCCAACTGCTTGCCAGCCAATGGTCCCTTTTTGATCTGCCCAAATCATGTTTTCACCAGGAATATTACTATAAGCACAAGCAGCTCTAAATTCTTCCCAATTTTTAGCTTGGTCCATACGAAGCGAGGCAAGGTAGGGTGCTCCTCCGGGTTCCAGCCAAGCACAACGAACAGCAAAGGCTTTAAGTTCTTTTTTATTGAGATAAGTAACGGGGCCATGGTGGCTGTAGTATAATGCTACCTCCTGTGTTGGAGCTCCTTTTACTTCTATTTGCTCGCGCACCACTTTAAAGTTTTTCCACTGACCCTTGTACTTGTATTGTAACGGATTTTTTGGATTTAGGTCGTATTGATATAAATCTTCTCCATCAGTTCTGAAAACGGTAAGCCCCCAAGCGCCATACTCATTGTGTCCAATGGAGATACCCGGAATTTCAGGTTCACCACCCCCAATGACATTCCAACCTGGAGCAACGAGATGTGCCATATACCTCAAAGAGGGAACAGCGATTCTTCTGTGTGGGTCATTGGCCATTGAAGTGTGACCATCTGCAGTTTTTGACCCACTCAGCACCCAGTTATTACTCCCAAGCGCAAGAGAGTCTCCAGAGAGATCGTTGAATTGATTCAACAAAGCTAACTCCTCGGAGCCTCTATAAGCTTCCACGATGTGCTCCAGCTTAAATTGTACTGATTTTCGAAATGCATTATAAGGTCCAAGAAGGGGTTCAAACAACAACTTTTGATCGATATTAGAATCCAACTCCAGTTTGGGTTCTTTGGGATGAAACCAAAGGAGTTCTTTTACTTTTTCTGACCCTATTTTTGCCACCGCTCTACCGATTTGAAGCTCCTCCCCAATATTCCCCAGTAAACCTTGATGTCTAGAGATTACTACTTCTGGAGTCCATTTTTTGGGAAGTAAATCCAACATTTTAAATGGCAGAGGAAGTTTTTCAGGGGTTTTTAATATATCTGAGATATACTGATTCACACCAGCTACATAGGCTTCAATTATTGCTTTTCCCTCGGGATGGTAGTGGTTCAGTTCGGTATCCAGATCCCCTCGGTATTTGAATAAACGCGTACCGATGTCTCTGTTTACTTCTTCAGGCCCTAAGAGTTCTGCAACGGTCCCTGTGGCTTGTCTTCTCCATATCTCAAATTGAAACAACCGATCCTTTGCGGCTGCATAGCCTTGCGTAAAAAATAAATCGTGTTGGTTTTGAGCATAAATGTGATTGATTCCCCATTGGTCTCGAAGAATTTCAACCGATTCTTGTAGTCCTATTACTTGAAGAGTTTCTGTTGAAGAGGAATCTCTAGCTTCGCAGCTAAGAAACAGGACACTAAGCAAAAAGAGATTAAATAGTTGCATAATAAATGATTTTAGAGTGCATCAGAAGCTTTGATAAAACGGGTTTTTAGATCGACATCATCCATTTCTTTATCCAAGGGGAACATGGGTCTGTTGATTCGCTTATAGTTCAATCGTTCCAGATCCTGATCAACGCCTCCTGGGGTGAGCGCCATGATCCAATCGCCTCTCATTGCATAAAGCTCAGGGACGAGATAACCAATTTTTACCACCAGAATATCCGCAGTTCTCGGGTTCAACCCCAGTTGCGTAAAGTCTTTTTCACGATGATAGGGTTTTCGCTTTTTAGTTACAATAACGCGAATACTACCGATACGAACAACCACCTCGGTTTCTGCATGTATATCTCCTTGATGAATGGCTTCTACCATTCCTTCAAGAAGAAGAGGAGGCGCATAGCGATCATCTACTTGAGCGCCTACCTTTGCAGTGACCGTGTTGTTTACCCCTACTTTCAATGCAGC
>Ga0181581_10001706_pt1 | contig 17178 bp, 19 predicted proteins | sample 071ome_22_FD_132433 | JGI IMG/M metagenome (GOLD analysis project Ga0181581, IMG submission 132433) | Coastal salt marsh microbial communities from the Groves Creek Marsh, Skidaway Island, Georgia - 071404AT metaG (megahit assembly) | ecosystem: Environmental > Aquatic > Marine > Intertidal... | reverse complement strand
TGGTGACAAAATCTGTCAACGCGGAAACGCGCATCGTCTGTTACTGGAATACGCGCAGTTACTGGCCTACTGCATATCATCCCGGCACCAATGCACTGTATACATCATGGATCGAAGCGTGCCGTGAACTGGAAGGTCGCAACTGGTGGGTGGTGCCGCGCCCCGGTGTCGATCCCGCTGCGCTGACCGGTCTGGCAAAGATTGACCTCACCACGGGAGAGGTGACCAGATTCGATGTGGGGCGTGCGCCGGGCAACGGCGCCATGCTGACCACCGCGGGCGACCTGTTGTTTCACGGCGATCTCAGCCGCGAGCTCAAGGCTTTCGATGTACGCACCGGTGCGGCACTCTGGCAGGCGATCCTGCCGGGTAATATTTCGGTGAGCACCATCAGTTACGCCGTCGACGGCCGCCAGTACATCGCCGTCATGACCGGCGACAACCTGAAGGTGCCGGAATTGCTGACGCTCACCCCGGAACTCGGGCCCGCCACCGGCGATACCGGCATTTACGTGTTTGCCTTGCCTGAATAATGCATCAATGACGGTTGGCGCTGCGCGTATCCGATCCGCACCTTCCGGACTATAAGGCAAAAAAAAGGCCGGAAACCCGGCCTTTTTTCGTCTTTCAATCCATTCAGGACTGCGGTGGAGCGCTGGCGCCGCCTTCCATGCCTGCAGGCGCAGCAGAGGGAGCCTGGGTTGCAGCACCCTGCTCGTTCTTCTTGCGCAGCAGCTTGTCCAGGGAATCCAGTGACATCAGGTGATGGTAGATGATTTCCAGACCGCCGTTCTTGCGCAGTTCAAGGTATGTATCATCCGGCAGTTCCTCGAGTTTCTTGCGATCGACGATGTAGAAACCGCTGACATCGATGTTCTTGTCGGAATCAGTGCGCTTGATGGACAACGTCTGCGGCTGCAGCAAACCAAGCTCATCCAGCTTCGCCACGAACACCTTGGTCATTTCCTCCTGCTGGAATACACGCACCAGGAATTCCTTCACTTCCTTCATCCAGTCGGTTTCAGTGCCGTCATCGTTGAAAATCAGATTTCCCTCGTCTTTATTGATAATCGGTGCATTTTCGTAAATTCCGATAAAAAGACGATCCTTGTTGTCCGGGTCTTGTTGCACTGCAAAAGGATAGCAGCGGACAGAGGCAGGGAAATATCCGCCCAGCCAGCGATTGCCATCGACTAAAAGATTCTCGTTCGCTTCGAGTCCCCACATGCCTGCTGCGAAGAAAACGCCGGTGTCGGGATCCTTCACAAAGATGATCGGGTAGTCGGTTCCGGCCTTGGAAAATTCCGGTGTATAGATCTTGGCGAAATGATTTTTCGCAATGTGGTCGGCAGTGCCGATGGGTTTGATGCGCAGTCCCTTGTGTGCGGTTGCGGTCAGGGACACTGGCGCTTGAAGAGTGTTGGCAGTTGGTTCAGCCATCTGGAAATCCCCCGGTTATTGGGCTAAAAAAAGTCGCCGTGTGGCGAACAAAGCGCGCAGTATAGCAAAGACACCCTGCCATTTCGCACCCTTTTTGGACGGGCTGAAAGCCGCATAATCACTGGGTTTCAGGCATGCCTCGGGTTTCCGGGAATAAAGATACAGGCGAAAAAAAACCGGAGCTCTGATGCGCTCCGGCTTTTGAATTCGTACTGCAAGATACTGCGAGCTTACTTCTTTTTAGCTGCCTTCTTCTTGGCAGGTGCTTTCTTCTTCTTAGCAACCTTCTTCTTGGCAGCCTTCTTGGCTACTTTCTTTTTAGCTACTTTCTTTTTGGCAGCTTTTTTCTTTTTGGCTGGTGCTTTCTTTTTGGCTGTTGACTTCTTGGCAGCAGCTTTTGCTTTCTTGGCAGCGGCCTTTTTCTTTTTGGCCGGTGCTTTCTTTTTCTTAGCAGCCGGTTTCTTCTTGGCTACAACCTTCTTCTTTGCAACCTTCTTCTTTGCAACTTTTTTCTTAGCAGCAGTTTTCTTTTTCATGAATAGTCTCCAAGGTAAGCATCACGAATATGTGATACGAGGGAAATCATATTCCTCTACGCGAGAATTTCAATAGTATTGCGTATTTTTTTTACACTTTTATTTCCGGGAAATTTCGCATTGTCAACCCCGGTAATTTTTTCTGCTGATGATGCAACGAGTAATGCATCAGTGATTGATCGCAATCAATTGCTCAATGCATTGCGAATACGATTGAACAAACGCATCACAACACGTCGCCACCACACGATGAGACCTGTGATGAACATCACAGTTGGAAGGAAGCTTGCGAAGATCCACGACCATCGTGCAAGTGAATATTGACTGCCTGGTCGTGCAAAATGCACATCGCGAAAGAAACCAAGTACACCACCACGATTGGGTCCGAAACCGGGTTCACCACCGAAGAATTCGACGATGGCATTCAACTGCTGCGGGAAGCCCAGCTGAAAGCCCGAAACACCCCATGAAAGCATCAGCACAAGCGCCCAGAACCCGCAGAAACTGTGGATTTGCCACCATATGGAGCGAGTGCTCCAGGGAATGATGACAAGGCCTTCCCACCAGCGTTTCTTGCCCTGCCACCAGATGATCAGGCCGGTAAAACTCATCAGGACAAACAGCGCACCGCCGGCGCCGTTGATGCGCCTGCCGAGCTCGCGGCCGAGTAATAAATCATCATGCCAGTCAGCCACCCACTCCACCGCTTTGATTTGCCAGGGACGCGCAGGTCCCATGTCTTCACCGGTGTACTGATTGAAATAATGGGGAATGTATTCGCCGTCTTTTTGCAACACGATGTAGGTTGCCTTGTCCGCTTCCATGGAATACATCGTGAAGCCCAGCTGGTAATCGGCGTAAATTTCTTCCATTCGCGCACGCTGTTCATCTTCGGACATTTCTTCCACGCCATCGGGCTGTGCGACATTTTTTGGCTCGAACCACCCGTAAAAGGGTGATTTCAGCAAAATCGCGCTGCCGCTGATGCTGATCACCAGGACATACAGACCCAGGCCAATACCGAGCCACAGGTGCACCTGGAACAATGCACGACGCAGCAGTGATGTTTGCGGGGCCTGCGCCCAGCGCTGGAAAAAGTTCATGGCGGCAATGTCGTTGTAATTATTTTGTTCAATATTGCCAGAAGGGTTCTTGTCCGCAAACCCAATTCGCACCGGCACGCATTCACTGCACCTGGCTCCTTGCCGCGTGATATTACGTGCCGCCACGGGTTCCGGTAGTTGTGGCACCGCGAAAAACTGCTAGAATGCCCGCCTTTTGCGGGCTTCTGCCCCCTTTATATAGACAGGCTCCGGCCGGAAACCAGGAATTGACCATGAAAAAAGGCACTTTGCTCCGTACCTCCATTGCCCTCGCCCTGATCGGTGCTTCACCGCTGGCCCTGGCGACCAATGGCTATTTTTCACACGGTGTAGGTACCAAGAATAAAGGCATGGCCGGTGCAGGCACTGCCTCGCCCCAGGAAGCCATCGCCAACGCAGTCAACCCGGCCGCCGCCGTGATCATGGGCGACAAGTTCGAGACCGGCCTGTCCATTTTTTCACCACGTCGTGCGTACACCGCGACCAGCAGCCTGGCCAACGGCCAGGGCGGCGCCTTCACCATCAACCCGGGTGAAGTGAAGAGCGAGAGCAACTTCTTCCCCATTCCCTACGTCGCACTGACCTGGGGCTGGAAGGAAAACAATGCGCTGGGTGTTTCTATATATGGACGCGGCGGGATGAACACCGATTACACCAGCGGCTCCGCCACCTTCGATCCCGACGGCCCCGGCCCTGCACCGGTGATGTCGCTGCCGGGTACCTATGGTTCCGGTGATGCCGGTGTCAACCTGATGCAGTTGTTCACCGACGTGTCCTACTCGCAGCAGAATGGCGACCTGGCCTGGGGTGTGGCGGCGGTTTTTGCGGCCCAGGCTTTCCGCGGCAAGGGTCTTCTGGCGTTCGCCCCTTATACCGAAACATTCGCGGCTTCAGGCGGCACCGCCTTCCCGCAGCAACTGACCAACAATTCCCATGACTACGCTTTCGGCCTGGGCTACAAGCTCGGCTTCATCTGGAGTGCCACTGAATCCATCAACGTCAGCCTGAGCTACCAGAGCCGCATCGAGATGAGTGAGTTCGACGACTACAGCGACCTGTTCGCGCAGGGCGGCGGCTTCGACGTTCCGGAAAGCATACGCGGCGGCATTTCCTTCTGGCTGAACGACACCAGCGCTTTTCATTACGACATCGAACACACCTCGTTCAGCAGCGTCGACGCCGTCGGCAACCCGCTGTCCAACCTGTTCGGCTGTCCCACGGCGGGCGCCGGTGGCACCAACCTGGGTTCCTGCCTGGGTGGCGGCCAGGGCGCCGGTTTCGGTTGGGACGACATGACCACACACAAGGTCGGTTACCAGTGGAAGTCTTCCCGCTTCGAGGACTGGACCTTCCGCGTCGGCTACAGCCACGGCAAGCAGCCCATTGAAACCTCAGAGGTGCTGTTCAACATGATGGCGCCCGGCGTGATCGAGCAGCATTTCACCGCCGGCTTCACGCACGTGCTCAACAGCGGCAAGGAATACAGCATGAGCATCATGTATGCGCCGGAGGAAACGGTCAACGGCACCAACCCCTTCGACCCGACACAGCAGATCGAACTGAAAATGCACCAGTTCGAGATCGAATTCGGCTACAGCTGGTAGCACACAAGCAATGCACAAAGGGGCGCCAAAGCGCCCCTTTTCATTTACGCCCGTGGTCATTTTGCCGGATAGCAGCACTGCGTGCCTTATCCGACCTGCTTGCTTCATGCCTGTTGCCCCTTGCCCCTAGTGTCCTTCTGAAAATCGCGCTACATTCCCTGATAAATGCATCTGGGTATTTAACGGGGGGACCGACATGCACGATGAGAACACTTCCAGGCGTCGCTTCCTGGCTGGCTGCGCCACGGTGGGCGCGAGCAGCCTTATCACCGGCATCGCGCCTGTACGCGCTGCAGACGCCACCTACGCAATTGCTCCGCCGCCGGTCACGTCCATGGCCATCATGGGCTCCGATGCTCGGTTCCCGGTACGCCGCGTGTTCTGCCTGGGCCGCAACTATCGTGAACACGCCTTCGAGTCGGGTGACGATCCCGATGTAAACCCGCCCTTTTTCTTCATCAAGCCGCGCGACGCCATCGTCGATGCGAGTGCGGGACATCCCTATCCGCAGGTGACGCAGGCGCTGCGTTATGAAGGGGAAATGGTGGTGGCCCTGAAAAGCGGCGGCAACAATATCAGCACGGACGATGCGCTGAACCATATCTTCGCCTATGGTGTGGGCCTCGACATGACCCGCCAGGACCTGCAGCAGGAAGCACAGCGCCTGCAACGGCCCTGGGCCATCAGCAAGTCCTTCGACAATTCCGCACCCTGCGGCCCGTTATACACAGTGGATGATTACGGCCATCATCTGGAAGGCCGGATCTGGCTGAGCGTGAACGACGAGATCAAGCAGGATTCGGACCTGGCGCTCATGCGCTGGTCGGTGCAGGAATCCATCAACATCCTGTCGACCTACTATGAACTGAAAGCGGGCGACATCATCATGACCGGCACACCGGAAGGCGTCGACCTGGTGAATCGGGGTGATGTGATTCGCTGCGGCGTCGAGGGACTGGGCCAGATCGAGGTGCTGATCACCTGATCCGGCATCCAGGCCTGTCGCGTTTACTGGCCGCCTTCTTCCGGCGGGGCGCCCGGGCCGGTGGAGCCGGCGAAAAGGCGTTCTCCATCAGGTAATGTCACGTCGCGCCCATTGGCACGATGCGAGCCGTCACGAGCCTGGTAGCCTTCCACGATGACGCGCGTACCGGCCTGGATGGAATTGCGATTCCAGCCGCGTCGCACCAGCACACCGGCAGGGCCGGCCTCGATCATCCAGTTTTCGGTTTCCCCATCTTCGTTGACCACATCGATATGCAGCCAGGAATGCGGGTTGATCCATTCCATGCGTGTAATCGTGCCTTCCAGACGCACGGGTCGGGTGGCATCGAACTCCGTGGAAAACGCATGATGCGCTTCGCCGGGTACGGCAAACGATGCCAGGAACAACATGGCGCTGAAGTTAACAATTTGCTTTAGCATGGTTCAGTCCTCCCCCCGCTCGCTGTCACGGGCGCTGCTCAGGATATTCGACATGGCGTAGTTGCCTTCGTGGCAGGCGTATTCCACCAGTTCGTACTGCGCGTTATCCAGTACGAACGGGAACATGGCCGTCCACGGTTGTGTCCAGACCGCGGGATCATCCACTGTGAAGCGGTATTCAAGCAGGTTCGGCGAAATGCGCGTGAAACGCTCGGTCAGCACCATGTCTTCACTGGAGCCCTGGAACGGGGCGCGGCCGTTGAACCCGCGGGTCTCGATCACCAGCGCATCGTCTTCCCACCAGCCGCGCGAGTTGCCCAGCCACTGGCGGATGCCATCGTCGACCGGCGCGGCATCGATGGCGATGACGCGGGTCTCATGGATCATTTCCTTGGTGATGGCGACGGTGCCGGGACCCTGCACGATCTGCAGGCCGTTGTTGTACACCGTCGGCAGCATGTGGTTGGGCAATCCCTGCGTGATGCAGCGCACCCAGGAATTGAGATCCTCGGGGCCGGCGGGAGCGGCCGGCGCACCCCCGCGCGCATTGCGCGCCGCTTCCGCCGCGGCGGTCAGCGGCGGCAGTCTTCCATCCGGCGGATCGATGATCATGGCCACCTGCGTCAGTGGTGCATTCTTCGCGTACCCCAGGGTCGTGTCGCGCCACTCGCGCTCGTAGCCCCAGATGCTTTGCAGCGTGCCGCGTTCGCGGCGGGCGGCCGCTTCAGCCTGGCTCAGCGCGGTACTGGCATCGACATCGTCCGGGCGCTCCAGCGGGATGCCATGCGCCGCATCGCCGCTCCACACACCCTGCAGGTCCGGTTCGCCCCAGGGCGTTTGCGGCGCGCGAAAGGTGTCGTTGACGGCAGAGAGCGCATCATCGGTATCCTGCATCAGCGCCACGCCCGCCCAGCCTGGCTCGACCAGGGCGATGCGCACGCCGTCGGGACCGGCGACAAAGGCGCGGCGTGAATCGCTGTTGGCATTGGCCGGCACTGCGGGCGATTGCATAATCGTGATATCGCGCGCGGCCATGGCCCGCAACTCAGCATCCAGCGCCGGGCTGGCGAACGCGAGATGGTCGATGGCGCGCCCTGCCGTCGCCGCCGGCATCGCGCTGTCGTGCACGGAAACCAGCAGCCAGCCGTTGTCATAACGCAGCCCGCCGAGATCGCCGGTGACGTTGCCCGGATCACCGCCGAACGCCTCCTCGTACCAGGCCAGGGTACCTGCCGGGTCGGCCGCACTCAGGTGGACATGGTGAAAACCCGTGCGCGCAGCATCCTGGAGCAGTTCGATCCGCGTACCCCAGGGGTCGAAGATGTAGCCGACGCGAAAGAAGCCGTCGACATCACGCCAGGCGGCGCCGTCCTCGTATCGCTGCAGGCGCACGCCCAGGCCGCCCACGCCGACGCGTTCAAGTTCCGCCATTTTCGCCGCCACGTCGGGATAGGAGAACGCCAGGTGGTCGATGCCGGTGCCCTGGCTGCCGCCGAGGATCGGCCGCGCAATGAATTCAAGTTCCAGCCCCTGGCAATTCACGGCTTCCTCGCGCCCGGCGACGGGTTCGCACTCCATGAATCCGGTATACCAGTCCACCGCCTGCAGCGGTGCAGGCGCAGCCAGTTGTACATACTGGATGGCCGCGCCCTGGGCGACCACCGGCAGCAGGCAGCAAAGGCAGGTCAAAATGTGTCGTTGTATGACGTTCATCATGTTCATTCCTCTCCCGCATCACGGCGCAGGTGGCCGTAAAGAATCTCTTCCGAAAATTCCACGCACTTGAACTCCAGGATGCGCAGGTCTTCCTCCAGACGCCGGTACAACGGCATGCGTATTGTCCACGGCCTGGTGAAGACAGTGTCATCTTCCATGGTGGCTTCGTACATGAGTGCGTTGGCCCCGAGCGGCGTGAAGCGCTCGGTCACCTTCAGGTTCCAGCTGGCGAAATTGCCGGCGCGGTCGAACCAAGACTCGCCGTTGAAACCGGCGGCCTCGACGACCAGGGTATCGCCGTCCCAGCGGCCATGGGAGCGCCCCATCCACGAGTCGATGGGTGCCGGTTCGGGTTCATCCTTGTCCATGTGTATCGTGCGGCTGGCGGCGGCGAACCCGGAGACCAGCATGATCTTGCTGTCACCCTGGATCACCTGGAAGGGATGGGGCAGGTACGCGAAGCGGGGCACGCCGGGCAGGAAACACTTGATCTCGGGATCGCGCGTGTAGCGGTTGGCGAAATTCTCCGCGCGTTTGTCCAGCGCCCAGTCCTGGTAGGGAATGCGGCCGCCGACCACGACACCCTGCCCGGGCGGCACCGCCCCGATGGCGCCAAAGGCGGGCGGGCCGGCAGCAGGCCCATGCGGTTCCAGGTCCCAATGGGCGGTGCCGATGGCCTGCCAGATGCCGTTGAAATCGGGATGCCCGTCCCAGCTGCGCGCGAAATCATCCTCTGCCGCGCCAGCCACTGCACTGCCCAGCAGCAAGGCCATGGTGGTCATTGCTGCTGCCAGAAATCGTTTCCGCTTCATCCCGCCCCCAGAACTAGACTTTATATTCACGAATAATATGTTTCCCCTGCCACGGATTGCAATTCAGGCAGCCCCTGCTCCAGCCCGATTAATCCCGAAGCCCGGTTATTCCGTATCAGAGGGTGATTAAAACAGGATTTAATTGTTATTATCGAACCTTCTTATTGGATGAATCATGAATTATGGCCGCGAACATGATTAATACCCTGCCAAACAAGCGGGGCTTTACACTGCTGGAAATACTGGTCGTTGTCGCCATTATTGCATTGCTTGCCGCGATCGCCATTCCTTCATACAGGCGCAACCTGATTGCCGCTGAAATCGAAGAAGGGTTGATCTTCGTGGAGGAGGAACGCATCAAGGTTGAACTTTTCTATGAGGTCCAGGGGCGTATGCCAAGTGACTCCACTGAAGCCGATGTGGGCGCTGGCCTGCCGGTCGACAAAATCCAGCAGATACTCTGGCGGCATACTAACGACCAAGCCGGGTATTTTGACGTTGTGATGGATCTTTCCGAATTTGATTTGGGCAGCTATGCAACGGCTTTCTATTTAAACGCACAGGCAGACTCGTCAGGGCATATCACCTGGGACTGCAATCCAGCCCTCTTCAATAGCGCAGCCGTGCCCGCAGAATACCTTCCATCTTCCTGTCAGTAGGGAAAATCCAACAGCCAGAGCCAACCGGTGTTTGTTTACCTGGAGCATAGGGCTCTATACTGGGCGAAAACAACAACGAGGATGTTTTCATGCCCGGCTCATTTCGCTGTTCCTGTGCTCTGCTGCTGACATTTATCGCGGTCAATACCCTGGCCCAGGACTTGCCCGCAGACATCAACCCCGACTCCATGGCGCGCCTGCCCTACGTGAAGCGCGCCGATCTCGACGCCGACGGCCAGGCCATCTACGACATGCTGCCCGGTCGCCGGGATTCCGGTGATGTTTCCGGCCCGCTGGCGTGGCCCGCCTACAACCCCGGCGTGGCCAAGGCCCTGCTCGACTTGCACAACGCCGCGGTGGCCAGTCCCGAACTCGACGCCTACGATCGCGAACTGGCCATCATGGTCGCCTGCCGTGAAACCAACTACATGCTGGAATGGGACGCGCACAAGCGCCTGGCGCTGAGCTCCGGCATTCCGGAAAGCGTGCTCGATGTCGTGCGTGACAACCGTTCCGTGCACGGCCTCAGTGAAAAAGACGCCGTCATCATTCATCTGGGCCGTACGCTGTACCGCGAGAAGAGGGTGGATTCGGAAACCTTCGCGAAGGCGAAAGCCCTGTTTGGCGCCAAGGGCGTGATGGACATGGTGGCCGTGATGAACACCTACGCCGTCAGCGGCTTCTTCGCCGCCACGGTCGATGAGCACGTCGCCGGCTCCGAGCTGTGGCACGAATAAAACACAGTGCAGGTCGGATAAGGTCCCCGGGATCGCCATCCGGCAAAAGGAATAATCTTTATGTCGGATGGCGCTGCGCTTATCCGACCTACAACGCCAAAAGGAAAGACCGATGAAACAAGCCGTATTCACCACCCTGTCAGCCGTCCTGGCCTGGACCTGTCTACCCGTTAATGCGCAACCCGGCGCCTTCAATCCGCCCCTGCTCGACTGCGGCCGTGACGGTGACGTCGACATGATCTGCGGTACGCGCGCGCCGGAGGATTTCGAGATCACACCTGACGGGCGCTACCTCATCATCGCCAAGTTCGGCATGGGTGACGATCACCCGCTCGACCTGTACAACTTTTCAACCGGTGCGTTCTCGCCGCTGCCCATCAGCGCCGACAAGCAACCCGGCTGGGGCGATCCCGCCTGCACCGAGTCCATCGGCGCTGCCGTCGGCCCGCACGGCCTGTCGCTGACACAGCGCAGCGGCGGCGAATGGCAGTTCTACGTGGTGAACCACAACGAACGCGAATCCATGGAGATGTATGAATTGCTCCAGGACGGCAATTCCTGGCGTCTGGCGTGGCGCGGCTGCGTATTCGCCGACGTGCCCTACAACGACGTGTCCACGCGCCCAGACGGCTCTTATGTGGCCACGCGGCCGACTGCATTTCTGACCGAGGGCTCGAATGTATTCAGCGGCGAGCCCACCGGCGACGTCGCACGCTGGACGGCGGAAGGCGGCGAAGTGGTGCTGCCCGGTACGGAAATCGGTTATCCCAACGGCGTGCTCGTGTCGGACGACGGCCGTTATGCCTACATCAGCGGCTGGACCACCAGCGACTTCCACAAGTACGACCTGCAGGAACAGCGCGAAGTGGCGCGCGTCGATCTCGGTTTCATGCCCGACAACCTCACCTGGACGCCAAACGGGCAGCTGATGGCCGCCGGCATCAAGGGGGTCAATGGCAATTGCCCCGCCGATTCGGACGATCCCTGTCTGCAGGGTTTCGAAGTGGTCATCGTGAACCCGGACACAAGCGCCGTCACGCGCGTGTTCGACAACCGCGGCCGTGCATTGATCAACGGCGTGTCAGTGGCCATTGAGCACAACGAGAATGTGTACGTGGGATCGTTCCAGGGAACCCGGATGGTGCGGTTCTCGCGCTAGTTTGCAGAGGGCTGGAATAAACATTCCGGCCCGGAATTTTCAAGCGGCGACGTCGATAAATTCGATGGTCGATGAAGGGGGCGGCACTGGCCGCCCTGCTTTTTTCAGGTCTTCAATATGGAACTCTATGGCTTCCTGGATAAGCTGGATGACCTCCTCACGGCTGTCTCCAACTGAAACACAGCCGGGCAGGTCCGGCACATACGCACCATAACTGGTGGGTCCTTGTTCAATGACCACAGCGTATTTCATCGCTAAACCCTCAATCCTTTAATCCGGCCTGTTTAAGTATGGCATCAAACGTCCCCCGCGGTACATCCACGCCCGGCTTCCCGGCAATAGTTACCATGCCAGGTTTCTCGGGATGCCTGAATTGCCGATGGCTACCCCGCGTTCTCACCAGCATCCAGCCATCATCCTTCAATAGCCTGATCAAATCCCTGACTTTCAATATCCACTGTTCCGTGTGATTTCGCTGCGGGAGAATCCTTCTCCCTGGCTATTGTCTCTTGCCTCTTGTCTCTGTCTAATTAAAGTCCTGAATTACAATTTCTGCTGAAAATATAGCGAGAACTTCCTTGCCCTCACTGAAAGCCTTTTCCCTGCTCGATCTCGCGCCGATCGTCGACGGCGCCACCGCCCGCGACGCGCTCTACAATTCCCGTGACCTCGCCCAGCATGCCGAACGCATGGGCTACAAGCGCTACTGGATGGCCGAGCACCACAACTCCACCGGCATCGCCAGTGCGGCCACCTCCGTGTCGCTCGGGTTCGTGGCGGGCGGCACCAGCACCATTCGCGTCGGCGCCGCCGGCGTCATGCTGCCCAACCATTCGCCGCTGATCATCGCCGAGCATTACGGCACGCTGGAATCGCTGTATCCCGATCGCATCGACCTGGGCCTGGGCCGCGCCCCCGGCACCGACGGCAAGACCGCCTACGCGATACGCCGCGACAACTTTCGCGCCGACGAGACCTTTCCCCAGGACGTGCAGATCCTGCAGGCCTATTTCAATGAGGGGTACAACGGCATCAAGGCGGTGCCCGGCAACGGCCTGAAAGTGCCGCTGTGGATTCTCGGCTCGAGCCTGTTCGGTGCCCAGCTCGCCGCCGCATTGGGATTACCTTACCTGTTCGCCTCGCACTTCGCGCCGGACCAGCTCGATCACGCGCTGGCGATATACCGCGAACAATTCAAACCGAGTGCACAATTGAGTGAGCCGTACTGCGGCGCCGCCATCAACATCTTTGCCGGCGACACGCAGGAAGACGGCGAGCGTCTACACAGGGGCATGATGCAGGGATTCATTTACCTGCGGCGCGGACAACCGGGGCCGCTGAAACCGCCCGCCGACGATCTCGGCGCCATCGCCAGCCCGCAGGAGATCCAGATGGCCGAGCATGTACTGTGTGAATCGGCGGTGGGGACAAAAGATGCCGCGAAGGCCTTCATCGACCGTTTCCTGGAACGCACGCAGGCGGACGAACTGGTGCTGACCTGCCACTGCCACGATCATGAGGCGCGCGTGAAGAGCTTCGGCATCGGCGCCGACATTATCAACGCACTCTTGTAGGCCGGATAAGGCGCACAGCGCCGTCATCCGGCATGGGGTTCACAAGAGCAAGAATCAGAGCAACGTCCCTTCATACCCTGTACACGAACGGCAGGGCCATGAGGCCAGCACCCACGCCCACCATGACCCAGGTGTTGGACACGAAATACGGAAACATCATCAGGAACAGGCCTGACAGGCGCGCGGTGATATGCACGGCCTTCTTGCCGTAAATGAAATAGCTCAGGCCGATCACACCGAAGACGAAACTCCAGATAAAACCGGCCGCATCCATGACGTCAGTTCACCGCCTTACTTGCCCAGGTAATCCATCTTGCCGATCGCCACGCCGTTGTGGCGCAGGATGTTGTACGCCGTGGTGGTGTGGAAATACAGGTTCGGCAGCACGAAGGTGCACAGGTAGCTTTGCCCGGTGAACTCGAGTTCGTACGGGCCGGCCTTGAACTTGATTTCCTTGTCTTCGGTGCCGTCGATGCTCTCGGGTTTCAGGGTTTCCAGGAACGAAACGGTCTTCTTGATGCGCGCCTGCAGCTCTTCAAAAGTGGTTTCGTTGTCCTCATGCTTCGGCGCCTCGGTGCCGGACAGGCGGGCGCCGCAACCCTTGGCCGAATCGCAGGCGATCTGCACCTGGCGCGCCAGCGGAAACATGTCAGGGGCGAGCCTGGCGGAGGTCAGCACCGTACCGTCGATGCCTTTTTCCTCGCAGAAGGCGGCACCCTTGGCCAGGATGGCGGACAGGTTGTTAAGACAGCGAATGGCGGCCGGAATGGACGAGGCATACATGGACATAGGAAACTCCCACTGATAAAGGACGGATTTAAACGGGGGATCGCTGGGATCCGGAAGCGCAGTGTAGTGGGTGGCCGGGTGACTTTCACGCTCTTTTTTTGCACCCGCCAGGCAAGCCGCCACTGACCGGAAATTCAGGGTACACTGCGCCTCGACGCCTTACCCTTCAACCGCCGGAAACCCGACCCATGGCCCTCAAGCCCACCATTTACAAGGCCCGTATCGCGCTGTCGGATCTCGACCGCAACCTGTACGAGTCGCTTAACCTGACCATTGCCCTGCATCCGTCCGAAACGCTGGAGCGCATGGTAGCCCGGATTCTCGCTTATTGCCTGAATGCGCAGGACAACCTCATTTTCTGCAAGGGCCTGAGCGACGCCGAGGAAGCCGACCTGTGGGTGCGCGACCTCAACGACGCCATCGCCCTGTGGATCGACGTCGGCGAGCCTGCCGCGGAGCGCATCAAGAAAGCCAGCCGACTGGCAAAAATGGTGAAGGTGTACAGCTTCAATTCAAAGTCGGACACCTGGTGGACGCAGGGACAGCAGGAGTTCACTCAACTCAAGGCGCAGTGGTTCCAGTTCCCCTGGCCGCAGGTGCAGGCCCTCGCCGCAAAGGTGAACAAGACCATGGACTGGTCGGTGACGATATCGGAAAACTCGCTCTTCGTGTCCACGGACGACGGCGACGTGGAAATCACCCTGATTTCCCTGTAGGCCGGAAGAGGTGCGCAGCACCGTCATCCGGCATGAATTGTCACCGATAGAATTGCGGCGCCTTCCTCAGTGCCCTGTGCGCAAGCATGTCGTGCTCGATCCACAGCGTCGCGTTCTTTCTCTCCAGGAATTCCTCCACGGCGACGCGCGCCGCCTGCGTCTGTGCCACGTCCCAGTCGCTGCGCGGCAGGCGATCGAGCGTGCGCTCTTCCGGGTAATGGTACAGGTCGCCCGACAACACCACGCCGCCAGTCTCCGCGAGTTCCACGTACAGCACCTGGTGGCCGGGCGAATGACCGCGTGCCGCTTTCAAAATCACCTTGCCGTCGCCGAACACGTCGTGCTCTTCATCGGTCACATCGATGCGGTTTGCATCGCGCAGGGCGGCGTACGTCATGGGCCTGGCGCTGTTGTGCAGGGGTTCGTCAGGAAACATCGCCGCGCGCTCCTCAGGCCGCACCAGCCAGGTGGCATGCGCGAAGGTGTTGGCGTTGGCGCTGTGGTCCCAGTGGAAATGCGACAGGGCAAGATGGGTGACGTCCGCCGGGGCATACCCGATGTCCGCCAGCTGCCCCGTCAGCGACGGCCCCAGGTGCACGGGCCGTTCCGCCTCGTCCGAGCGAATGACGATCTGCCGCGCCCCGATGCCCTCCATCACGCGTTCCTGGTCGGGCACGGCGCCCGCTTCCCACAACAACACCCCTTGCGGATGCACGATGAGGAAGGACGACAGCGCCAGCAGGGTGGAGCCGACTTCACTGTCGAGCAGGTTGTAGCTGGACGGGCTCGCCTCCAGTTCGCCGCCGTCGAGTACATACAGGCGCACCTCATCCGCGGACTGCGCCAGGGCAAAAGTCGCCATACAGGCGATGCCCGCCAGCACGAAAAGGTGTCGAACACGCATCAGGATCATCATGGTTGTTTTTCCTATCGATAAAATCATTACACCGCCTCGACGCCGGCGCGCTGGCAGAAATATTCCCAGACCCTGGGCATGGCCAGGGGCGAGAATTGCGTTTCGGCGGACAGGCGGATCTCTTCGTCGCTGAGCAGGACGGGTTCACCGAGCCCCCTCGCGCGGAGCAGGACGTCGGCATTCACCTGCAGGTACACCGCGGTGAGCACCGCTCGCTGGACGTCCGCGCCCACGACCACGGCGCCATGGCCGCGCATGAGCAGGCAGGTATTGTCACCCAGCGTCGAAGCCAGGTTGCGACCCTGGTCGATGGAGCGCACCAGCATGTCGGTGTTGCCGTAATCATCGCGAATATCCCACACCGGAATGTCGGCGCCGATGACCGATGCCGCATGCACGACGGGCTTGAGCGGCACATCGGTGACCGTGAACGGCAGCACGCCATAGGCATGGTGGTGCACCACCGAGTGCACGTCGGGCCGCGCAGCGTAGATCGCCGCGTGGATCATGCGCTCGCCATAGGCGGTGCGCCCGCGCAGGTCGAGCGGCCTGCCTTCAAGGTCGAACTCCATCAGGTCGCCATGCTCCACCAGCGCCGGGCTGCGTGAGCGCGACATCACGAACAGGTCGGGATTATCCGGGTGACGGACGCTGACATGGCCGAAGGCATCGACGACGTTCTCGTTCGCCAGAATGCGGTTCGCCGCCACCAGGCGCTGGAATTCGACCAACAGGGGCAGGTCGGCATCCTGGGCCGCCGCCTGCGCCAGCGGGGTTGCGCGGAAGCCGAGCAGGCCCGTTCCGGCCAGGACGGACACCGTGTGCAGGAGCCTGCGCCGGGACTGGAGCGGCAATAACGCGTGGGGGTGACTCATGAAACTGCCCTTTTGCTGTGTTGAACCGTATGCCTGGTGATAATAGTACGCCCCCCGGCGCGATGCCATCGCTGCCATGCATCCGGCAGCACCGGAAATACGTATATAACCCATATGAAACACACCAACACAGGCCCCATGACAATGCACATGTTTGCGAGGATACTGCTTTCGACCCTGGCCGTGCTGGCCACCCTGACCGGAGCCAACGCCATGGCTATTGAAGAACCCGCTTTCAGCATCCTGCGCCAGGACGGTGATATCGAGATCCGTGAATACACACCATACCTGGTGGCGGAAACCCTGATCGCCGGTGTCAATGATCGCAATGCCGCCGCCAATGAGGGCTTTCGGCGGCTGTTTCGCTATATCAGCGGCGACAACAGCGCCGCCGGCAAGATCGCCATGACCGCCCCCGTGCTGCAGTCACAAAACGACACAGACAAGGGCGAGAAGATCGCCATGACGGCGCCGGTGCAACAGACGCCCACCGAGGGTGGCTGGCGCGTGGCCTTCGTGCTGCCGGCCGAGTTCACGCTCGAAACCGCACCGGTGCCCGATGACGACCGCATTCGTGTGCGCCAGGTCGCTCCGCGCCAGCTGGCGGTGATCCGCTTCCCCGGCCGCTGGAGCGAATCCAATTACACCCGCCATCGCGACGCGCTGATGGACTTCCTGGCCCGGGAAAATCTCGAGATCGACGGCGACGTCATGTACGCGGCCTACAACGCCCCCTTCTCCCTGCCGTTCATGCGCCGCAACGAAGTGATGGTGGAGATTCGCCAGGCTCCCTGGCACTGACTGCTCAAAGGAGCTTCAGGCCTGGCTGTGAAGACTGATCGATAGCCAGGCCAGGCACGCAGGGAATTGAAGTGCCTGGTTGTGTTCATCGAAGTCCGTTTCCATATTCACACCACTCAACATAGAAGCTGTTATTCCGTTGCGCCAACTTTGTTATGCTTGGTGCCTGTATTGACCAACTTGCCCGCCACAGCCACTGACTGAATGAGCGTCACGATGATCCGACTGTTCCTTGCCCTCACCTTGCTCCTTGCACCTTGTTCCCCGCTGCTGGCCGCCGACAACGGCCTGTCCGGCACGTTGCTCGTGGCCAACC